>TARA_R110000751_G_scaffold23569_7_pt1 | contig 18685 bp, 17 predicted proteins | sample TARA_R110000751 | Tara Oceans TARA_R110000751 (sample SAMEA4398001) | marine metagenome | biome: Polar Biome; feature: [MES] marine water layer (ENVO:01000295) within the mesopelagic zone...; material: water (ENVO:00002006), including particulate matter (ENVO:01000060) such as...... | reverse complement strand
TGGGGCACGACCCTTTACGAGACCGGGTGCCCGTGGCCCGTAGAAGAAATTACGGCTTTTAGTGATAATTGCACGGGGCTGATAGAGGGTTACGTGAGCGGCTCTTTATATTTTCAAGACGTATCCGGAGACCAATCGAATAAAACAGGGGATTGGCAATGGAAGTATCACTGGTCTATGCTCGATACGGGACTAGGAAATATCATAGACACCGAATCTGGACATACTCATGAGACCGGCAGTCAATATCTAGAAAATATAGGATTTGAAAAAACTTGGACGGGAGAAGCCTCAGGGATATTTTGTTATGAGGTCTTCGTTCGGTCTGGGAAGAGCTCTCCGAAGGGAGAGCTTGTTCTTCATTACAGCGGAAACTCTGGGTGGCTGGATGGCGTCATTCAGTCAGGGCAGAACCAACCCACCAGCGCCTCAAGTACTTGGGGCACCGCTGGGAAAACATATATTAAAAATTTAACTAGCCCTTCTGGTAATTGTTGTGGGGGATGCGAGAAGAGGATTCCAATTAAAATATGTTACAGCCATTGGGCGTACCCCGGATTAGGTCAGGAAAAGTATCACGCTGGGTATCCCGACATGAAGAGCGCATGTACCAGTAAATGTGAATCCGGAACGAGCACGTTTGGCACGCCGAGCGGCGGACATTTTACGGGGTGGTTTATTGATGCTCCGTTATCAAACAGGGGGTACGAAACTATAGACGATAAAAATATACCCAAGGTCAATTCAACTGTCTATTCTGGCAGCGGCGATAACGGAGTGGTAAAAATTTGGCAGAACGAACCCAATAATCATTATTACGTGGAAGATAATAAATATATCAAAATAGATGTGAGCGGGAAGGTAACGAGCACGGGAGAGTGCAGCTCTAACATCAGTGAGACTATGACGTTTATTGCTAACGGTCATAGCTACGCCGGCTTAGGTGATTGGCAGACATCTCATTATCCTTGTAGATATCCAAATGAGTCCAACTTTACCGTTGCGGTTACTTATACCGGAGACGGAACGGAGGAAATAGTGACTCACGGGGCTTGCGGCGACCTAATTATTCCTTCGGTGGGTACGGCCGTCAGGGCTCCAAGTCGGGCGAACGCAGAAGGTATTAATGCCGTCCCGCTCGGAGATTGGTATTATGGATTAGCTTGTCCAGAGGCTTCGAGTATCGTTGGCTATTATATTAAGTTAAATTTGAGTAGTGAAGACTCCGACGGAAGTCGAGCTGGAGTCGTAACCGAAACTGGAAAATGCGGAAGCTTGTTTCCGAGGACGAGGATTAAACTGTGGCGACCGAACTGGGACAGTTTTTCACCTTGGCCTAGTTCTGGGACGGCGTGTTCTATGCTGTACGGGTGGACCGAGCCCCACTCCGAGCTCGGAAGCTGGAGCTGCCTCAGCGACACGTATGGGTGGGTGACGGGGGTCTCCGAAGTCCCTTGCGGCTTTTCTTCCACATTCGCCCCCACAGTCATAGGCTCGAATAATAGAATCTATGAAAATGAAGAGGGGGATGAGTTGCTCGCTAGCGTTGGGAACTGGGGCAGTATCGGAACTAACGGATATTACCTATTAGACTGCGGCCTTATCGTGGGGGTTGATAAGGCTGGCTCTTTTATCTCCGAAACTGGTGCGTGCCCCAGCTCGGCTTATGGACCCGATAACTTCGCGTGCTAGCTCTTCTTTTTAATTCTTTGAATCAGTTCAAAGACTTTGACTTTCGGAATGTCGGCTGTAGACTCAAGCTCTTCCGCGCCGCTAAAACCTTCTTTAGCTAGTCTAGCTTTTAGCTGGTCGAAGGAGACGTTCTTATCTTTCATTACTCGCTCGAGTAAGAACTTCGGGTCGGTTTGATTTCCCGCTTGAGAATTCTCCTCAAACATCTTTGTGTTCCCAAGCTCTTCTTGGGCGACGATATTAATTTTAAGGAAGTTCCGAACGCAGCGGACAAATGACCTGTTCTCTGCGATAGGGCCAAGAAAAAATCTCGCGAAACTTTGGGTATTATTGGGAGACGCGTCCCCGATGGCAGAGAAAGTCACAGCGCGGTCTTCTGTTTCGTAGTTCGGAATCCAATCTATGGAGCAGGTCGCAGCAACATAATCGGGAGATGGAGATACTACATTATATCTGACGTTTGTGTATCCGCGAATTTGAGCAAGCTCTTTAATCCCCCCCAGAAGGATAATTAGTTGGTGGTCTTCAAGTTTTGAAACGTCCGTTTCTTGTGTTTTCTGTTTGTTGGGCACAAGGAATTCTTCTTTCACCATTTTGCGCCAATCAACCGTTCCGTTCTCATTGAAAACGTAATCAATTTTGGGTTGGACAATTAAGCCGCTTTCGTCTCGCTTCGTCGCTGCGGGAGCTACTCTTTTTTTTCTAGGCATAGATTAGTTTAACACTCTTTTGGGGGCATGTCAACTACTTTCTAAGTAAATTGAAGTAAGCTAAATCTCGCCAAAATAACTCATCGTCTATCACCGGCAATATTTCCTCTCCGTTTTCCGTGGGCATATCGTTAACATAAGAGTAATAAGAGCTATAGGTCTTTCCGTTGCTTAAGATTCTTCTCGAGGACTTATAGTATATTTGGTCCTTAACATCCTCTAAACCTGCATCCTCTTTCTTGGGCCACTCTTGGCATATTAGAACGGCGGAGTCCATGTACTTTAATTTAAAGTTATTATTTTTCTTTTTATTTTCGTAGCTAATAAACCCTACGTTAAACGGAAACATATTTAAAGTGCAGAAATACTCCTCGTCGAAAGTCTCCAAATTCTCGCCATTATAACTGATAATAACAGTGTCGATTTTATTAGCGACAGACTTTAGGGCGTTTAGGTCTATCTTTTTATTAATTACCACTTCGCATTTTGAAGGTACGGAGCTGAGCATGTCAAGTAGAGCCTTTTCATCATGGTGCCAGTCCATGCGTATCCTGACTGAACTCGCTTTGATATTATAATGACCATTTAAAGTATTAAGAATTAAATCTGGTGCGCTATGATTGTATTTCTCCCCGATGAAGATGGATTGATATTCGTAATTAAACTCTAAGCCAAGGAGCTCACAAACTGATAAGGCGATTTTAGAGGGAGAAATTTTCTCGATTAATCTAAAGGGGTCTACTACAGAATAAGAAGGCTTCTTGCTCCCCCTGTCTGGCTCAATTAAGATTTGCTTCTCGGGCGTGCCCCAGTAGGGCTTTCGATGAGACGGCTTTACGTGGGAGTAAATCGCGACAACCTCTTTATCGTAATGACCAGCTAACTGGACCGGGAAGGAGTCTATCCCGAGGTGAAGAGCTCCGCGTCTTATTAGGTAAGCTAATTGAGAAATCGAAGTTTGCCCCAACACATTTAGCGTATTATCAAAGGTCCTTTGCTCCTTTTCCCTTCCTCCGATTTGAACAATTTTAATGCCTTCTTTTTCGAAAATTGGATGGAGTAGGTTTATGACCTCTTGCCAATGCGGGTAGTGCTTGTTCGGCGCTCCTATCGGGTGAAATGTAATATACTTTTCTATATCCATCGGGAAATAGTCCTCGCGGATATAGGCTTTCTCAATTTTGGCTCCCGTGTTGAGCGCGTATCTTTCTAATAAGTGCATTAGTAATTCAAGTCCAAGGCTATCTTATCTTTACCATTGTGAAGATAGTCTAAATTTTTTCTAGTGCTGAAGTGAGGTAAATACGAGACTTCAAAATATCCCTTGTGGTCATTAAATCCTTCGCACCATAGTAAGTCGTCCATTTGACTCGTATAGGGGATAACCTTATAAACATAGTCGTTTGCTTCTAATATTTCAAAGAAGTTGGGGCTCGTGGCTACATACAAGTTATAGTCTGGATACTGTTCTTTAATAGACCTAAATAATCCAGTGGATAAAAATACGTCTGTTCCGCTATGAGGCATAACGTAGAGGAGCCTTTTGCCTTCGTCGTCTTTCCCTAGTATGTCTTCGAATTTCACACCAGAGCGTTTTTTGTGGTCCTCCATCGCCACTTTCTTAAATTCTTCTTCTACCTGCTCCCGAGAACTCCCCCGCGCAATTTGCTGCTCCCAGTATTTATAGCCCTCGTCTTTTTCGTCAATTTGCTCCATGTTCAAGATATTATGGTACAAGTGGAGTAGCCAGTCTTTCTGGTCTTCTATCTTTGGCATTTGATAAAATGGGTCTTTGGGTAGCTCTTCAATCGAAATGTTATCCCAGTTTACGGGTTCGCAAGAGTCTAAAAACTTCTCTATTTGTTCGCCCACGGAGCTAATGGAGTAATTCTTAAGGGCCCACTCTCTACCTCTGCTTCCCATTTCTAGCCTCGCCTCGGGCTTCATTACATAAACCTTTTGAATCTGCTTGGCTATGCTCTTGGGGAGGGTGGAGGCTTTTCTGAATTCTGTGCCGTGCTCCCTGTACTCGCTCCATTCTAGTGGGAATGAGGCCGCCCCAGTTTCGCACATCTCTTCCCCGCAGCTATAATTAGTGACAAGGGTTATCAGCCCCGCCAGCTTCGCCTCCTGAATCGGGTACTCTTGACCACCGGAAGTAAATGGGTGGCAGTATACATCCATGAGGTTATAAATATCATTCAACTGAAATTCTGTGACCCCGCACCCAATGTTAGCCGTTATCGCGCTTTTCTCCCCCTTGCACCATCTGCAATTTTTTTCGACAGTGCTGAATTGCGTGACCTCATAATTTTTGCAACCTCTACAGACGTAAGTCGTTAGGATTTCGTCTAACGGAACGCCATATTCTCCCGCTAGTTTTTTAATTTGCCAGCCTTCTCCAAAATGAGTATGGAGTAAAAGGGCAGATTTTCTAACGTGGTATTTCTTTTTCCATAGAGCGTATCCCTCTAATAAGTTTGGTACAGATTTTCGTAATTGATTCCTAAATACATACCCAATGACAAATAAATCCTTTGGGATGCCGAACTTCTCTCTCATTTCTTGCTTAGTCTCAAGGCCTAGGGGCATGAAGAACTTCTCATCTACTGGCCCGTGCATAGTCTTTACGTGCTCATGGCCGAGTCTGTGTAATTCTTTCGTCGCGAAATTAGACCAAATCCAATAATTTTTTACTTTATCGGCGGCATCTATAGCGGAGGGTAAGATTGGCAAAGAGTCTAGAGTGGTCCAAAAAACGGAATTAATTTTATTAAACCAATTTCTGCCGAGTGCGAAGTCTACTCCCCAAATATCTTGTGCGGCTATATAAATGTCAGGCTTAGCTCTCTCTATAGCTCTATTAAGATAGTGAGCGCCATAGCTTGCGGCCCTTCCAGAGTTTGGGTCTCGATTAATATTTTGTAATTCAGTATCATTATCCGGGAGGGTGCCGAAACTTTCCCAAGGGGTTCGCATTAAAGACACGTCGCTCCATTTTGTCCCTCCACAATAATGAAAAATTTCATATTTACCCGTCTTGTAAAGATAGGTTAAAAGAGCTTTGGCGCATCTACCAAAGCCTGTCTTAGCCAGAGCGGAGTCTGATTGGTATAGAATTCTTTTCTTTTTCATTACCACATGTCTTCATTATCCAGTATGTCCTCCTCTATCGAGAGGTCGCTTTTGGCGTCTTTTCTCGGTTTTTCACTGCGAGGGGGCGAGCTTTTCTTCGGAGCAGGGCTGCTAGATTGCTCTTCATTGTTTGAGAACACAGAACATTTAATTGCTTCGCACAGGGCCTCGCGAAGGACGACTCCTTCTCCAAAGGTGAATCCGATAATAAATCCAGTTTTATTAGTGGAGTCTTCTTTATCTTCTTTGTTTACGGAGTAAGAGAATCCGATTTGTTCTCCACCGCGCTCGTAGGGTCCGAAGTTAATTTTCGTGACTTGGTTTTTGGATTGGTGGTATCCACTCCATTTACGATTACTCTCAATCGCGTCAATTATAGAGCCAGCCTCGGTTATATTTAACTTAATAATAACCTTCTTATTCGGGTTGTCTTTATTCTTGCTGAAAGAACCCCTTTTGAGTTTGCTGTCCCAAGAGTCTTGCTTGATTAAGGAGGACATAATCGAGCCGTCCTCCGACTGCCAAAATGAACAGGCCGAACCTGTTTCTTTCGGATTTGGTTTGTAGAATTGTACTCTCATTATTTTTATATAATATACTGTTTTTGGCTTCGTGTCAATTTATTTTTTTAAATCTTTGTATTTTATTACCGCTCTGTCTTGTACTGAAATAACGTCTGCGAAAACAGGCTCATCCATCTTTGTGCCTTTGACTATGACTATTTCTCCAGATTTCGGTAGCCCACCATTCATCTCTTTGCATCTGTCGAGCTTCTCTTTGAAAATCATTACTCGAATAGATTTAGTCTCATCGCCCACTAATAATTTGCCGTACCTGTTCCCATTTTTTGAAGTGCGGCTAATCGCATCTTCCTCAACCCTGCCCACAAATACGCAGCGCGTGCGCTCGCTCATGTTGTCTACGGTCTCAATATGAGAGAGGCCTTCCCTCTCCCCAGAGAAGATGTCGAACAGGGTTTTGCCGTATGTGTACCCAAGTAAATTTTTCTCGTAGTACCAATTAGTAAAGCTTTGGTTGGATTTATTGTGATTGTAAATTTCCTTATATTTATCCGATTTTTTGCTCATGGTCTGCATCCTTGAGCTTTTAATTAGAGCTTTCCCTTTCCCGTCCTTAGCAGAGCTAAGGTATTTGACCACCTTAACTAAATCATAATCGTTTTCAACTGCCAGAGGTATCGCGAGCATTTTCTCCTTCTTCGTTAGAACGCTCCAAAGTTGAGCTTCATATACTACCTTGGCTCTAGATTGAGAAAAGCCTTCGAGCGCTCCAGCTTGAATTAAGGGGCACAACACATTCATGCCTATAGAGGCTTCTTCTGCGGCTTGAAATATCTCAAATTTATTCGAGTATTCATCTTTAAAATTATTTAATTTTTCTATAGACTTCTCAGAGATGCCCTTAATGGACAGTAATCCAAATCGGATTCCATTCCCCTCGATGTTAAAATCCATTTTAGATTTAATTATATGAGGGGGATGCAGCTCTAGGTCAAAGAGGTGGAACTCTTTATGAATTTTTGAAATCTCCGTAACTGGGTCTGGCTCATAGCGAGTCATTTGCAGGAGGCTCATAAAAAATTCTTTTGGATATTTGAACTTCAGCCAAGCCGTGCAAGCAGCGAGGGAGGCGTACGCAATTGAGTGAGACTTATTAAAAGAGTAATTAGCCGAGTCCTCCAGAACGCTCCAAAGAACGTCCCCCACTTCGGGCTCGAGTTTATTTGCTTCTATTTTCTGTCTAATTTTCTTTTTCCACTGCCGGACCTCTTTGGTTTTCTTCTTCCCTACGATACGTCTTAAGATTTCTGCCTCGTCGAGAGAGAACCCAATCTTGTGAGCCATTTTCATCATTTGCTCTTGGTACAAACAAACCCCTCCTGTTGATGACAAAATGTCATCAAAGAATGGGTGAATGGATTCATGGTCTCCCGTTTCTACGAATCTGGCGTACTGGTCGACGAAAGATAACGCTCCCGGCCTCGCTAGAGCTAATACCGCGCTTAGCTGCTCTAGGTTTTGGGGTCGGACCTTCCGGCATACTTTAAAGTTTGTCTCAGCCTCGATTTGAAATAGTCCATGCGGGGTCTTAAGGTCTTGAAGCCGCCTGTAAATTTCAAGGTCGCTAGTATCAATGTCCTCGACTTTAATGCCAATCAGCTTACAAGCTTGGTCGACAACTGATACGCTGCGTAGGCCAAGAATATCCAGCTTCACATTGAACTCCGAAACCCAATTCATATCGAAAGACGATACGAAGGTGCTTTTGTCTGAGGTTAATTCTGTTGGACAAGACTCATCCATTTCGCCGTAGGAAATAGAAACGGCGGACGGGTGTACTCCTTTATTTTTTACTAAGCCGCGCAACTTTAACGCTGTTTCGTAAACCTCTTTATTCTCGTCGCACCAATCCCTGAACTCTTCTACCTCGTCATAGGACTCTCGCAAGTCCTTCACTTGCCCGAACATCTTCGGAACTAGCGCGGAGACGCGAGTCATCTCCCCGTCGGGGATTTCGCTTATAATTTTTCCACACTCTTTTATGAGGAGTTTCGTGCTTAGGGTATTGAAGGTGAGAATCTTGCTCGTTTTACCTTCAAATTTATCCTCAAGATATTTAAGGACTTTTTGTCTGTTGTAGTAGCAGATGTCCAAATCGACGTCACACATTAAAGAACCGTCTAGGTAGGTGATACCGTCTACGACTTTTTTCTTCGCTCTAATTTTAGAAACGAACCTCTCGAAATAGAGGTCATATTTTACTGGGTCAATTTTAGTAACTCCGATAAGGTACAAAACGATGCTTCCTGCGGCTGAGCCTCGGCCAATCCCAGTAGGAATGTCCTCCTTTTTGCAAAAGTTAATTACGTCCCACACTAATAGGATGTAATCGATGAAGCCTAACTCTTTTAAAGTCGTGAGCTCATATTTAGCGCGCTTTACGTATGAGTCGTATTCTTTCGTCCCCTTTTTTAGGTCCAGTCCCTTAAAGCCCTCGAAGCATAGGGCTCTCAAGAAATCATAATTATCAACGTCTTCGCTGATTTTAATTTTTTGCTTTTCTTCATTGGGGACGTGAAACGAGGGTAAGCGAACTCCGTGGAGGTCTAATTTTATATCTTTGAAATTTTCAGAAAATTTATTTTTCGCCACCTTTTCTCTTCGGGGGCTTGCCCCGCTTTTTCGCGGCTTTCTTTGCGGGCTTTTTTTTGCTTTTTCCATTTTCAACTTCGTTATCATTTAACTCTATTTTTGCTTCTTTGTCAAGATTTTTTAAGACCTCTAATAAGCACTCCACGGAACGCTCGTTTTTAAAACTATAGAATACGTCTGCCGTATCTTTTTCTCTCCCGCCTCGGACGGTAACCAAGAAGAAGTCTATTTTTTGTTCTTCTAGCTTCTCTGTTAAATCGTAGACAAAATCCATTGACATGTTTAATTATACATCAATTTCCATCAAATTTCAATTTGCCATTTTAATTTGTCCCAGACTTTAATATTTAACTGCAAATCAACAATTGCATTATGCAGCTTGTCATAGTCATGAGGAATCTCAAACTCTTTGCCTAAGGCCATCAGGCTCGTTCTAACGCCCTTTTTGCGCGTGTGGTACATCCTGTACTGATAAGCTGTTAGGTCGTCTCCTTGGCGGTATTCTGCCCCGAATTTGACCCCTCTGGCGAGGCAGTTGGTGTCGATGACTTTATTAATCAAAGGTTTCCAATCTGCGCCGTTGAGTTCGTACAAATCTTTAATTAAATAAATATCAAAGCCAAGAATGTTGTGCCCAGCAATAAAGTCAGAGTTATCAAGCCAGTCTTGAACGGTGGGGAAAACTTCTTCGGGGGAGACTCCCAGCTTATCTACTTTTCGCTGGTCGTAGCGAGTGATTCGGGCGGCGTCTTCGCTGATTTTCAAATGAGTATCCCACTTCAGAAAAAAATCTTTCTCGGCAATTTGCTTTCCCCCTTTGACTTTAATCATCGAAATCTGCCAAGGCAAATTATGGCACTTGTTAAGGCAAAGGTTTAGTGTTTCGCAATCGATAAATGCGATTGTTTTCTCTTTATCAAATCTTAATAAATGCTCGTCCATTATTTATAAAACCTTTCATCAATCACGTCTACCCGAAAGCAGGACCACTCTAGAAGCTTCCTCGGGATTTTATAGCCGAGGGTATAATAGAGCTGGCCATTATATTCATTTTTTACGCTAGTCATCTCTTTACCCTCAACCAGCTTTTCAAGCTGCTCAACTAATGTGTCGACTTCCCAGATATAATGCTTGCGATTTTTAAAGTAAAGGTATGAAAAAATTTCGACTCCGTCCTTATGAGCTCTCCACGGCCCTCCTAAAGTATTTTTTTCTTCGTTGGAGATTTTCTCTATGAAGAAATTGGGCGTTTTTTTCATATCGTAATAGTCGGTTTTTACCTCCCACGTTTTTCCTTTAGCTGAGATTAAATCATAGCGTAGGTCTTTGGATTTTTTGCAAAGATAACGCTTTTTTATAACAGATTCTCCCTTGTCGCCCCTAAGAAGGTCTTTCTTAAAATCAGGCATTTTTCTCCTTCCAGCTTTCTAGGCAAAACTCGTCACTACACATGTGGTCAAGATTCGGCTTGCTCAGGGTGCTGCGATTATTAATGCAACGGAATGTTAGGTAGGCCTTGAAGTCTTCTCGATTGGCGTAAAAAATTGATTTTATATCTTGAGTATTGAGCGAGTTCATTTCCGCGTAAGCTTCTACTCTATCCCTAAGTAAATCATCAAATGGAACGGCATTGTCTTCCAAGAAAAGAGTAGGCTTCGTGAAGGTGAACTCTGGAACGCAAACGGTATTTTCAAGAGTGTTCCTATGCAGGAACGAATCATAGAATGGAATACATAAAATTAAATCCTCGTCGTCCCATTGAGTTTTTAAGGTTTTAAAATCGGTCCTAGGCTCGTAATAAAAACCTTCTCTAGCCGCTTTGGTCGCTATCTTAATTAGCCGCTTGTACCCATTGGTGTTCTTGCAAAATATAATGTATTTGCTTGATTTCTTGCGTTCGTGCTCAGACCTTTCGTTCATGTCTGAACAGATGGTGATTCGCAAGCCGAATATTAACTTGATATCGTTCTCGATTAAGTTCTTGTAAGCCTGTAGAAACCCCGACAGGGAATCGTCCGCAAGATAAACCTCCTTAAGCTCATTTTCTAGCGCCAGCTCGATGATAGACCTAGGGCCGCTTTCGAGCACGGAGTCTGGGGCTTCCAGAGTTAGGATGCTCCGTCCCAAGGAGTACTGAGATTTAAATAGGGGTATCATCTATAATAGAGTATCATTTTTTTTATATTAAGTCAAGCTAAAAATCAAAATCATCACTTTGCCCTTGTAGGTGGGGCTGTGCGTGAGCAGGGCATCCTTCGTAATACCTTTTTTCGGTGGCCCCCTCAAGACCGCTTAACTCTTCCTTGTCTCTCGTGGATTTTACCACTTTCCCGTCCCCGTCTAGAAGTACGTAATAATCATATGCGAATTTATATTCGCAGTGCCACATGGGATTGCCGTCTTTTTTGAGCTGGCCGGGAGACTTGGCAAAGCCACAATTTAACGGGCCCTTGAAACCCTCGTCCCTCTTGGGGAAGGGTTGATTAGAGGCAAAATTTGAATGAGCGGTTTCCTCTGTGTAATTATTTATTATCTCGTAGAGTACGGCTAAATAGTCCTCGAACCCTCTAAGCTGCTCGTCCGTATGTCTAATCTCTTGAAGGGGGGACTCTGGAAACTTGAGGAATTGAAATTGAACAACAGAATCTTCCAGCTCCGACCATACCTGCTTTGCCGCTAAAAGATATGTCATGGCCTGTACGTTGTAGTCTAGCTCTTCTTTTGCGAATTTCCCTTTACTGGTCTTGTAATCTACGATGCGTATTTTTTTTTGTTTTTTGTATTCAATTGGCTTGTCTATGAATCCTCTAATTTTATACTTAGGGTCTTCGCTTTCGAGTAGAAATTCCTTTTCTGGAGAATTAATTTCAGCGCCTTTACCCCCTAGAAAATCGCAGTTCAACCCCACTAGAATCATTTGGTCGCACAACTCATAATTCTCATCGTTAAAAAACTCTTGTTTTTTCCCCTCTTTCTTTAGGGCCTTCTTCGCTAATCTGACTATGGAGGGGACAGACTCGATGGTGCCCGACTTTAAAAGGACTTTAATATATTTTCGATGTTTTTTATCGAGGAGGCATTCTAGGATTAAATGGCAGACTGTCCCGCGCGCAGCTCCGCTGTTTTGCGAAGAGGGTAAGCTCAGGTGGTAGTCGCACCAGTACTTATAGGAACAGCTTTCTAAATTTTTTATTCTTGAGGCGGATAATATTCTCTTACTCATAAAGTTTTTCCTTTCCACTCTAGGATTTCTTCCTTACTCATTTCTCCGAAGTCTCCCTTTGGGGGTAGGGCTATTTGTATCTGGCTAGAATCAAAATGCCTACATAGACTATTAAAATTTTTCTTGGCAGCTTTGTTACCGGCCGAGTTATTCTTGGAGTCGTCGTTAAATGATAAGATAATTTTCTGCGCGTCTACACGTAAAAAATAATTTAACAGGCCAAGCCCTATTTGCAAGCCAAAAGACACCGCCGCGTTTTTTACGCCAGCCTCCCAAAGAGAAAGCATGTCCCCTATGCTCTCGACCACTATAACCTCTTTCTTCTCCCTAATAATATTATTGTTTACTTGCATGGGGTACTTCCACTGACCTTTATCTCCTATATGCTTCCATTTGGGCCGCTTAGAGTCGGGGTCGTTAATTAAATCTCGGCCAGAGACTCCTATTAAGTTCTTTTTATAATCAAAAACTGGGAAGACGTATCTATCTTTCATTTTTCCAGCGTGAACCACGCCCCCCTCGAATAGAGAAAGGGTTTCCTCAGATACTCCCCTACCAACCCAATAGTCGTGTTGGGGCATCATTTTCTCTAAGCTGCTTTTCGAGAATATTTTAGACTCTTTAACCTCGGGGCGGAGTTGGCTTATGCGCCCTATTGAGCCCCCGTCTCCATGATTGTTCAACCATTTTAGGGCCTCGTCTTCAGACTCGAATTCTAAAGAAAGTTTAACGAGGTCTCTCAGAGACCCGCCTATCTGCTTGCTAAAATCAATGAAGCTCCCCGTGCTCTTCCTAACGCTAAGAACGGTGTTGCTGCTTGAATCTCGGTATATCGGCTTCATCCGATAATTTTTAGAATCCTCGGTAATATTAGAGTAGCCCAAGCTAATAAGAATATCTTTTACGTCATTCATAGAAGGTCTTCTCCGTCGAGTGGGTTTGAGTCTTGCGGGTTAAATCTTTCTTGCTGGGCTTCGATTATGCTATGGAGAGACCCTTGTTCTTCTACGTTAAAATTATTTACAGAGAAGTTGAGAAAATTATTCATCCACTTAAGTGTCCCGTCTTCCATTGGCCTTCTAATTAGGTCGTGGTGACCAGCTGCGTCTTTGCCTTGGAACCTCGTCTTGAGGGGCACTAGTTTGTGCGTCCCAAAGTTTTCTCCATCGTCAGCCATCTCGTCTAAGGTTTTTCTCCTGAAGATTGCTACAAAACTTGCGAACCACTGGAGCCTATCAGAAAGAGATATGGCGGAGCTGTCATCGGTGATATCTGTGCCTCTCCTATTGAAGTTCTCTCCGCTCCTGTTCAACTGCATGGCTGTTATTAGCGGGGCCTTAATCTCTTCTGCTAATTTTTTGAGCTTGTCTATCTTATCTCCGATGGCTTGATGCTCTGCCCAGTTTTGGCCCACTTTTTCTCCGGTGAGCTTTATGTAATCATAAGTGATAATACATTTATTGCCCCTGCCAACGCTTGATAAGTACCAGCGTCTTACCATCGAGCAGATTTGGTCTATACTTTTGTTTCCCACGAAGGCGTGGTAACATTTTAGGGTAGGCTTCACCTTGCTGAGGCCAGAGCGGACCTTCTTAACTAGCTCTCCGTTCTTGCGCCAGTTCCCCGTCTCTAAAAACCACATAGGTACATCAGTAATAGAGGAAGCCGTTCTAAATTGAATATCTAGGGTCGCCATTTCGGTATCAAGCATCAAAACTGGGACGTCATTCATCTCTCCGGTTTTCATCGCCAGATTGTTAATCCAAGTGGTTTTGCCCTGTCCCGGCCTTGCAACGACAGCGTACAAATTGCCAGACCTTAACCCTCCGTACATCCGATTGAATTCCTCGAATGGAGTAGTGAGCCCGATATCTTCGTTTGGCTCGTTACCTTTTTCTTCCACCAAGTCTACGAGGTCGTCAAATATATTTATAGGCTCGTCTTGTAGGGAGTATCCATTGATTTTGGAGTTGTATAATGAATCAGCCTCTCCGATTATTTCGTCTATATCTTTATTGGCGGATTTTTCGACAAGTGCTTGGACTTCTTTCGCGGCCTCTTGGATTTCTCGTCGTATCCTGAGTTTTAGCAACTCCCTAGAAGCCTCAATTATTGCTGGAGGCTTAATCTGAGAGAAGTCTAGATTATCAATATAATTATATATATCGATATCATCTTTAAAAGATACTCCAAGATTTTTTATTTTTTCGGCGAGTAGCACTTTGTCTAATTCGCCTCTATTTAATAGGATGCTTCTAATCACACAGAAAATGGTTCTATGGACTTCGTTGTAAAAGTCTTTTTCTCCGACGAATCTCTCGACGTCGGCGAAAAGGTTGGGGTATTTAATTAAGCCGCTTAATACGTGCTTTTCTACGTTTAGGGAATATATTTGCATATCGTTTGTCTTTCTAATTTACGTGTTTTTTTAAGAAAAGTCAAGCACTAAAGAGTCGTGCCAAACTTGTCTAGGAAGAATTTTACGGAAAGTAAGTCTACTTCGTTTTCTTCTACCTCTAACAGGATAAACCCATTCTTTTCGAGCCACTCTGCCTTCTTTATGTCTCTCTTGATTCCCTCGAGGTATTTTAGCCTTGAGTTGCCATGAAAGAACTTATTGAATTCACTATGTTGTCTTCCTTGAACTTCTATCGCGATTTTTTTGGTAGCATTTAATATGTCTACTGACATCCGCGTTCCGTAAACGGGGAATTCTTCATATACGACGTTAGCTTTCCAAAAGGGTTCAAGGAATTTTTTTACTTTAAATTGTATTTTAGAGCGAGACTTTTTGTTCCAGTTGATTAAATATTTCGAGACGCTCCTCTTCTGGAGTCTTCCGTATATATTAAGAAGCCTCATGACTTCTTTAGCGTGTCTCTAAACTTGAAAAATATGTACTTGCCAATTTTCGGATTCTCTTCGAAGTATTTTCTAAGGTTGTCCGCGCCCTGATGCTGCTTCTTCAATTCTTCTTTCGTACTCTCCCGAACCTCTTCTATAAGCTCATCTGAAATCGTAACCCAAGCGCCCGCTTTCTTAGCCATGTCGAACGCAAGAAGCATGTCTACTACTTCGTATTCTACCCAAATGCTTTTCCCGCCAACCCCACCATATCTAATTGGGTAACGAACCAGCGACCCCGTTTTTTCGTTGGGGGTTTTTTTGAATACTACCTTGCACCAATGCCCCAGCAAGTCCCCCTTGCCGTTGGGCTGGGTGGAAATTATATCTTTTAAGTGTCTCTCTTGGAACTCGAGAATCCAGTCGCTAAAATGAAGAAGGGCGTTTCCTCCCGAAGCGTTCGTTACTCTGGCGTCTCCTCTTTCATACGGATTAATCGACACCTTGCTCCGTACTTGGGAAACCATATAGCATATATGGCCGCGAGTGGTCATGCCTAGGGCCATTTTTCTTAGAAAGTCTGTGCTCAGCAGGGCTCCTCCCGCCACCTTATTAGCCTCCTCTGGGGGCTTCTCAAGGTCGTTCTTGGGGACAAGAGAGTCCATGGAGTCTATAATAAACATATACTTTCTTTGGGACTTGTTGTTGCCCACTAATTCTCTCATCAAATTAATTACGGACTCATAAACGTTGCTTTTGTAAACAAACCATTTTTGCTTGTCGGTGTCAATTCCTGCGCGCTCTATCATGTCGGAAGATAGTCGCCCTTCTGCTTTTATGTAAACGACCATGGCGTTTTCCATTTTCTGGAAGTTCTTTCCAAAGGCTAGAGCGCATGATGTTTTACCCCCTTCCGTTATTCCGGAGGCTCGAATAACCCCCGGTCCAATTCCGCCTCCCATTTCTATATCAAGTAATAAAGAGCCGCTCGAGACTACGTAGTGTCGCTCCTCCTCAAAGTTATAGTGGTCGCCCTTATTGCTTTCTAGGTAGGCGTTAATTTGGTCTAGGGGATTTACCCCTTCCGTATTATTTGCTTTTTTCTTAGGAGCCATCTTTTAAAAAATCCATTATTGTTCGTTTGCGTCTTTCGACTTCTCCATCTTCCCCGTGCTTCTCGTCATTAATATCATATTTAATGGGTTCGTGGGGCTTCAATTTTTGTCTTTTTATTTCTAGATTTAAATGTTCGACGCCGTCTTCGGAGAGAAGCCAAGCTAGACTATTTAGTTTAAAGGGAAGGTGACACTCCGTCCAGAACTTTTCTTGCTCTATTTTTACAAACAGCTTCTTCGCTATGGACACCTCTCTTTTGATAAGGCCTACGTTTTTGTAGATTGCGTCGGGGTCTTTTAGGAACTTCTTGATTAATTTCTGATATTTATTTAGTTTTCTCATCTAGGTCGGCGATATCATACTCTACCATCTTTTTGACAAGATTGCAAAAAGAAACTTCTGGAGCCCACCCGATTTCTTGTTTCGCTGGAATCGAATTGCCTAAGAGTAATTCTACCTCCGCTGGCCGATAAAATTGCGGGTTTACTTTCATTACTGCCACTTTCTTTGCCTTGTGCCCTAGGGAGTACGTTTCTTTAAGTCCGCTACCTTTCCATTCTCCAGCGTATCCAGCATATTCAAATGCTCGTTCGACGAACTCCCTAATAGAGTGGGTTTCTCCGCTGGACAGCACGTAGTCTTTTGGGCTGGACTGATTTAACATCGCCCAAACACCTTTAACGAAGTCCTCGCTGTCAGACCAATCTCTTTTCGAGTCTATGTTCCCGAGCTCTAGAAGCTTGAAAGACTTGCCGGCCTTAAGCGCGTGGCGTATTCTCGCTACGGCTTTCGTGATTTTACGGGTGACAAATTCTTCTCCCCGCTTCGTCCCCTCGTGATTGAAAAGGATTCCGTGAACGGCGTACATATTGTATGACTCCCTGTACACTTTGACTAAATGGCGAGCGGCAGCCTTTGAAGCTCCGTATGGACTACGAGGCTTAATTGGGTGGCGAATGTCCTGTGGAGAATAATCTACGTCGCCGAACTCCTCGGAGCTTCCTGCGCTATAGAACCTACAGTCGGGTTTAAATTTTCGAATAGACTCCATGCATCTTAATACCCCAAGAGCGTTCACGTCGAACACCTGCTCAGGCATGTCCCAAGAGCACCCGACAAACGAGTTGGCCGCGAAATTAACAAGGTACTCCGGTTGGATTTCCCTCACCAGCTTGTCCATGCTCACATCGTCTGTTAAGTCTCCGTATACGAATTCAAAGTTTGGCACGTCCCTAAAGTTTCTGGCGTTCTCAAAATTCGGATTTGCAGACCGTCTCATCATTCCATATACACGATTAATCGGGTCTCGCAAAAGGTATTCAACCATGTTCGCCCCATCTTGACCTAATACTCCTGTAACTAAAATAATTCTCTGTCTCATGTTTATAGTCCTATGTTATATTTTGTTGCTTATAAATTCTTTTACAGCTTCTTCTATGTATTCTATTTGCTCGCTCGTTATTACCGGAGAAGTCCCCAAGAAGAACGTATCAGTTGTAACCTTGGTGGAAACCGGAAAATTCCTCATTGAATCTTTAATATCGGAAAGATGAGAGTAAGCGGGTTGTAATAATAGATTACCGGCAAAATAGGTTCGTGTCTGTATTTTATTAGACTCTAAGAAGTTTGTAATTTCATCTCTGCTAAATGGGCAGCCGTCTCTTAATGATAAAGCAAAAGCAAACCAACTTGGCTCTGACTTGTCTGTAGCTCTAGGTAGATGAAAAAACTCCTCGTACTGTTCGAAAACTTTGAAAAGTTTTGAATGATTCTCAATTCTTTTATCATGAATCTCTTGGAATTTATCTAACTGCGCTAACCCCATTGAAGCCTGAAGCTCTATCGGCTTTAAGTTGTAGCCAATCTCCTCGTAAACATACTTGTGGTCAAATACCTTATCTTCCATAGAGGGAAGCCAATTAGAAAATCTTTTCTTGCATGTGCCATCTTTCAATAGGTTCGCTTTTTCCCCTATACAATAGCAGCCTCTGCCCCATTCCCTAAAGCTTCTTACCACTCTCTCTTGGATGCAGTCTTTAGTCGCCACGAAGCCTCCTTCTCCCATGCTTATATGATGAGCGGGATAAAAGGAGCAGGTAGCCATTTCGCCAAAGGAGCCTAAGGGCTGAGAGTCATAGCTGGAGCCTAAGGCGTCACAACAATCTTCTAATAAGATAAGATTATGCTCTTTCACCACCTCCATTAACTTATCCATGTTCGGCGGGTTACCTAATACATGAGCGAATGTAATTATTTTCGCTCCAGATTTTGCATTCTCTTCTACCTGTTCTATATTCAGGTTTAGCGTGTCTATTTCTATGTCTACGAAAACTGGCTGGAATCCATTTTGGAGTATGGGGTTAACGGTTGTGGGGAATCCGGCTACCGGAGTTATGACTTTTGTGCCTTCCGGAAAATTAAATAATTTTTTTGACTTCATCGCGGACATCATAACTAAGTTCGCGCTTGAGCCGCTATTGGTTAGCACTCCAAAATTTTTTCCTAAATACTTGGGGAACTTGTTTTCAAACCCTATCGCGTCTTTACCAAGGACTAGCCATTCCCCCAGTAAGGAATCCACCGCTTTGATATACTCTTCGCTATCGAAAACTGGTCCAGAGTACCTAACCCAGTCTTCCCCTCTTCGCCACTTCTTGTTCGAGTGTTTTTCGGATATATACTCCCCTACCAAGCGCAGGATTTCGTGTTTTTTTTCTTCAATCGAACTCATTCTAAATCCACTTATATATACCATCTTTGTGCTTTGGGGTCCAGCCTAATCCTTTTAGTTT
>TARA_R110000751_G_scaffold148623_2_pt1 | contig 18717 bp, 14 predicted proteins | sample TARA_R110000751 | Tara Oceans TARA_R110000751 (sample SAMEA4398001) | marine metagenome | biome: Polar Biome; feature: [MES] marine water layer (ENVO:01000295) within the mesopelagic zone...; material: water (ENVO:00002006), including particulate matter (ENVO:01000060) such... | reverse complement strand
TGTGAGTAAGCAGCTTTGGTTTCCCACTCTAAAAAAAGCGGGTCTAGCAAGGAGGCGACCTTACGAAACACGCCACACTGCGGCTGTGCTGCATATAGCTGCGCACGAAAACCCGCTTTATATTTCTCATATGTTAGGACATAGCGATACACGTTTACTGTTTGAAGTATATGCGCCTTATGTTGCTAATGCGTCAAGGCAGGATGGGTTTGCGTTTAATGAAATGATGGTTGAGCGTGGGATTGCATGAAGCGTTTGATTAAAATGCTAAATAAAATTAGCTACGTTTTAGCTTGCAAACTCGGGAATTAATAGTGCCATATAGCCAGTAATTTAACCCAAATTATATACGTAGCCCATAGATATACTAGAAGGTGAGATAGAAACCTCACCTTCTATAATCTATATATATTTTTACAATAACGCTTTTATTGCCGTAGCAATATGCTCAGCTTGCGCTTGAGATGCGACAGAATCAGTTGACTCGACCATAACACGGATGAGTGGTTCAGTGCCTGATTTACGTAGTAAAACACGCCCTGTATCTGCCAATAATGTTTCAGCTTCTAGTACTGCTTGCTTAACTGAATCAGTATTTAAAATCTCATTCGCATTATTTTTTGTTAAACGCACATTTAAGAGTACTTGAGGTAGTTTTTGCATACCTGCTACGTAGTCTTTCAATGATTGCTTTTGCTGAATTAGCGCAGTTAATACCAATAAAGAAGCGACAATACCATCACCTGTGGTTGCATAATCTAAGTGTAAAATATGGCCTGAGCCTTCACCACCAAGTTTCCAACCTGTACTTTTAAGCTGCTCAACAACATAGCGATCACCTACTTTAGCGCGCTTGAACGGTATATCCATTTCCTTAAGCGCTAGCTCTAATCCCAGGTTAGACATCAGTGTACCAACAACACCACCTTGCATTTTGCCTTGTAGCTTTGCTGCTTTAGCTAAAATATAAAGGATTTGGTCACCGTCAATCACAGCGCCACTGTCATCAACAAGCATTAATCTGTCGGCATCACCATCAAGCGCAATACCTAAGTCTGCTTTATGTTCAAGTACAGCTGCTTGAAGGCTATCTAGATGCGTGGCACCGCATTGCTCATTTATATTTAAACCGTTTGGTTTATCGTTAATGCTAATAACGTCAGCACCCAGCTCTGCATAAACATTAGGCGCAATGTGATACGCAGCCCCATTTGCACTATCGACAACAATTTTTAACCCTTCAAGTGTTAAATCTTTAGCAAATATGCCTTTGCAAAACTCAATGTATCGACCTGCGGCATCGTTAATGCGTCTTGCTTTACCCAAGCGTTCTGAGCTTACACACTGCATAGCGTTATTATTTAATGCTTGCTCAAGTAAGGCTTCAATTTCAAGCTCTTGCTCGTCGTTTAACTTCGTACCAGAATTATTGAAAAATTTTATACCATTATCGTAATATGGATTATGTGATGCGCTAATTACAACGCCTGCATCGGCTCTAAAAGTGGATGCTAAATAAGCAACCGCAGGTGTAGGCATTGGCCCAACAAATGCCACATTAACACCCGCAGCAGAAAGGCCGGCTTCTATGGCTGACTCAAACATATAACCGCTATTACGTGTATCTTTACCTATTAAAATCTCTTTCGTACCACTTGATGCTAAAACAGTACCCGCGGCCCAGCCTAATTTCATTGCAAAATCAGGCGTAATTGGAAAAGTCCCTACCTTACCTCTTACTCCGTCGGTACCAAAATATTTACGTGGCATAATTATTCCTTTATAAATGTTACAAATACGCTATACGCGTCATTAATCTTAGTTAACTCTATTATTCTAAAAATAAAGCTTTACTACAAAGCACAAAAAGCGCGAGTTAAACTCACGCTTTAAATTTAATTTAATATATAAGGCTAAATACATACCTTTACATCAACAAAGTGCGAAAAAATTTCTTAATTTATATTCACAACCTTTTGTTTATCCGCGCTTGACTGTCCTATTTTTGCATTCCAAACCAAATCGCATATGCCATCGGTTGGATTAAAGCCTGTGGGTGCATCTAACAACAATTGGCGAATTGTTTCATGATCAAAGTTATGACATGCAATATCTAACGCTTCTATAAACACGTTAAGCTCAGCTAAAGGTAGCATAACTTCACTGGCTGTCATTATACGTTCGTGTGATGTTTCACCCACGTTATCGCCTATTAATAACTCTTCGTAGAGCTTTTCACCAGGGCGTAAACCCGTACACAGTATTTCAATATCGCCATGTGGATTAGTATCGCTTTTAACTTCAAAACCAGAAAGACGAACCATTTTAGTTGCAAGATCTTTAATTTTAACTGGATCGCCCATATCGAGTACAAATACGTCGCCACCTTTGCCCATCGCCCCAGCTTGTATAACTAATTGCGCCGCTTCAGGAATCGTCATAAAAAAGCGTGTAATATCAGGATGTGTAAGCGTTATTGGGCCGCCTTCTTTTATTTGCCTGCGAAATAGCGGTACTACAGAGCCACTCGACCCCAATACATTACCAAAGCGCACCATACAGAAACGTGTTTTATGTTTTACACCTTGCTCTTGTGCTAAACCTTGCAGCGATAGCTCAGCCATACGCTTAGTCGCGCCCATAACATTAGTTGGACGTACCGCTTTATCTGTTGAGATAAGCACAAAGGTCTCTACCTTTGCGTTGACTGCTGCTTTTGCTGCGTAATAAGTACCAAATACATTATTGCGCACACCTTCAACAACGTTATGCTCAACTAAAGGAACATGTTTATAAGCAGCTGCGTGATAAACAGTTTGCACACCAAATGCTGTCATTACAGTTTCAATTCGGTTAATACGTTGCACCGAGCCCATTATAGGTATTAACTCAATATCAAGGTTATTATTAGTAATGTACTCACTAAGCTCCTTTTCTATTGAATATAAACCAAACTCACTAAGCTCAAATAAAACAAGCTTTGTAGGTTTTTGTTTAACTATTTGTCTACACAGTTCTGAGCCGATAGAACCACCGGCTCCGGTGACCATAACCACTTTATTCTCAATGTTAGCAGTCATTAAATCTGTATTAGGTTCAACTGGGTCACGCCCTAGTAAATCTTCAACGCCCACTTCGGCTATTTCAGCAAGCTTTGCTTTCCCCTCTACTACATCAGCCATACCGGGCATTGAAAGCACATTAATAGCTAAAGGTTCTAATTGGGCGAGTATTTCTTTGCGGCGGGCACGGGTTTCGCTTGGAAGTGCTAATAATACTTTGCTAGCTCTACGCTTATTAATTAACTCGTAGATATCTTTAAAACATACGACAGGTATACCCTGAATAATTGAACCCTGCTTTGTCACATCATCGTCAACGAACGCTCTAACAAAATACTCTGGCCCAGCACCTAATGCAGTCGCTAATTGTCGACCAGCAGAGCCTGCACCATAGATAATCACAGACTCTTTTTTACTTGTCGTCATTCTGCCAATCATTGCGCGAACCAATACGCGAGAACCACCGACAGTTAATAAACACAACCACGCAAATATAAATGGCATCGTGCGCGGTATGTCTATGTTAATAAAAAAAGCGATTAGAACTAAGGCAATCGTTGTTATAACAGTACCGAGTACAATTGCCCAAATAGCTTGCGAATTCATATACCTAAGTACAGCGCGATACAAGCCTAAACTGATAAATGTATATAGACTTATAGGTACTAACACGGCTAATAAAAGCCAATGATCTAATTGCGTTAGAGGCGCTAAACTGTCAAGCCTGACAACAAGTGCTAACCAAAAAGCCAACATAATAAAAAGCGAATCAATACACAATGTGATGATGCGCTTTTTAGTACGCGAAGCATTTAAAATAGATCGAATGAAACTATCCATGGCACGTTCCTTTGCGGTTTAGGTACAGGGTCAACCCGGTATCGTATTTGAAATAAACAAGGTGGTAACTATAACAAAAAAGAGGCTGCTGTAATTAGCTTTTCATGAAGTTTATTCTCTGAGTATATAGTAAGAAATTACAGTATTAGGGCTATATAGGGGCGGTTAATAATTTAAGATATGTCACTATTGGAGTAATAAATAGTGGTGAAATGTGTCTCAGAAATGTCTCAGCCTGAGACACATATTAAAATAAATACTTTTGAATTAGCTAGTTAAAAAAATCAAAAAAGTACTCCCGATATAATATACTATCGGGGACTGCACTTCGGTACTAAAAAACTCTTTAATAAGTAAGAGCTCAGTATCTCTTTTTTATCCCAAATCCACACAGCATAAGCAGCTACTTATGCATAAATCCTAAACAGTGATCACAGCTTATAACTATCATTCTTTACTCACACTTATAAGTTTAGGGTTAATCACAACTTTAAGATTTAGATGCCAACGCGAATACTTCTTGCATCACTTGCGTTGTTTTAGCTATTTCAGCTTCAGTAAGCGTTGGGTGTACTAAAAACATGATGGAAGTTTCACCTAGCTCTACGGCATTAGGTAAACGTTTTTCTGGGCGCCATAGTGTATTGTCAAATGCTTTTTCAAGATACACCTCAGAACAACTGCCCTGAAAACAAGGTACACCGCGCTCTACAATCGTATTAACAATAAGGTCACGGTTCCAACCTTTTGCTAATTGCTCAGGCTTAACAAACATATAATGTTTATATTCTGCGTGCTCGCTGTACTCTGGCACTGTCACTAAGCGAATACTACTAAAGCCACTTGCGGCTTCGTCTAGCTGAGCACCATATGCTTGGCGTTTTTCAGTCCAGTCGCTCATACACGTTAACTGAATGCGACCAAGCACAGCTTGCATCTCTGTCATGCGCCAGTTAGTACCAAAGCTTTCGTGTAACCATCTAAATCCTGGTGGATGCTCACGGCTATAAATAGCATCAAAGCTTTTACCGTGGTCTTTATAGCTCCACATAGTGGACCATAACTCTTTTGAGTTAGTGGTTACCATTCCGCCTTCGCCGCCAGTGGTCATTATTTTATCTTGGCAAAAGCTCCATGCACCAACATGACCAATACTGCCTACTGAGCGGCCTTTATACTTAGCGCCATGAGCCTGTGCACAGTCCTCAATTACATAAAAGCCGTGTTCTTTACTCAATGCCATTATTTCATCCATTTCAGCAGGCATACCCGCTAAATGCACAACAATAACCGCTTTTGTTTTAGGCGTGAGCACTGACTTGATACTCGCTGCTGTAATTGCTTGGCTATTTAAATCAACATCAGCAAATACAGGTGCAGCGCCCGCCGTAACAATACTTGAGGCAGACGCTAAAAAAGTACGCGGTGTAGTTATTACTTCATCGCCAGCGCCAACATTTAAAGCTTTAAGTGCTAAATCAAGTGCTAAAGTGCCATTACCCAAAGCAATTGCGTATTCACTATCAGCCCATGCAGCAAATTCTTTTTCGAACTCGCGGCCTTCTGTACCAGTCCAATAGTTTACTTTATTCGATAAAATTACACGACTTACAGCATCGGCTTCGTCTTGAGTAAAGCTAGGCCAAGGAGAAAATGGGGTATTTAACATGATGTTCCTATTAATTTATATAGAAAGGGGTCTTATTTATTAGGTACTGCAGGGGAGCCAAATGCAGTAACGTTATCCGGTATGTTTTTTATAACGGTACTACCCGCACCAATTAAGCAATTGTTACCAATAGTTGCAAGCTGTTTTACTTGACTACCAATGCCAATCCAACTTTTACTACCAATAATAACACCACCTGCTAAAGCGACATTAGGGCAAATATGAGTAAATTCATCAATAACACAATCATGCTCAACAACAGCTGCAGTATTAACGATGCACCCCATTCCTATTTTAGAGAATGCATTAATGATAGCACCAGCAAAAACGACACTTCCCTGCGCTATTGTAGCGTATTGGCTTATAACAGCTGTGGGGTGAATTAATGTTATTAAATTAAACTTATTTTGTTGTAACAACTGTATTTTTTGCTGGCGAATATCGTTATTACCGATAGCAACAACAACGTCATTAGGAGTTGCACTTGTATTTTTTAATGCTATTAAGTCGGCACAAGTACCATGTATAGGCCAATGTTCAATGTAGGTTTTACTTGGGTAGGCATCATCATAAAAGTTAACAATAAAACCAAGCTGTTCGGCAATATCGGCAATTACTTTACCATGGCCACTGGCGCCAACTACAACCAGCTTATTAGTCATTATTAGAACCTTTAAATAGCTCAATAGTTACGTGCCCGTCAGCGCTTATACCTTCGCGTACAAAAACTTTTTTTACGGTAAGTAATAAAATTTTCATATCGAGTAAAAAGCTTTGGTTATTAACATACCAAACATCAAGTTTAAATTTTTGCTCCCAACTAATAGCGTTGCGCCCATTTACTTGAGCCCAGCCAGTTATACCTGGGCGCACATTATGTCGGCGTGCTTGCTCTGGGCTGTACAAAGGTAAATACTGTACTAATAACGGCCGCGGGCCTACTAAGCTCATATCACCTTTTAATACGTTAAATAACCCAGGCAGCTCATCTAAGCTGGTTGAGCGTAAAAAAGTTCCAAATGGAGTCATCCGCTCATCATCTGGCAGTAAATTACCCTGCTTATCTTTACCATCAAGCATGGTTCTAAACTTCATAATTTTAAAAATTTTACCATTCAAACCAGGGCGGTTTTGAGTAAATAAAATAGGCGAGCCCAGCTTAGACCTAATTAATACAGCAACAACAATGATTATAGGCAACAGAGTTAATAGGGCAGATAAGGCAACTAAAAAATCAAATAAGCGTTTCATTTCACTTCCGCATTAATTACTGAGAGTAACTTTTTGAAAAGCACCTCTCTATTATATTCATGTTGCCCAAGAGTTAGTGAAGCCCTGCAAGCTTCACTATATCGATCTTCAGAGAACAAAAAGTCTCTTAGGGCATAGTAATCATTTACTGTTGGATCGTTATTGATTACAAGCCCACATTTAGTTCTTTCTATAAGTTCTTTAATCCAGCCACCATGATTAATCAATAGTGGCGTTCCTGCCGCGAAAGCATCAAAAACTTTATTCGCAGAGTTTGCATACAGCGCGTTTATAGGTAAAACAGTAGACGTTGCCATATCAAAAGTCCTATGTACAAATGAAAGTTGATTTTTGTTTACGCTAGGCAAAAAGTAAAGCGTATTATCTAAAACAGAAAGGGCCTTAGCAAATTCTTTTAACTCAGTCTCCTCTTTGCCCTGCCCGATAATAACAAATCCAATATCATTATTTGAAAATGAAGACAATTTAATAAAACTGCGCAAATTATTAACTAAGCCAAAAGCCCCTGTATAAAAAACAACTTTCTTGTGATTTTTTTTGATGTTATTCAGTTTTCGTAAAAATACATCATTATTAGGCAGTGACAAATTAAACAAATGACAATCAGCTGCATTAGTAATCACAGTTACGGGGGTATTTCCGCATCGCTCAAGCACACTATTTTCCATATCAGGAGACAATGCAACTATATGTTCTGCATTTTTGTAAGCTAATTTTTCTAAGAGGAAAGCAACCTTTATTAAAATTTTACTTTTAACTACACCTAAAGCAATTGGAACTTCAGGCCAAACATCTCTAACTTCAAAAACATAAGGTTTTCTCTTAAATAACTTATATATAAGAGCTGGTATCGCAACTGTTAAGGGAGTGCTCGTCACATAAAGCTTATCGCTTTTCAAACTACATATATGGACACTTGCTAGGACCAAGAATTTTATAAAAGCGTAAAGGCGCTTTAAAAAACCATAACTATTATCATATTTAACTGATACCCAATGTACCTCAAAACCGTCTAACTTTTCTACTTTCCAACCCGAAAATGAATTCTCACTGTCGGAGGTGATCACAGTAATATCATGTCCAGAATTAGCTAAACGTTTTGCAAATTCATAAGAACGTATACCACCAGTCATTGAGGGTTTGCAAAAATATTGATGCAAATATGTAATTTTCATAAAAATATCACTTTATAACTTTAGCTTTTATCAATTAAAGGCTTTTTTTTATTTAAACCTTCCTTTTGTGCTATACGGACCGCCCCAATTTTTTTTGCTGGGATACCACCGTAGATAGACTGTTGCTCCATCAAGGGTTTATTGAGGACTGCTCCGGCAGCTAAAATAGAATGTTTAGGGAGAATAGATCCAGATGTTAAAGTGCAATTAGCTGCGACCCAAGAGCCTTCTCTTATTATTAAGGGCCCGATAGAAGCTGAAGGTAACAACCTGAAAGATACACCATCAAATTGGTGGTTACTTCCACTAAATACACTACTAGGACCTAAAATGACTTCATCTTCGATATAAATATTAGTTCCAATAAACACATTATTTGGAGCTATATAAACATTCTTACCAATACTAATACCCGATAAGGAATTAAATATTACGGATGATGCAACTTGAAAATTTTTACCGCAATGTCGCATCATGAGTGAATAAAGAAATCCCCTAAACCTCATAAATACTGGGTGGTTTGGTAAGAAGTAAGTTAAGCTTCTAATAAACCATGAGTATATGATAGATACCTTTAACTTAATCACTAAAAACTGTCCTAATAAATTTATTTAAAGTAAACCCTAAAAGCTAGCGCCACTAATCCCATTAAAATACTTTGGTCCTAAAATTTTAATAATCATTTTCTATTAAAGTTAGTAGAAAATATGATTATAATTAGCACAATTTGCTTTAATCTAGCCAATGAATGTAATGACAACTGTAAAACCAATTCCCCTAGCATCTAAAATAACCCTGGCATTCCCTTAAACAGAGACTGCTGAAAAGAAAAATATTAGCTTCTCTTAATTCATTTTTTATCTCCGACTTCACCGGTGTGGTAAATTTTACTAATATTCTTTCCATCTAGTTTACCATCAATTCATTCGACCATAATTTAAAATATACTATCAGGGTTCAAGCTGCTTTAGGCTATAAATGCTTTAGAGCCTTTAGGTACAGTTATATTATTTCAATTACCTACTACGACATAGCATTCTGGAGCTAAATAAGCCTTTTTCTAATTGGAAAGAATGAATTAGACTAGTTGTTAACAGTATAAAAAATATTGCTCAGAATAAATCAACTTCTTTACGCATTCAAAACAAAACGCCCCACGTAAGGCACTCTGAATATAATAATAACATTCGGCTGTCTCAGTATCTTATCTAGCAACTACAAGGATAGTGTAGTTCTACCAAACGAGTCCCCAACAGCTCTTTGTATAATTTAATTTAAATCAATCTCATTAAATTTAGTTAAAATGTTCTTGGCAAAGTTATCAACTGTCAATTGCAATGTTGAATTAAAAGCGTTATTAATAAGTTGTTTCCTAAGCTCATTATCCATTAAAATTCTGTCAACTGAATCTGCAATAGCTTGAGGGTCTTTAGGAGGAATGAGTAGTCCGTCATACCCACTTTTGATACTGTCTGGAATACCACCAACGAGAGTGGCTATAACTGGAACGCAATTGGCTTTAGCTTCAATGACAACTCTAGGAGTGCCTTCAGATAATGTTGGCAATATGAAAATATCACTTTTACGAAGTGATTTAGGAATATTTTCTGGCAGACAATGCCCATGAAACATTACTACATTTTCTAACCCCAGCTCTAGTACCAACTGATTCAGTTTGTCTTGATAGTCTTCATACCTATCCCGCGAACCATAAATATTTAATCTAATATTTTTTTCGTTTCTAATTAAGGGTATGGCTTGTATTAAATACTCTAGGCCCTTCTCTGGCCTAATATAGCAAACTACAGTTAGGTTAACTGTGTCATTCGAACATGTATCAACTCTATGATAAAAATCTGATTCAGATAAAGTAGTCGATATAATTGTTTCACTATTTATTGAAGGATGTCGCTCTGCGATTTCAGTACCATTACATAAATAATATGAATTAGGTAAACAAGTGTTGTGGCCTTTGTGCAGCTTTTTTTCCCACCCTTTAATAAAATAGCGGCTTAATAGGTCTTTAAAAAAACCACTTCTCCTGTGACTCGATATAAGCGCCATAGGGTTTCCAGGCAACCAATGTATAATAGGCTTTTTATATAAACTGCAAAAATAATATAGTTCAGATACTGCAGGGATCAAAACTCCTCTAACAAATACAAAATCGCTATTTTTGATTATTTTCTCATATACTAAACTACACTTCTTTCCATTTAGAAGCCCTGAGATTGCTCCTCCACCTGTAGGCAGCTTAGTAAACTTAACATTACTAGATAAAAGTAAATCATGTTCACGTTGTTTTACTAAACTTTCATGGACGCATACTCTAACCTCATTAAAATGCTGTGATAGCTCATTAATTAATTTACCAAAAGATGCATGGCAATATAATTCATCATCATTTACATAAATAGACGAACCATTCAGGATACATAAGTTTTTCGATCTAATATCTTTCAAAGTTTAGTCCTCTAATTTAAAACTTTTGTAAGAATAAACAAGGGAGAAGACGTACCACATAATTAAATAAGTCAAAACTCCACCTGTTTTCAATGCTATTAATGTGATATTCAAAAGTAATGCAAAAGGAATTACATCCTTAGTCTTTAATTTGGCGAAAGCTATACTAATAAGTTTAAAATAAAAGAGTAAAAATAGAATTAATGAGCTAATTCCTCCGCAAGCAGCAATATAAAGTAATAGATTGTGGGTATCAATTGGGTAACCTAAAATAGCTGTTACCTCATCAAAGTAGCCTGCCTCACCAACGCCAAGTAAAGGGTTTTCTAATATTATATCAATAGCAGCATTCCATATGACATCGCGCCCAGCTGTACCTCCATGAACGAAACTATCAACTAACCTCTGATACATATTTCCATTCTCCATTAAATAATCAACAAAAAATGGAGTCAGAAGTAATATCATTAACGATATACAGGCTTTATATAGTAATCTTGCTTTTGACAAGTAGATAATAACCCCGGTACAAGCTAACAAGGAAAGCAACGAGCCTCTAGAGCCTGATTGAACAACCATAAAGAGCACAGGAAGTAATAAAAAAAGAAGGTTAAACCGGATTAGATTCCACTTAAATGGATTATGAAAGCATAAATAAATTACATAAATAAATGCTATAGTAAACCTTGAGCTTGTCGAGTTTGGATTTTCACCAAAGATTAATAATCTACCATTATTAAGTTCTAACCCAGCAGATAAAAATGTGTATAATAATAGTACAAAAACAATCACCCCAAAGCTAAACATCATCAAGGAATAGTGAATATATTTTGGGTTAACCTTGAGATACTCGGTTAATGTAAGAAAAAACAAAATACAAACAAAAAATTTATAATTAAAAACTTCCTTATCGAAATTAGCTTCACCATAAGCCACGCTGGAAAAAGTGAAAATATAAAGAATAATAAACAAATAAAAGATGCTAATACTAAAGTTTACTATTATAACTTCCCAGCACAAAAGGAAAAAAATAAAAATAAATAACAGAACAAAAATAATTATTAGGCTATAGTTTCCAGCTGAACTGAATAGGGGGTCATAAGAACCAAAGGCAAGAAAAAATGAAAATATTAATAAACAGGCGAGTAAAAGTTTATTTCCCACGTAACTTTCCTTTGTAATTAGCCAGCCATTGATCAGAAACAAAAAACAAAAGCATATCTTTTTTATAATAATAGATTAACGTGAACCCACAAACAAAGAAAGAAACACAAGTTGAAATCGCACTCCCGAGTAAACCATAAACAGGTATAAGGAAGTAGTTCAAAAAAATATTAACTAAAATAGCTAACGTTAATCCTACCCTCATAGGTAGCCAATGATTTTTAGCTGCAAAATACCTACTCAAAATCTTGAAAAAAACCATACCTTGATTTCCAATTAATAAAATTAAAGTTGGAAAAAAAACATCTTCATACTCAGGTGAATATATATTAGCAATTAAATACTCACCTACTATATAAAATATAATGACAGTTACCAGGTTTAGTAACAAAACAATCCTGCTATAAAAATACATCTCCTTTCCAGCTCGATCTTTTTCATCTTTACTATTAGCCTTAATAAACTTAGGATATAAAATATTTCCAGCAGCATCGGGGATTACCCAATTTAGTTTTGAGATCATACTTGCCACAAAAAATAGACCAGCAGCTTCCGAACCGATCAAGTAATACACACAATAAGTTGTAGATGAGTATAAAAGGAGCCCTAAACTTCTATTCAGGACACTTTTAAGTCCATACTGATAGTAAGTTAAATTTAAAAGCTCAACTGGACGGTTTAGAGTCGCAACCTTAAAATAAAGAATCGAACAAATCATTAAGCAAAATAATACAGAGCCAAGGTAACTTATTACAACTAGATTGAGCCCCATATCAATCTCAAAAATAAAGCAAAACAGTATCGGAATTAGTATAAAGAAACTACGTAGGAGATTTATCAAACCAAATTTTTTAAAATTTTCTTTATATTGGAAGTATGTTGAACACATATTCAATAATGCTAAAGTATACATCACAAAGACCAGAGCAAAGTTTATGTTACTTGCTCTATCTAGCATAAACAAAATGACTATACATAAAACCAATACAATACTGTAGACTACTATATTCTTACTCGCATTTCCTTCAAAACTCTGATTAAGCCTTAGGTGGTACATAAGAGCTAGATCTAGCCCCAACATAAAAAAAGAGCCGAATAGTGCCAAATCGGTTAACCACTTACTGAGCTCACCGAAATCATTAACCGTTAAAATATGTGTAGCTAAAGATTGATATAAGAAAATACAACCTGTTGAAATTAAACTAACAGCAGTCAATCCTGATAGGCGAGCTAACAAAACAATCTCTTCTCAATGTTTATATCTGATTTCACTACTTTAGCAGGGTTACCGGCAACAATACTATTAGATGGCACCCCCTTTGTTACTACAGCGTTTGCAGCTACAATTGAGTTGTCACCTATTGTAACCCCTTTGCATATTCTAGAATCTTGTCCTATCCATGTATTCTTTCCAATAACTATGGGACTAGATACTGAATGGTTCCAACTTCTTAGCTCACTACCAACTGGCGTAGCATTCATTTTAATTCTATCTAGAGGGTGAACTGGATGATTATTATTATCTATTATTTTTATATTATTTGATAGCAGCGCCCCCTCTTTTATTAAAATCGATTCACAAGCTCCGATAATGGTACCAGGACCAATTTGAACATTATTCTCTATCTTGATTTCCCCTCTACCTTGCGATATGAGAACACCAAATATTTTACAGTTATCGCCAACACTAATGGACTTTTTATCACTACCGAACATTAACGATATCCTTGTATGACGACCTATTATTATGTTTCTCCCAACAAAGGCTTTACGTCTAATTAACTTCTTTTTAAGAGCAAAATATACCTTTTTAAAAACCTTCATAAACATTTTAGCCACCTATATACCATCGAATAGTGTCTTTTATCCCTAAATTAAGAGACGTTGCTTTCGAATATCCTAATAAGTTCTGAGCCTTACTTATATCAGCTTGAGAATGACGTACATCACCTGTTCTAAAATCACGGTATATTGGCTCTTGTGTAGCCTTAATATCACATTCTTTAAGTGCGGACTGTATTGACTTATATAAATCATTTAACGTTGTGCGATCACCCACTGCTACATTATAAACTTCATCTTTAGCTTCATCTGATGCCGTCGCAGCTAAAATATTCATTTGCACCGTGTTTTCGATAAAGCAAAAATCACGGCTTGTTTCTCCATCGCCATTAATAAATACATCTTCGCTTTTGATCATATCAGCAGTCCATTTAGGAATTACCGCTGCATAAGCGCCATTTGGGTCTTGACGTTGACCAAATACATTAAAGTAACGTAAACCAATTGTTTTAAAGCCATACGTTTTTGCATAAACACCTGCATATAGCTCATTAACATATTTAGTTACTGCGTAGGGAGAGAGTGGATTACCAATGTTTTCTTCTATTTTCGGTAGTGCAGGGTGATCACCGTAAGTAGAGCTACTTGCAGCATAGGTAAAGCTTTTCACTTTAGCCTCTTTCGCTGCTTGTAACATATTTAAAAAGCCAGTGATATTTGCAGCATTTGTGGTAACAGGGTCAGCTATTGAACGCGGTACAGAGCCCAGTGCGGCTTGGTGCAATACATAATCAACACCTACGCCACTATTAGCTAATGCTGTTTCGCAATCTTGGTAATTACGAATATCGCCTTCTATAAAGTTAAAACCTTGCCACTGCTCTGCAGTTACTAAACCTTGTACTTCATCAAGATTATGCTGATGACCCGTTGCAAAATTATCGAGTCCCACTACTTTTTGGTTTAATTTTAATAAATGCTCTAAAAGGTTTGAGCCAATAAAACCAGCAACACCTGTCACTAACCAAGTTTTAGGAGAAGAAAGTAATTCGGTTTTAATTTGTTCGTAACGAGTCATGGTATTCCTATGAAGTTTTGATACTGAACACTAACAACATTTAAGTTATTAATTGTGCATGGCGTATGCAGTCTAATTTAAGAGCGCGGGATAAACCCGCGCCTACGAAGCTATAAACGCATATCTACACTTTGTTTTGGTAGTACATATTTAAGATCGTAAAGTACATGCTCAACTTTGCCTAATGCACGAATTTGTTCTGCGCCCATTTCTTTGAATTCGTTATGCCCTACTGCAAGAATAATTGCATCGTAGTTATTTTGTTTATGCTCAGCAATTAAGCTTAAACCATATTCATGTTGTGCTTCTTCGTTTGAGCACCATGGGTCTACAATATCTACATTAATATTATATTCTTTAAGTTCACTTACAATATCGACAACTTTTGTATTACGTAAATCTGGGCAGTTTTCTTTAAAGGTTAAACCCATAATAAGTACATTAGCACCGTCTACATGAATGCGCTTTTTAAGCATATTTTTAACCAGTTCTGATACCACATGTTTACCCATACCATCGTTTAAACGTCGGCCGGCTAAAATCATTTCTGGATGGTAACCTACACTTTGTGCTTTATGAGTTAAGTAATACGGATCAACACCAATGCAATGTCCGCCAACTAATCCGGGGCGAAATGGTAGGAAATTCCATTTAGTGCCGGCCGCTTCTAACACTTCAAGCGTGTCGATACCTAGTTTATTAAAAATAATTGAAAGCTCATTAATTAAAGCAATATTTACATCGCGCTGCGTGTTCTCAATTACCTTTGCAGCCTCAGCTACTCTAATAGAGCTTGCTTTGTGTGTGCCGGCCGTAATTACCGATTTATAAAGCTGATCAACTTTTTCAGCTATTTCTGGATTCGAACCTGAAGTTACTTTTAATATATTCGTTACGCGATGCTCTTTATCACCAGGGTTTATGCGCTCTGGTGAGTAGCCTGCAAAAAAATCTTTATTAAACACAAGACCTGATTCACGCTCAACTACAGGTAAACATGCTTCTTCTGTAGCACCTGGATATACAGTTGACTCATAAATTATTATGTCGCCTTTTTTAACCACTTTACCAAGCATTACACTGGCTTTAATAAGCGGGGTTAAGTCTGGCTGTTTATGTGCGTCAATAGGAGTTGGTACTGTAACGATGTATACGTTGCAGCTTTCAAGATCTGACACTGTATAAGAAAAATTAAGCTGTGGAGACTCTTTAAGCTCTTCATCACTTACTTCAAGTGTAGAGTCGTGGCCGGCTTGTAATTGTGCAATTCGACCTTGATTAATATCAAAGCCTATTACTGGAAATTTTTTACCAAACTCAACCGCTAATGGGAGACCTACATAGCCTAAACCTATAATGCCAATTTTTAGGTCCGTTAATGAATCGTGCATAATTGTACTCTCTTTGTTTAGTTATAGAGCTTCGAGCTTTAGACTTCGAGCTTCTTAAAATTAAATTTAAAATTGGTTTCAAGTTAAAACGTGCAATAAAAACGAGTATTCAAGGGTATACTCGTGTGTGAAGCGCACGTTTTATAATCTATTTCGGGTGGGCTACCATTCAGTTATTGATAATAAAAACGCTCTGAATTTACTAAATCAGTACGCAATGGCTCACCACTAAATTACATTTTAGCAATTTGGTATCTCAGTGATTATTTAATCCACTGAGACACTTTTTTCCATATTGAGACAGTCAATTTAGACTATCTCATTGTAATACCTTGTTTTTATACTTTTTATAAAAAGTGCCCAATAGGCCCTATTTATATTTTAATAAACAGTTAAAAATTATTTATCACTTTTGTATTCGTAGTTGTAGTACCCGTAATAGCCGTATGCATTACTGGCTTTTTTAACAACACCGTTAAATACCACGCCTTTTACGTCTATGCCGTTTTGCTCAAAACGATTACGCGTTAGCTCTATTTCTCGTACATGGTTTTGTCCAAAACGGGTTACCAGTAACGTAGTGCCTGTATGCGCACTTACAATGGCAGGATCGGTTACTGCTAGTATTGGCGGTGTATCAATAATTATAATGTCGTAAGCAGCGCTTACCTCTTCAACTAATTTACTAAAGTTGCTATGCATTAATAGCTCAGAAGGATTTGGCGGTATTTGTCCGCGCGTTATAACACTTAAGCCCTCAACCTTAGTTGGTTTAGTCACTTGTTCTAGGTTTAAACGGCCGGATAAGTAATCACTTAATCCATCGTCCCACTTTAAACCAAACTGTGTTTGTAAGTAGCCTTTACGCATGTCAGCATCAATAATAAGTACTTTTTTACCGCTTTGCGCAAGAACGCTTGCTAAGTTAACCGATATAAATGATTTACCCACACTTGGGCTAGGGCCCGATATGGCAATAATATTATTTTTAGCTTCCATCATCGCAAAGTGCAAGCTAGTACGCAGGCTACGTAGTGCCTCTATTGCTAGGTCGGCTGGGTTATCTAGCGCTAATATACTTTTAGGCTTATTCGTTTTGTTTTTACGGGCTCGCTCGGCAAAGCCACTTAGCTTATCTTGATAATCTGAGTGCGGTACACTTGCGTATACAGGTAAGCCAAGCGCTTCAATTTCTGCGGGGTCTTCAACGCCTTTGTGCATTGCTTTTTGTATAAGCACAATAGCCACGGCTAACATGCCACCAAGCATAGTAGCCATTACCACTATTAATGCTTTTTTAGGCTTAACTGGCTTGCTGGTATTTACCTCGGCGTAATCAATAATACGTACATTACCTACGGTGCCAGCGCGTACTATGTCTAGCTCTTGCGTTTTACTAAGTAATAGTGTGTAAATTTGGTTACTTACCTCAACATCACGTTTTAAACGTAATAGCTCTTGTTGAGTTTCTGGCAGGTTACCCACTTCACCAACTAGCTCTTGTTTTTGGTTTTCAACCGCTTCTATTTGCTCAAGCATGCCCTGATATGTAGGGTGGTCTTTTTTAAACTTTCGACCAATCTCTAAGCGTTTTAGGTTTAGCTCTTGTAATTTAGTTTCAAGCTTAACTACTTGTTCAAGCACGCCTTGGGTTTCGAGCGTTATGTTTATTGATTGGCGTTTTATTTGGTAGTCGTTAAAGCGTTGTTCTGCGTATTCAAGCTGTTTTTTAATTTCAGGTAATTGTACTTCTAAAAACTCTAGCGACTTTTGTGCTTCAGCACTGTTGCGCTCGACATTGCGGCGTACATAAATAGCCGCTACTTTATCAAGTACTTTTTCAGCGTAGCTTGGCTTAGTACTTTGTAAGCTTAAATTAATTATGCCTGAGTCTTTACCTTTTTCGCTTGCACCAATTGCAGTTTGAAGGTCTAAAATAGTATTTAAGCGATCTTTACGGGTAATTGTAAACTCTGTACCAGGGCGTGCATTTAAAGTACGAATGGTTAAGTTAAATTTACCATTTGTAAGTTCTTCGCCCACTTTACCCGATAATATTTGCTCGCCGTCTTCATTTAAAAGTGCAAGGCTATTGTTAGCTTGTACTACAACTGTGAACTCTTTATTAATTGCAAAGCGTGGTACGTCAAATCTAAATACATTTATGCTCTCGCCGCCCCATGCGTAGCTACTTGCACCAAAGCTTGGCTCAGCTAAATCGCCATTTTCCATTGGGGTGAATTTACGATAAGCGCGACTACCAATAAACGGGAATAGCTTAGGCTCTGCTATTACATCAAGCTTTAAAGTGTCTACAGCCTCACCTATTATACTGCGCGACTTTAGTAGCTCTATTTCGGTTACTGCGGCCGATGTGCTTTCGAACATGCCTGCCATATCGTCAAAACCAGGGACTGATGCGCCGCCGTCTTCAACTTGTATCATGGCTGTTGCTTGGTAAACAGGAGTACTTAATACTGCATAAACAACACCTACAAACATAAATAGCGCAGTTACGGTTACTATAAAATATTTGCGATCGAGCAATGCGCCCAGTAGCGCCATTAAATCAATTTCTTGCGTTGGTTGTGTATTATTAGTGCTTTTATTGTTAGCGTTACTAGCGCTGTTATTCGGCTGGGTATTCATTAAATTAGCCATTCCTTATAAATACTTTTGCCAAGCGCTACACGCGCTGTCGATTAATGTATAAACGTGTTCAAAAGCCTCTTGGCTTTGGCGGTACGGGTCTGGTATTTCAGCGTTATTAATCCACTTACCGAGTAAAAACGTTTTACCGCGCGCCTCTGGATAGCGAGCG
>TARA_R110000751_G_scaffold306687_1_pt1 | contig 18779 bp, 9 predicted proteins | sample TARA_R110000751 | Tara Oceans TARA_R110000751 (sample SAMEA4398001) | marine metagenome | biome: Polar Biome; feature: [MES] marine water layer (ENVO:01000295) within the mesopelagic zone...; material: water (ENVO:00002006), including particulate matter (ENVO:01000060) such as...... | reverse complement strand
AATGTAGCTTAACTTTTTGTCCCGTTTATTGTTGCAAGTTCACATTTAAAAAAGCTTCAGGAAGCTATAAATAAAACCTCTAAAAAAGAGGTTATAGACACCGTAGCTTATACGTGGTTTAACCGTTTTGTAGCCTTGCGTTTTATGGATGTTAATGGCTATGAACCGCTAGGTATTTCTATAGTAAGCTCAATAAAAGGTGGCACATTGCCCGCTATTTTACAAGAAGCCAAACAAGGTAACATACCAAAAGAGTTGCCTGTACAACAACAGCGTATTTACGATGTATTGGATGGTAGAATACCAAGTACAGATGCACAGAATGAAGCCTATGCCACTTTATTGGTTGGTGCTTGTAATCATTTAAACCAGATACTGCCTTTTCTATTTGAAAAGATAGATGATTATGCAGAGTTGTTATTGCCGGATGATTTAATTTCTCAATTCTCAATTCTACAAGATGTACGTAATGGTATGACCGCCGAAGACTGCGTAGAAGTTGAAATAATAGGTTGGTTGTACCAGTTTTATATTTCAGAAAAAAAAGATGAAGTATTTGCAAGCAAAGGCAAAGTAAAAAAGGAGGACATACCAGCAGCTACCCAATTGTTTACACCACGTTGGATTGTTGAATATATGGTACAAAATACCGTAGGGAAATTATGGTTGCAAAACAACCCACAATCTAAGCTACGCGAACATATGCCCTATTTTATTGAGTCGCCAAGTGTAACGACAGACGATTATCTTAAAATAAACAGTGTAGAAGATATTACCTTATTAGACCAAGCCTGTGGGAGTGGGCACATACTAGTTTATGGGTTTGAATTACTTTCCAAAATTTATGAAGAACAAGGATATAATGAGAGTGACATACCAAAACTAATTATTGAAAAAAATCTACACGGTTTTGAGATAGACACACGTGCTGCACAATTGGCAGGCTTAGCATTAATGCTAAGAGCGAGGCAATATTACCGTCGTGTATTTAAAAAAGATATTACCCCTAATATTTTTTGTTATCAAGATTTAAAAGTAAGCGAGGAAGATATTAAGGCAACATTTAAAGCGGTAGATGAAATATTAAGCGACGTGTTATTTTATGACTTAAAAACTATGCAGCAAGCTACCAATTTAGGCTCGCTAATACAACCTCACACTATCTTAACAGATTTAGAAAAAACGAGAGCTTCTTTAGCAACTAAAGTTAATAGTAGCGATCTTTTTCATACCCATAATTTAAGAGGCATATTACAAACCATTGTACAATTAAGTGCACTTTCACAAAAATACCATTGTGTGGTAGATAACCCACCATATATGGGCGGTGGAAATATGAATAAACCGTTGTCTGACTTTGTAAAAGCTAATTACCCGAAAAGTAAAGCAGATTTAATGGCGTGTTTTATGGAAGCTGGTCTTGCTGCACTAAAACCACAAGGGTATTTAGGAATGATTAACCAACACAGTTGGATGTTTTTAAGCAGTTATGAAAAATTGCGTGAACATTTAATTGATACCATTCATTTTGATACAATGTTGCATTTGGGTCCTCGGACGTTTCCTGAAATTGGTGGAGAGGTGGTACAGAACACTGCTTTCACGTTTTGCAATTGTAAAAGTAAAATTTTAGGGAATTATATACGATTAGTTGATTATGAAAAGGCCCAATTAAAAAAAGAAAAAACCTTTGAAGCAATTTTAAACACAGAATGTAGATATTTTTTTGAAGCAAGTCAAAACGATTTTCAGAAAATACCAAGTTTTTTAATTGGTTACGACCTACCCAAGGCGGTAGTCAAAATGTTTGCAGGGCATACAGTTGGTAATTACTCGGAACCTAGAATTGGTCTAGTAACAGGTAACTCACAGAGATTTTTACGGAATTGGTCTGAGGTTGCTTTAAAACTAACTAACATATCTTCTGGAGAGAAGTGGTATAAATATCAAAAAGGTGGTGATAAGAGAAAATGGTATGGAAATAATGATTTTTTAATAAATTGGGAACGTGATGGATATTTATGTATCCACGATAATTTTGCTTCTACTGGTAGAATTAAATCTCACAATTATAATGGTAAATATGCTTTTAAGAAAGGTATTGTTTGGACAAAAATAACTAGCAAAGGACCTTCATTCCGTTTTGTCGAAGAAGGTTTTATGTTTGATGATGCTGGTCCGTTGTGCTTTGTTAAAGATGAAAAGTTAATATATATTTTATTAGGTTTTTTAAATTCTAAAGTAACTTCTTTTTTTCTCGAGACTCTAAGTCCAACGTTGAACTTACTACCTGGTCATATAAATCCTATTCCTTTCGAACCAAGTAAATTTCTAAGCCTTTCAAACAAGGTCGATGAAAATTTAATATTGTCTAAAAATGAATGGAACTCTAGAGAAACTTCTTGGGATTTCCAACAAAACGAACTAATCCGCATTAAGGGTGAAGACTTACAAGAAGCTTACGATAGTTATTGTCAATATTGGCAAAATAAGTTTTTTGAGTTACATAAAAACGAAGAAGAACTTAACCGGCAAATTATAGACATTTATGGCTTACAAGAGGAGCTAACACCAGATGTGCCATTAAAAGATATTACCATACTTAAAGAAGAAACCACAATTAAAAAAGGGGCTTTAGTTTTCCGCGAAAGCGAAATTATGACACAATTTATAAGCTATGCCGTAGGCTGTATGTTTGGGCGTTATAGTTTGGATAAACCTGGTTTAATATTGGCAAATCAAGGAGAAACGCTGGAGGATTATCTAAAAATTGTTTCACTGAATACAGAAGAGGTGTCTTTTCTTCCAGATGATGATAATGTCATCCCAATACTAGACAACGAGTGGTTTGAAGATGATATTGTAAATCGTTTCTACGATTTTTTAAAGGCCACCTTTGGCAAGCAAAACTTTGATAAAAACTTGGCATTTGTAGAAGATGCTGTAGGAGACATACGTAAATACTTTTTAAAGTCGTTTTACACAGACCACGTAAAGCGTTATAAAAAACGACCTATTTATTGGCTATTTTCTTCGCCTTCTGGTGCATTTAATGCATTAATTTATATGCATCGCTACACACCAGATACATTAAATACAATGCTTAATGGGTATTTAAAAGAATATCAAGAAAAACTAAAAGCACAGGACACCCAATTAGAACACGTTAAAAACGTAGGTACAGACCGCGAAAAAATAAGTGCAGAAAAAGAGCAAGCACGTATTAGTAAAGTGCTTATAGAACTGCAAGAATACGATCGTGAGTTATTTAAAATAGCTACCGAGCGTATCACTATAGATCTAGACGATGGTGTGTTGGTTAACTATAACAAGTTTGGCAAAGTCATTAAAGAAGTAAAAGGCTTAAATGATAAAAAGACAAAGGATAAAGTGAGGAAGTTTGATTGGATAGATGTAACTGAGATACAGTAATTATGGATAAAGTAGAAGATATAATGATTAATAATCGTATTTGCTTAAAACCTCAAAAATGGGAGTTATTATACCAAGCGATTAAAAAGGCTTATCCAGAAAGGGAAATAGTTAAACCATTAATTCTTGCTGCTTGGCATCATTCATCTGATAAAGAAAAAAGAAATCGCTTTTGTATGCATTTAGAGTTTGCGATTTCGGGTGGAGTAGCAAATTCAGTTTTAGAAAATGCAAAGGAGCAAGATTGGCATCATTTAAATGAATAAAGACAATGGGATTAGAAGTACTATTCAATAAAACTGAAAATCTACACGAAAATGTGCAGTTTAATCGTATTGTAAAACGATTGATTCCTTTTTTTGAAGAGCAAGGTTGGGATGGATTATTAATAGGGAATCCTTCAAACGATGATTATCCTAGATTTAGAGCAGACGCAATTTTACTTTACACAAATGGTATTATTATAATAGACTTTAAAGATTATGCTGGGGAAATATTGATGCCGATAAATGATGAGGATTTTGGAAAAAAATCTTGGTTTATAAACGTAGAAGATGGTAATAAAATAAAGATTGAAGCTGGCAATAATCATACAAACCCATACCGACAACTTAACTCATATCGTGGTGTATTGAAATCTATCATAGAAGATGATTCATTGATGCGTTATGTTATAAACAAAGGGCGCATTTGTGCTCTTAATATCTTTTCTGGACCCATAACGCTAAATCGTAAAACTTCAAGAAAAGTTCCATATTACCAACTAGTTCAAGAAATAGATTTACATACTTTTCTAGATGCCTTTCCTAGTGATAATAAGTACGAGAAAGCTATTGCTAATAGATTTAGGTCTTTATTCCCTTCTGATGAATGGAAAGGAGATTTAACTATACAATTAGATAGTCCTATTAAAACAGTTCAACAGACTTACAATTATATTGATCAAAATATACAGCCAATATTAAAAGAGTTTTTTACTACTGAAGGTTCAGGAATTTTAGTTCTTGAATCAATGAGTTCTAAATTAAGAGGCCATTGGTTGCAAAATGTCAACACTTTTGCTTTAGAACAGGAAGCTCACGACACCGAATTATGGTGTCACTCTTCTAGAATTGCCAATAAGTTGAAGCGTAGTACTGGATTTGACATTACCAGTTTATACACAGTTATTTATGGAGGAAAAAGCAAAACAGAAACACCATCAGAAGGGGAGGAAAATGAAGATGATGAAACCGTATCTCAAGAACAGATTGGTATAAAAAGCGATAGCGATATTGATGATGCCGCCGTGATTATTATTCCAGAATCACATCTTGTGTCTAGAAGTTTACATCAATCAGACTTACTTAGGTTTGGTTCGGGAAGATTACTAGAAGATTTGTTTCACTTTTTAAAACTGAAATCAAGTAATAGAAAGTTAGTTTTAATAGGAGATCCATATATGTTATCCTATGGCAAAAATGAAGATTCGGCATTAAATATTGAGACATTAAATGAATTATTCCCAGATGGAAATATTTTGCATTTTAGACACGAATACAAGATTCAAGAAAATGATAATAAGCTCTTAAAACTAAGAAGATCAATTGCTGGCTCTATAGATCATTCTATTTTTAATTATTTAAAATTCAACTACGATCAATCTGTTATTTTAACCGAACACGAGCAAGCGACAGCGCATTTACAAAAATGGTTTAGCGGGCCAATAGAAAATGAGCCTAAAGATGCCGTATTGTTATATTCAAAAAAAGAAGTAAGAACTACAAACAAATGGATAAAAAATAATGTACTAAAAAACGGGTCAAGTCTTGCCGCAGGCGACTTACTTCTATTAAATAACAATATTAATATTCCTGATCAAACAGGTTTTGGGACACCCGCAAAAATTGTTAATGGTAGCTATTTTGTAGTGCAAGAAGTTTTACAAGTGGAGAATGAGGATGTTACAACTAAAAGAGATGGGCTTATTGCTAGATTAAGGTATCGACATCTTGAAGTTAAATTGCTCGCAAATAATGCTATCCCAAACTTTAAACTAATTATTCTAGAAAATTATTTTGATGGTGTAGAAGATTTGACACGAGAAGAATTGAAAGCTGTTAAGATTTTTACATCACAAAAACTAGCTAAACTTAAAAAGCAACTACCTTTTGAAGAGAGCTCAGATTATCAAAACCTTGTATCTGACAAAGAATTTATTGACTTTCAATTAAAAATTGAAAACTGGCAAAAAGCCAAACAGAATAATGAAAAGGTTTTAAAAAAGGATTTGAAAGAATTTGAAGTTGGGCGTAACAAGATTGAAAGATCTTATAAAAGAAATTATTCTTCTCAACTAATGTTTCAATTGCGCAAAATGGATCCCTATGTTAATGCGGCTCTTGTAAATTATGGTTGGGCAATTACGGTACATAAGTCTGTTGGCTCTAAATTTGAAAATGTGCTTTTTAAAGCGCTACAGTTGGAAGATTCAGGCATTACCAACGAAAGTTATTTTAGATGGCTTTACACAGGACTAACTGCATCTTGGAAAACGATTCACGTATTAAATCCACAAGCAATAGATCCGTTCATTAATTGTCATTTTACAGATGAAGTTGAAATTACTGATGGTGTTAGTCTTAATATCAATAGTCAAATGCTAAGCTATGATAATGAAATTCCAATAGATGAATTGACGGAGTACTTTCCGGATAGCTTAAAGCATAATACAGCAATTTTTATTGGGAAATTATATGAAGAACTCAGAGATTTTAAGATAGTTTCTATTAGAAAATATTCTGAGTATTTAAGTAAAGTTGTACTAGTATCTAAGAATGGTAACAACGTAATAGTTGCAATTAATAACCGTGGAAACGAAGAAATATCATCTGTACGCATTGAAGGAAGCGATGCTGAAGATGGTTTAGTTCAAAAAGCTATAAATCAAATCTACGAACAACAATCACAAAGTACTTTTCCAACAGATTATAGAGGGGAAATTTACAACCAATGGAAAGCGCAATTTGCTTCTGAAGAAATTACACTGCATCTTTTAGAATGTCACAGTAATGAGGATAGACTTGCAGTAGTGGATGCAGATGATGTCGTAAAATTTAATCTTAGATATACAACAGGAGAAAGAAACGGTGGGTTTTTTATATCACTAGAGATAAAAGAGAAATCAAATCAAGCATTAGTTGAAGCTGTAAAAGAATTGCTGGATGAAAAGTAAAAGAGAGTTTCAAGATGAAGCAAAACAATTGCTAGAAAACGATCCAAGTAAATCTTTGGACGTATGTCTTGAGATGCATACCAACTATCCAAGTGAGTTTAATAATTATGATGCTGTAAACCTATTGCAAGCTGCAAGAGCTTCTAAAAGAGTAGACATTAATAACCTTCCTGAAATTATAGAAAATTTTAAGGATTATGAAATTGTATCAAGTTTATGTGGTTGGTATGTGTTTGATAATTTTATAAAACACAAATCACCTCAGGTTATTTTAAATAGTGAAAACTTAATAATTAGCTATTTAAATATTATAAAGCAAAAAGATATAAGCATTGATGATAAGTATCCGTGTCCTTTTTCCATCATTCTTTTTAATTTAATAGATGCTCATTCCAACAATCTCTTCAATGCCAATAAAATCTATGAATATTGCAAAAAAATAAATCCTGAGTACCTTTCAAAAAAGACATCTGAATATGAAGACAAAGAAGGGAAGACGAAAGAAAACCCTTCCGATTTAGAAACATATTATCAATACTACACTAAAGCTTGTGATAAGTTAAATAAAAGTAGGGAGGCTATAGAAGCTTGTGAAAAAGGACTAAGAGCAGTTGACAATTATCACTATGACAATGATCTTTGGTTTCAAATGAGAATTGCTAGAGCTAACAGAAATTTAAAAGATTACAACACTAGTGAAAAAAAATATCTAGAGATTATCAATTCACGAGCTGGAAGCACCAAATATTTTCTATTTAAAGAATACTCTGAATTGCTATATGAACAGGAACGTTACGAAGAGAGCTGGATTCAATCTTTGCGATCTGGTATACAATTATATGATGTGCAATTTAGCGCAGGCATACTTCTTCATCAATCCAGATTGCTAGCAAGATTAGAGCGAATAGATGAAGCAAAGAAATTTGCAGAGATAATATTTTTAGGGGTTAAAGAGAATTTATGGAATAATTCTACGGATTATCAAAAGTTAATTAATTACTTCAAAATTGAAGAGGTTAAAGGAAATGCCGAAAAGTCTTTTAAAGACTTGTACAAGACGTTCAAAGATGAACTTTATTTTGATTCTGAAATCAAGCAAGGTGAGATAGTATTTATACATCCACGAGGTAAATTTGGAAAAATCAGATACTCAAATAATGAAAGCATTAATTTCTCAAAAAACTCATTTAATAATAGGGTTAGAAATCTAGACAAATTTGCTGGTGCAAAAGTTTCCTTTGTAATTGATTTTGATTACAAAAGTGAACAGGTTGCGGAAAATATAAAAATAGAAAGTTTGAAAGCTCCAGAAGTATTAGTTGGGGAAACATTTGAAGGAAAAATCCAGAATATTGTTGATTTTGGATTATTTATAGATATGGAAAATGGTAAGACTGGATTAGCACATCAATCAACTTTACCAAAGAATTTCAGAGAAATTTACGAAGTAGGTAATACTTTGAAAGTACTTATTGATAAAGAAACCGAAAAAGGTTTTAGCTTAAAGATAACGGAATAGGAATATGAGCATAAAAATACAAGAAGCGTTAGAAAAAAAGTTCCAAGAACACGATGTGATTTTCTGGTATGATGAGCGTAATGAATTAAAAGAAAGCTTTGATGACCTAGATTTAAAGGGTGTTGAAAAATGCCATATACAAGGCAATGAATTTGAAATAAAGTATAAGATTACATCGAATACGACTAAGATTAAATTTTTAGTGTATAGCAATACCCCTAAACCTAAACCCAATGAAAATTGGTTATTAGATTTAGAACTGGCATATCATATTTTCCACACCGACCAAGAAGCTATTATTCTTCAAGATTTAGGTTTAGAGTTTAGTTTTAAAGAATTAGTTGGGGAACATATTCAATTCTTTAAGTCAAAAGATCGCGTTGACAAATTAAAAGAATTATTGGGCAAAGGCGACTCTCATAAAGACATTCGCTACAAAATGGTGGCAGTAACCCTAAATACTGATTACGTTAATCTTAACACCTTTATTCACGCACACGGAACAGCTTTTGCTAATGGTAATGAAAAACTGCAAAGAAATTTAGAACGGTATGAACTATCAGATTTTTACTGGAATCAAATTCTAAACAAGTTTAAATACACGAGTAAATCGCCATCGATCTATGATTTTCTTGTAGAGGCATTTACAGATAATTTTAATGCAACCTCTAGCCCCAAACTTTCTAAAGAAACTAGACTTTTATTGGCCCTTTGGAAAGATACCATTACCTACCGAGAAGGGTTTGATAAAATATCTTTACAAATAGCAAGCGACCTGCAAATTGAAAGTATTCTCAATACGCTGCCTTTAGAAAAAGCGGTAAACGATGAATTATTTAAACTCACAGACAAGAAAATAATTCACGATCTCGTTCAGCGTTTAATTACAAATGAAATTTCAAATGAGTCTTTACAAAATATTGTAAAACAAAGAGAACATACGTTTTGGTATAACCCTCATTTTGTGGCATTCTACGAAAGTGTATCTTTTGCGTCACAACTGCAATATCAGATTCAAAAACTTAAAGTAGAATTTAAGTCTGTTGAAAACGGTTTAGAGCAATACACGACCTCTCTTTATGAAATTGATTATCTATATAGAAAGTTTATTCTAAACTACCGAAGATCCAATCAAGATAACATACTTGTCGGATTGGCTCAAAAAGTAGAAAAATTATATACCAATGACTGGTTACTTCATTACAATGATAAATGGCAATCTATTATTGATGATTTAGAAAACTGGCCAGTATCCAAAAATTATAGTCAAAGACAATTTTTCAAAAATCACATCCAACCTTTTGTTGAAAAAAAGCAACGTGTGTTTGTCATAATATCTGATGCATTACGATTTGAGTGTGGTGTTGAGTTAAATAAAAGATTAACTCAAGAGAATAGATATGATAGTGAAATTGAAGGTTCGTTAGCGTCATTACCATCCTATACACAATTAGGGATGGCTTCTTTGTTGCCTCACAAAGAACTATCAATAAAAGAAGGGACAGACCAAATTTTAGTGGATGGGATGCCATCTATGGGTATTGCATCTCGCTCAAAAATTCTAACAGAAAATTCTGAAGCACGAGCAACAGCAATTTTAGCTGAAGATTTTATGAAGTTTAGCGCCAATACAACAGGTAGGGACTTTGTAAAGCAATATGATGTTATTTATATCTACCATAACAATATAGATGATACTGGTGATGACACAACCTCGCAAGACAAAGTATTTGATGCGGTAGAAAGCGAGCTAAACTTCTTGATGGAAGTATTAAAGAAGATTTCCAATATGAATGGTAATAATATGATTATCACTTCAGATCACGGTTTTTTATATCAATATGAAACATTAGAAGAAAGCGATTTTACAACAGCTGATATAAAAGGTGTAGTCGATAAGCATAATAGAAGGTTTGTACTTGGAACTGACATAACTGGGAATGGTGCAGTAAAGTCTTTTACGCACGAGCAACTCGGACTAAAAAGTACCGGTAATGCATTAATTCCAAAATCGGTAAATAGATTACGAGTTAAAGGTGCTGGATCTAAATTTATTCACGGTGGTGCATCGTTACAAGAAATTATAATACCCGTAGTAAAAGTGAATAAAAAGCGTCAAGATACTACAGCTCAGGTGGAAATAGATATTATAAAATCTACAGATAAGATAACTACAAACCTGCTCGCGGTTTCATTTATTCAAACAGAGCAGGTAGATGACACTATGTTGGAAAGAAAAATTAAAGCATCCATTCAAGCAGAGGATGGCACGTTGTTAAGTGATCAGTTTATCTACACCTTCGATATTAAAGAAGAAAATCAACGTCAGCGAGAAGTTAAGAACAGATTCCAATTAACCGCTCAAGCAAGCGGTAAATATAAAAATCAACGCGTAAAACTGGTATTAGAAGAACCAATGGATCGCGCTAACAAATGGAGAACTTACAAAGAGTATTACTATACTCTCAATATTTCTTTTACTAACGACTTTGATGAATTTTAAAACCTATGAACGCACTAAATATTAAAATAAACGAGCACTTTGCAGGTAAGGTAGTTCGTAAGGATTTAACCAAGTTAGTAAAAGGTAATGCTATAGTTCCTACCTATGTTCTTGAATATTTATTAGGGCAATACTGCGCTACAGATGACGAAGCAACAATTGATGAAGGTGTAGAAACTGTTAAAAATATTATTGCCAAACATTTTGTGCATCGAGACGAGTCTCAAATAATAAAATCTACAATTCGAGAAAAAGGTTCTCATAGAATTATAGATAAAGTGGCGGTTCAGCTTAATGACAGGCAAGATAGATATGAAGCTTCATTTGCAAATCTAGGTTTAAACCGCGTTCCAATTTCAGATGCACTTATCAGAGAGCATCAAAAACTACTATCTAGTGGTGTTTGGTGCATTTTAACTTTGGCTTACGTTCCTTCAGATGAAAGGGATCATATTCCTTGGATGGTTGAAAGTTTAAAACCTATTCAAGTTTCTAATGTAGATATTGAAGAATATAAAAGCGTTCGGAAACATTTTGGCAAGGAAGAATGGATGGATGTTTTATTACAATCAATTGGACTTAATCCAGAAGAATTTACATTTCGTTCAAAACTGCTGCAACTAACCAGACTTGTTCCATTTGTAGAGAACAACTATAACTTAATTGAACTAGGTCCAAAAGGAACAGGAAAGTCGCATATTTATTCTGAAATGTCGCCACACGGTATTTTAATTTCTGGTGGAGAAGTATCAAAAGCGAAACTATTTGTAAATAATAGTTCAGGTGATATAGGGTTAGTTGGGTATTGGGATGTTGTTGCCTATGATGAATTTGCAGGTAAAACAAAGCGTGTAGACCGTGGCTTAGTGGATATAATGAAAAATTATATGGCTAATAAATCCTTTTCAAGAGGAACTCAAGTCTATGGTGCTTCTGCTTCAATGGTATTCGTTGGAAACACAGACCATTCAGTAAAATATATGATGAAACATAGCGATCTTTTTGAGGCCTTGCCTAAAGATTATTATGATACAGCTTTCCTTGACCGTATGCACGGATATCTTCCAGGGTGGGAAGTACAGAAATTACGAAATGAAATGTTTACGTCGCAGTACGGTTTTATCGTAGATTACCTTGCTGAAGTATTAAAGAACCTAAGGAAAGAAGATAGAACACACGATTATACTAAATACTTTGAATTATCGAGTACCATTACTACCCGAGATAAAACATCGATTGCCAAAACATTCGCTGGTCTAATTAAAATAATCTACCCAGATAATGATTTCACTGAAACTGATGCGAAAGAAATTTTAGATTTCGCTATTGAAAACAGAAAGCGTGTTAAAGATCAACTTCGTAAAATGGATGAAACGTTTGAAGAAGTCGATTTTAGTTACGTTAGTAAATCAACAGGAGAGCATTTTCCTATCTTAACACTAGAAGAGATTGAAAATGAAGTAAAACCTACTATACAGCAAACGGAAGTTGCTGAGAACAATCAATCGCAGAAATCCGAAAACGTTAATTTATTACTAGAACCTGGGCAAAAAATAATTAGAGATAATCAGTCTGGTATTTCTTATGATAATTTGTTTGGAGCTTATTTATTAAATGCCACTGATTTTAATATCACAGACCCATACATTAGGCTACCCTATCAGTTGCGCAACTTTATGGAACTAGCAAAACTGATTAGTGAAAAGAAAGATCCTGACACAGAAGTTAAAGTTCACTTAGTAACTAGTAATAATGAAGATTTTATAGAAAATGCGAAAGATGCATTTGAACAAATGCGCTACTCGTTGGAATCAATGGGCATTATCTTTTCCTATGAGTTTGACGATTTTATTCACGACAGATCTATTGAAATGAATAACGGATGGAAAGTGATTTTAGGGAGAGGACTAGATATTTGGCAAAAAACTGGTGGTTGGTATGATATCAATGAATACATCCAAGAAAGACGTTTATGTAAGGCTTGTGAAGTGACATTTGTAAGAATCTAATCAGATTGAAAATAAGGATACTGAAAAATAAAACAATCGTTAATAATGAACTTACAATTAAATAAAATGTTCATCAACTTATTTCTAGGGAATAAACAGTAATCTATGTATTTAAAAAATTTAAAACTTTGGAACTTTAGAAAATATGGCAACACCAATCCATTTGACCTTAACCAACCGCATTTGGATTTAAATTTCACTAAGGGTGTAAATGTACTTGTTGGGAAGAATGATTCTGGTAAATCTGCTATAATCGATGCTATAAAAATTGTGCTAAAAACGCATAGTTATGATTGGTACAAGATTGATCAAGATGATTTTTTTTATGATTCTGAACGTCTTAGAGTAGAAATAATTCTTGACGAACTTGACCCTGAAGAAGCAAAGCATTTTACGGAATGGTTAGGCTGGGTTAAGGATAGTTCGGGTAACGCCAAATGCTATTTAAGATTAATACTAGATGTGAGAAGAAATCTTGCTAATAAGAGAATCTTTCCATCAGATGTAAAGGCTGGTATAGATCCAATAGGTTTTCAGTTGAATGCAGAGGCCAGAGAATATCTTAAAACGACATACTTGAGACCTCTTCGAGATGCAAAATCAGAACTTGTACCTAGAAAAAATTCAAGACTCACACAAATTCTTCAAGCTCACGATGCTTTTAAGGACAAAGATTTAGATCATTTGCTTGTTGGACTTTTTAAAGATTTCAATGATTCTGTAGAACAATATTTTTTGGGTAAAAATAATGAAGGTAATGACTTATCAAATGATGAATTAAAAGGAAAAGAACTCAAATCAGACATTGATAAATATATTAAATCCTTTTATGATGTCTCAAAAGAATCTGCATTTGGAGTTAAGGGTAATAACTTAAAAACAATCCTTGAAAAATTAGAACTTTCCATAAAAGACGAAGTCAATCCAGGCCTTGGAACTCTTAATCGTCTCTTTATGGCTTCGGAATTACTTCATTTACAAAAAAAAGATTGGTCAGGATTGAGACTGGGATTGATAGAAGAACTCGAAGCGCATTTACATCCGCAAGCTCAAATGCAGATTATTGAAGCTTTACAAAAACATAAAGAAATTCAACTTATTCTTACTACCCATAGTCCTAATTTGGGATCAAAAATCAAACTAGAAAATTTAATCCTATGCTCAGATGATTCAGCATTTCCATTAGGTCCAGAGTACACAAAATTAGAATCTGATGAATATTCATTTTTGGAAAGATTTTTAGATACTACTAAGGCAAATTTATTTTTTGCAAATGGGGTTATAATGGTCGAAGGTTGGTCTGAAGAGATTTTAATTCCAGCAATTGCTCAACGCCTTTATGAACAAGGAACAATTTCAAAAAATTTAACTCAAGCAGGTGTTTCAATAGTAAATGTTGGTAATACAGCATTTCAACAATATTCTAGAATTTACTTACGAGCGGATGATTCTAAACAAATCAACATTCCAGTCTCAGTTATAACTGACGTTGATGTTAGAGCTTACAAATTGCATATAGACAAAGATGAAGACGGAGCTATCATTAAAACCTACATTAAAGAAGATGAAGTTGAAGTTCAGGAGAAATCTGAAAAGAAGAAAACTGAAATTGTAAAGAAATATAATGATCAAAATGTTAAAACATTCGTCGCGGAAAATTGGACTTTAGAATATGCCCTTTTAAAATCCACATCGCTTTCGAAACTCTTTTCAGATGCATTTAAGAAAGTGCATCCTCAAATTAATCTTGACATAGTGGAAGAAGAGTTAGGAAAGAAGTTAATTAGTAAATTATACAAAACACAAATTGCTTACGAGATTGCCGCCAATATTGAATTGAATAGTGTTCTACCAATAAATGAAGATGATGCTAGCATAAAATATATCATAGATGCAATAAAACACGCTTGTAATGATTAACATTACTGAATCAGATATCGCTTATGCAGAAGAAATACTTTTAGAGTCAGGGAAAGTATTTGATGGTGAGCGAAGAGCCTTTATAAAAAACTTCAAAACTATAGATTTACAAGCAGTTCCAGGTAGTGGAAAAACGACTGCACTACTTGCTAAATTATTAATACTTGAAAAAAAACTCCCTCTAGTTGGTAATGGGGGTATTTTGGTTATCTCCCACACAAACGCTGCTGTAAATGAGATAAGAGAAAGAATTGGACATCACTGCCCTAAATTATTTTCTCATCCTAACTTCGTAGGCACGATTCAAAGCTTTGTTGACACTTTTTTGGCTATTCCAGCATACCTACTAAAATACAAACAAAAACCTGTACGTATAGATAATGAGATTTATAATGAAACAGTTTCTAAGTTTTTTAACTATGGGAAAACTGGATTTTTAGGGCAGGAAAAAAGTAACGCAATCTATTACAATAAGAATTTCAACGTTCTTCACAGTTATCGTTTTCAACATTCTAAGAATGGTATATTATTGATAGACAAAATCAATGGAAAAGAGCTAATTGTCAAAACTCCAAATGCAAAGAAAGTAAAGTTTACACCATCTGAAATTTCAAGAATTGAACAGTGGTTGAGAATAACGAAAGAAGATACGTTGAGAACTGGGACACTATGTTTTGATGATGCGTATTTTCTAGCCGATTTACTATTAGCAGAAATTTCAAATTACGATAAATTGCTTCAAAAAAGATTTCAATATGTATTTGTAGATGAGATGCAGGATATGGAAGTTCATCAAATGAACTTAATTGAAAGATTGTTTACTGGTCATAGTTGTGATACCAAGTTACAACGACTGGGTGATATTAATCAGAGTATTTTCTCAAGTAATGTTAACGCAAAAATGATATGGAATCAGAGACAAGAAAAATTATTTTTTAAAGGAAGCCATAGATTGAGTAAACCGATAGCCGAGATAGTCCAAAGTGCTTCATTGACACAGACAAAGGTCGATGGTCTTGGTTCCGACGAAAAAGGAAAAGCAATAGACTTAAAGCCTCTTTTATTGGTGTTCAATGTAGCTAACGCAAATAAAGTAATACCAACGTTTTCCAATAAAATAAAAGAGCTTCAAAAAGCTGGATTACTTCCACTAGCTAAGCAAAATTATCACGCTTTTGGTTGGCGCAAGGAAACAGACAAAGAATATAAGCTCTGTTTAAATACATATTTACCTACTTTGAAAAACAAAACAGGTGCTAACTCACTTGAATTTAAAACGTTAGAAGATTATCTACTATTCTTCCCTAAAAAAGATCACTCTTTGAAGACATCTAGGGGAGCTATTTTAAACGGATTGGTTAAAATACTTCGTATTGAAAACGTTAGAGATGAACACGGTAGGTATTTTACCTCATTCCGACTGCTATATTCTATCAAAAAGCTTAACCTTCATAATTACGAGTTACTGAAAAGTAAAATTTTAAAATGGAGTATAGAGCTTATAGAGTTTAAATCAAATGATGTTTTATTAGATATGAAGGATTTTGCTCCTGTTTTATTAAACTGGTTAAGTTCAGAGTTAAAGTATTCTCAAGAATTTATCAATACACCGTCAGTTGATAAACCTGAATCTATAGAGGAAGAAATCAAAAATTATTACGATAAAGATGGTTTCAGAGTCCAAGTTGGAACAGTACATAATATTAAAGGACAAACTCATACAGCTAGTCTTTATTTAGAAACCTTTTGGAATGGAAAATATGAATCTGAACGCTTAAAGGATCAGTTTTTCAATATTCCAATAAATGAATCACTTCAAGATCTTACAGATGCAGCAAAAGAAAAATTAATACAAACTGCAAAAATGGTGTATGTAGGATTTTCAAGGCCTACACATCTATTAGCTTTCGCAGTTGAAAAAAGTAGATTTGAAAAAAACTTAAAAGATATCGATAGCAATAAATGGCTGATTCTTGAAATTTAAAAACAAAACGACGAGATGCAGATAGTTAGTATTATATAAATAGTGTGGTGTGACATATATAGAGAAATACATAAAGAACAAAGGTGGTATTCTGTCCGGAGACCTAGCACGTTATATACAGAAAAAACAAGGTATTACCAATGAAGCAGCGCGTAAACGTATTCAAAGACTTAACAGTCCTATTCATAAAATAGCTGGACTCTTTTCTGATAAAAAAGTTTTTGTTTATCACTCTGACAACTTTCAAAACCCAGACTATTTTACAGATCTAGTAGAGTCTTTCAAGACAGATGGAAAACGGTGCTATGCAATTATTAATGCTATTAAATACCACCACGGCTTAGTTCCTATTGATGAATTACCTAATTACTCAATAAGTCCCGTAAATTCAATAAAGGGGCATATGAAGTTCACTTCAGTTATAGAACTTCTCAAAAAGCATAATTTAATTCGTGAAACTAACATTGGAGAATATGGACTTAACATTTTTGTAGCGGACCAATTAAGCCTAAATGTTAGACATATAAAGGGAATACAAATTTCCAAGCGTTTGGTTATCCAACAATTTGAAATATGGAGTAAAAATATTGGCCTTGTCTCTTTTAAAAAAGGCAAGAATAATAATATTGTCGGTGGATTCCAATTTGCCTTTACTGCACCTACCTATATAGATGGTCTTGTGGGTTATGCCAATAAAATAAAAAAGCCAGGGTTTCTAGTTGCTGATATTCTCATAGGAAATATTACTGATGAAAACACAGTAAGCTTTTTTTTGAGAAAAGTTGCAGCTGTAAAGGCATCAAACCCTTCCTTAAAATTATTCCCTGTATTAATAGTCGATGGTATTTCATCTGAAGGACTCAATCAGCTAAAGAGTAAAGGTGTTCTTGTGGCGTCTATCAAAGAACTTTTTGGTAGAGATTATGGCGAATTGCTTAAAAATTTAATTAATACTGTAACCAATGCCGGTGCAATCTTAAAAACAGAACCAGAAAAGTATTTGCAGATGATGGATAAACTCACAAAGTTGATTGACGGAAAGACAAACAACTTAAGGGGCGATTTATTTGAGTTAGCTGTTGGTTTCTATTTTAGTAAATATTCACAATCACTGGACATTGGGAAAAGAGTGCCTGTCACAGATTCAAATCGAACAAGAGAAATAGACGTTCTTGCCAGAAATGAAAACGAAATATGCATAGTGGAATGTAAAGGCTATAATTATCCTGTTGATGTAGAATATATTGAAATTTATTTGTCAGAAAAGATTAAAGAAATTAGAGGATGGCTAGCTATTGCTCATTCTGATAAGAGGCATCGATTTGAAATATGGAGTACTGGTGGATATACAAAAGAAGCTTTGGTATTACTTAAGAAAACAAAAGATAAAGTTAGAAAGTTTGATTTTGATTATCTAGACCAAAATGATATTAAGGAAAGGGCGAATAAGTTGAACTCTGAAAAATTCAAAGAAATCCTGAGAGATTATTATTTAAAGGAAATAACTTAATTTACAGATGCTCTAAAATAAAAAATTTATAGTTTTTAAAGGCAAAATCCATATTTTGTTATTATCCAAATATTGATTTCGCTTCAGTATAAATCCTTTCAAAATTAGCTTCCAATTCTTCATTTGAATATTCTTTTGAACCGTTTGGAAGCTCTCTTTTAATATTCTGTAACTTAAATTGTACCCTTTTATCCTTTCCATCCGCATATGTGATAAACTCTCCTTGCTTCAATCGAAAGAAAACATCTGCCCTGATTTTAGGAATTTCCTTTTCTCCTGTCGTAATTCTTGTATCAAAATCCAGATTGTGACCACGGCTTATGCTTTTTGTCGGGTCTTTAACAATCTCAAAAAAGCGTTCATAATATTTTGCAGTATCAGGATCATTAACCTTTCCAAAAAACTGATAGGATAGATTGCTTAAAATTGCCTTACTCGCTTTATCGCCATACATCATATCATTTTGTATTTTATCTTGCATCACATAAATTGTAGAGATATTATAGCTTCGAAGTGTTGCAGGAATACGGTGCATATTTAATAAACGTATCGTAGGTGCTTCTTCCATCAACAGAAAAGAAGGTTCACTATTCCGAACACTCATTTGTTTTGTAATTGTATGGATAACAGTCGCTATAACAGGGGTGGATATTCTGGTGATGTTGACCCCCCGTTCTGGCCATACTGA
>TARA_R110000751_G_scaffold135_2_pt1 | contig 18834 bp, 19 predicted proteins | sample TARA_R110000751 | Tara Oceans TARA_R110000751 (sample SAMEA4398001) | marine metagenome | biome: Polar Biome; feature: [MES] marine water layer (ENVO:01000295) within the mesopelagic zone...; material: water (ENVO:00002006), including particulate matter (ENVO:01000060) such as...... | reverse complement strand
ATTTTCTTCTTCATACTTTACGACAACAATTTACTTAAAAGGTATGGTAAAAACAAGCGTTGCGCCATTTTTAACGTCCTTTTTTGCCCAAATTTTTCCGTTATGCTTTTCTACGATTTGTTTTGTGATTGCTAAACCTAATCCGCTACCCTGTGGTTTAATAGTATTTTGGTGTTTTGACTGGTAAAATTTATCAAAAATAAACTTATGGTCTTCTTCTGGAATCCCTTTACCATTATCAGTTACCGAGATTTCTACAGTTTGATTTCCTAACTTATAGTCTATTTCAATAACTCCTGTTTTTTGATTGCAAAATTTGATTGCATTAGATAATAAATTAATTAAAACCTGAAGAATGCGATCCTCGTCATATCTAGTACTAAATGTATGTGGATTATTATTAATTATTTTAACCTCTTTTTTGGCTGCAATCTGAGAGATACTGCTAATAGCTTGGTGGATTGTTTTTTGAATATCGTGATATTGTAAGTCTAAATGTAAACGACCAGTTTCAAGCTTTTCAAAATCTAATATATTATGTATTAACCGTCCTAAACGGTCGGTATCTTGCAAGATGTTTTTTAAAAACTGAGCTTTAATGTCTTTTGGCATATCATCGTCATCATCCATTAATAGTTCGGTTGCAGCTCTAATACCTGTAATTGGAGTTTTAAGCTCATGTGCAACTGTATCTAAAAACTCGTCTTTTTGTTTGTCTTTGCTAATTAATTCTTGATTTGCATCTTTTAATTTTGAAGACAGTTGAGACAATTCGTTAGATTTTTCTAGAAGTACCTTGTTGCTAACAATGTTTTCTTTAGACTCTTCTAAAATTTTTAATACTTCTACCAGACTTATTTGCTCTTCTTTTACAACGCTGGCAATTAATATTTTAGCTGAAGCCGAACCAATACTTCCTGTTAACAGTTTTTCTGAAAAATTAATTAATCTTGCATCTGCCAATTGGGTGTCTTGAGGCAACTTATATTTTGTGAAGAAAATATTTAATGCTCGAGTGGCTCTTTTTTCACCTAAAAAACGAATTAATACATTTTTAATATCTGCGACATGTGCTTCACCTTTCCAGACCAAAGCACTATCCTGAAGTGTCGTAAAATTATTACTATCCACAAACATCTCAGCATAATTACGTTCTCTATAATTTCCTTTAGACGTTAACGAAAACACCAAGTAACTCATAATATTAAACGTCATACTCCAGAAAAACGCATGCGCTGGTGGACTTAAAAAATCGATACCAAATAAAGCATAAGGTTTTAAAGCTGAAATACCGAATAAACCTAACTGAGTAAAATCATCCGTACCTGTATACGCTTGTAATGTAAACGGTAAGACTAAAGTATAAATTGCTATAAAAAAACCAAGAAGTATACCTGTAATTGCTGCTTTAGATGCACCTCTATTCCAATATAATCCTATAAAAAATGAAGGTGCTAACTGTGATATTATTACAAATGAAATTAACCCAATGGAGTACAACGATAATTCTTTTGAAAAAGAAACATAAAAGAAATAAGCCGAAATTATAATAGTAAAAATAGAAATACGACGAATGTTCTTAATGTATTTGGAATTTCGTTCCGGTTGATTTTTAATAAACTTATCTAAAAAACCATAAGGAATAATCAAGTTGTTACTCACCATTGTAGACAATGCCAAGGTTGATACAATAACCATTGATATTACAGCCGAAAAACCACCTAAAAAAACTAGTGTTGCTAGAAAAGAATTTCCGTTTTCTAATGGTATTAACAGTGAGTAATACTCTGCATTTTCAGTATCACCAAAAGTTAATTTTCCTGCCCAAGCAATAAAAACAACAAACAGATTAAATAACAATAAATACAATGGAAACAGCCAAATCGCTTTTTTAAGATGTTTTTCTCTATTGTTTTCTAAAACTGAAACCTGAAATTGTCTTGGTAATAAAAATATAGCCATAAAGGATAAGCCTATCAAGAAAAACCAATTAAAACCATCTTCTATTCCACTAAGTGTGGTGAGCTGTTTAAAGTTTTCGGTTACTGAAATTTTCTCGTAAATATCTGTTGTTCCATCAAATAGATAAAACGTGACATAAACACCGATTGCTAAAAAGAAGACTAGTTTTAAAACCGACTCAAAAGCTACTGTAGCAATAATACCTTTATGTTTTTCGGAAGCATCCGCATTTTGAGTCCCGAAAAAAGTAGCGAATATTGCTAATAATAAAGCGACGTAAAAAGTAGAATCGTCAATTACTGCGGTTGATACATAACTGGTATCATCAGACATGATTTCAAACGTTTCTGAAACTGCTTTTAATTGTAGTGAAATGTATGGCAAGGTTCCGAATAAGCAAATAATAGTTACTAAAGCACCAAGAAATCGACTATTTCCGTAACGTAAGGATATAAAATCTGCAATAGATGAAATTTTATGTTGTTTAGAAATCCTAATAATCTTTCTAAGCACTACAATCCATAAAGGCGCAGCTATAACTGGTCCTAAATAAATTGGTAAAAAATTGATTCCTGAATTTGCTGCGATACCAACACTTCCGTAATACGTCCATGCCGAACAATAGACTGCTAATGATAACGTATACACATAGGGATTATTAACCCATTTGCTCTGTCGTTTTTTTTCAGCAAGAAAAGCAATGTAAAATAACACTGCTAAATAGATGATAATTATGGCTATTAATGCGTAATTATTCATAGTGACGTTTTAATACGATATATGAAATAACAATAGATACTAACCAAATTGAAAATATTGAAAAATATAAGGTTGGGATTCCAAAAAGGGCACCTTCAAAATTGAAAACTAAAATAAACGGAATATTAAAAATTAAACACAATGCTATTGATAATACCACTAGCTTTTGTTCGTGTCTTTTTTTCATTTGGTTAATTGGTTTTGCTTTCCGCGAAAGCGAAAAATTTATGATGTTACTAATATAAGAAAATCAGCACTACAATTTGTAATGCTGACTTTCTAACTAACTAAATTAAAATTAAGCTCAATATATTTTCGCTTTCGCGGAAAAATACTCAGACAGAACTTAACATTTTAATGATCTTGAGCTTCTCCAGCTCCTGAAGGGATTCTAATACTTTCAACCATATCTTGTACATCTTGAGGTGGTGCAGGTGTTAATCTAGAAACCACTAATGATATTATTACATTTACACACATTGCAATTGTACCAAATCCTTCTGGAGATGTATCAAACCACCAATCTGCACTTGTACCACCACCAAACATATTTAGTTTAAATTTCATCATATAAAATAGCATTAAAACAATACCTACAACCATACCGGAAATGGCACCTTGACTATTCATACGTTTATCAAATATTCCTAAAATAATAGCAGGAAAAAAGGAGGCTGCTGCAAGACCAAATGCCAGCGCGACGACTGCAGCTACAAAGCCTGGCGGATTAATACCAAAGTAACCTGCAATTAAAATAGCTATAAAAATAGCTATTCTAGCCACTTTTAATTCGTCTTTATCAGAAATATCTGGTTTTAATTGCTTTTTAACTAAATCATGAGACACAGATGTAGAAATTACCAGTAATAATCCTGCTGCTGTAGATAATGCTGCTGCCAAACCTCCTGCTGCCACTAAACCAATAACCCAATTAGGCAGATTTGCAATCTCTGGGTTTGCCAATACCATAATATCTCTATCCACATATAGCTCGTTTGAAGCATCACTTACATTAGCTACTATACGCTCTCCACTTGCGCCTCGTGCATCTGTATATTCTGGTTTTTTACCTGATAAAGCATCTCCAGCAACATATTGAATTTTTCCATCTCCATTTTTATCAGACCATGCTATCAATCCTGTATTCTCCCAATTTTTAAACCATTCTGGGATTTCTTTATATTCTTTATTACTAACCGTTTCTATTAAATTAGTTCTAGAAAACACTGCAATTGCAGGTGCTGTAGTATATAAAATAGCGATTAAAAATAACGCATAACCTGCAGATTTACGTGCATCTTTTACTTTTGGTACTGTGAAAAAACGCACAATTACGTGTGGTAATCCTGCAGTACCTGTCATTAATGCCAATGTAATTGCAAACACATCCCAAGTAGATTTTGTTCCGCTGGTGTATTCGTTAAAACCTAGTTGTGTGTGTAAAGTGTCTAATTTATCTAATAAAAATGCACCACCTTCTACCTTACTTCCCATACCTATTTGCGGAATAATATTTCCGGTCATTTGCATTGATATAAAAAAGGCAGGCACCATAAAAGCAAATATTAACACACAATATTGTGCGACTTGTGTATAGGTTATACCTTTCATTCCTCCTAATAAAGCAAAGGTTAAAACCACTGCCATACCAATAGCAACTCCAATATTAATATCCACTTGCAAGAACTGAGAAAATACAATACCAACACCTCGCATTTGTCCTGCAACGTAAGTAAATGATACAATTAATGCACAAATTACCGCTACCGTTCTTGCTGTGTTTGAGTAATATCTATCTCCAATAAAATCTGGCACTGTAAACTTACCAAACTTACGCAAATATGGTGCTAATAATAAAGCTAAAAGCACATATCCACCTGTCCAACCCATTAAGTAAACAGAACCATCATAACCTGAAAAGGAAATAATACCAGCCATACTAATAAAAGAGGCTGCACTCATCCAATCGGCTGCTGTTGCCATACCATTTGCTAACGGAGAAACACCTCCACCAGCAACATAAAATTCTTTAGTTGAGCCTGCTCTTGCCCAAATTGCGATTCCAAAATATAAGGCAAAAGTAAGTCCTACTAATAACCATGTCCAAAATTGTACACTCATAATATTATAGTTTTAAGTTATTAGTTTAGACTACTCGTCAAAACCGTATTTTTTATCTAGTTTATTCATTAATCTTACATACACGAAAATTAAAATTACGAATACATAAATGGATCCTTGTTGGGCAAACCAAAAGCCTAGTTTAAAGCCTCCTAGTCTAAATTGGTCTAATTCTTCTCTAAATAAAATGCCACATCCAAAGGATACTACAAACCATATGACAAGCAATATTGCTAGGTATTTAATGTTTTCTTTCCAGTACGCTGACGCGTGTTTTTGTTTATCACTCATAGTTGTTAGTTTTTATAGATAAATCATTGCTTGAAGCGAAATAGTGTTTGCATCTAATGCTCCAAATTCTTGATTTGTATATTCTAAAGTTAATTTTGAATTATGTCCACTCATATACGCATTTACACCAATACCTAAAGTAGATCTATCATCACTTACAGCATCATAACTATGTGTACCGTAACTTACATAAGGTTGAAACCTTGTTTTTGCAACATCACCTTTAAATACATAACCAACATGACCGTAAATCATGCTTCCTGTACCATAAGCACTGTATAAATAATCTTTACCATAATCACTGTTTTGATATACTGCATAAGCAGTAATTGCGCTTCCGTTATCACCAAGAGGCGCATCATAAAAAGCATCTACTGCAAAGATGGAAACATCCTCACCTTCTAAGTTTGGTGTTAATGCTGTACCTGTGTCTATTACAGAGCCTTTAGGATGTAAAAAGAAACCAGCTCCTACATTAAAAATCTTTTTTCCGCCTAAATAACTTCCCACTTTATAAGGCAGAAAATTAGACTCTTGATCTAAGAAATTATAATCAAAATAACCTGCATATGTTTTACCTGCATCTTTAGAACCTAAAGTAGCACGACCATTATAAACTGCTTCGCCACCTGCAACAGCAGTACGCGCATCTAACGATGATACAGAAGCATCATTAATAGCTACGCGATATTGAAGTTTATCAAATTTACCTTTTGCAAAAACACCCAAATGACGTGCAAATTGATCAGACAAGCCAATAGTTGCCCATGATTGTCGGTTGTTATCCAAGGTCATCATGTTAAGCGTGCTTTGATTATTTAATCTAGAAATCCCATTAAAATAGTGCAAACCTCCACCAACTGTATGGTCTTTGCCTAAATTGTATTGTGCCCAAACATCATGAAAAAAGAGTTGAGAACCATCTCCTTTTCCAGTAGGACTTAATGTAGAACTTGTTAAACTGTTTAATCCGAAGTGTGTTACGATTAAAAAGTCTTTATTAATTTGTGCAAACATTAAAATACGAGCACGACGCAAATTAAAATTTAATTTACTGTTCTCGTTTCCGTTAGCATCAAAAGTGTCATCTGTGTTATAATTAGCTTGGACTTGCGCCCAAGAAATAAGCCGAAGATATTTAGAACCATCTTCGTTAAACTTAAACTTAAGACCTCCATCATAATCGGGAGAGCCTTGAGCTGTCATTAATTGAAAGGACATTAAAAAGAGTCCTACCAATAATACGGTTGTTTTTTTCATTGTTTTAAGGATTAATTAGTAGTTAATTGGTTTTGTGTGCACTACTAAGCTCTTAAAAACAATGTGTTAACAGAAAACTAATATACTTATCTGTTAATTTATTATACTAATCTTTAAAGCGTTCCCATTTAATCAACATGAATTTATCTCCTAACTCAGTAACTACAACGCCTGCACCTTTTATATTTTTTGAATCACTAAAATAAATAGCTAACTCTGATGCGTTTAAAATCTTATATGTTGGGTGGTAATTGGAATTGTATGGGCGTTTTATGTTGTACTTTTTTACCCAATTCATGATGCTTACATGAGAAATTCCTAAAATGCGTTCAATTTCCCGATAGGTTAAGCCTTCTAAGTATAACTGTAACGATTTATTAACGTAGTAGTCGTCTATCTTCTTACCTATTTTATTAACAGAGAAGAAATAGTTACATTTTTTGCACTTATAACGTTGCCTATCATTAACAATTCCGCTTTTAATGTAATGGTCTGATCCACAATTTGGGCACAAATCTACTGTCATATATATTAATTTAGCATAAATATATCAATTTAGCAATATAATATACACGCATTCGTTAATTATTTAAATAATACCCATAAAAAAAGCTTTAAAATAGCGAATAACACTAATTTTTAAAGCTTAAAATATTAAAATGATAATAGAACTAATTTACAGTATTACTTATTAAAAAACGCGTCTTCAGTTTTAGTTAATAATCTTGAATGAATTAAAAATCGTAAACCTAACGGAATTTCCAAAGAGAAACTAGCTCCTCGACCTTCTGTTATATCCACCGTTAAATGCGTGTGTTTCCAATATTCAAATTGGTCTTGATTCATATAAAAATTAACACCATTTAAAGTTCCTAAAAGGATATCGCTTTCATCTAAATACAAATCGCCTTTTTCGAATAACATAGGTGCAGAACCATCACAACAGCCTCCACTTTGATGAAAAATTAAATCACCATGTTTTGTTTTTAATTGTTCTAATACTTTTGCTGCCTCTTCTGTGATTACTACTCTTTCCATAATTTAAAGTTATTAAAAAAGGCTGAATTATAATATAAATCAGCCTTTATGCTATTAATTTATTTCTACTAAAAGAAACCTAATTTGTTTTTATCGTAAGAGATTAACATATTTTTAGTTTGACGATAGTAATTAAGCATCATCACATGGTTTTCTCTACCAAATCCAGATTTTTTATAACCTCCAAATGGTGCATGTGCTGGGTAGGCGTGGTAACAATTTACCCAAACACGACCAGCTTTAATCGCTCTTGGTATTTGGTATAATTGGTGTGCATCTCTAGTCCACACTCCTGCTCCTAGCCCATAAAGTGTATCGTTAGCAATTTCTATTGCTTCTGCTTCATCTTTAAATTTTGTAACGCAAGCTACAGGACCAAAAATTTCTTCTTGAAAAACTCTCATTTTATTATGTCCTTCTAAAATAGTTGGCTGAATATAAAATCCATTTGCTAAATCTCCTTCTAATTTTTTGGCGTCACCTCCTGTTAATACTTTTGCTCCTTCGTCTTTACCAATTTTAAAATAAGATTGTATTTTTTGGTATTGATCGTTAGATGCTTGTGCACCAACCATGGTGTTAACATGGTAAGGATTATCTTGTACAATTGCATTAGTACGTTCTATAACGCGTTCCATAAAAGCATCATAAATATCTTCTTGAACTAAAATTCTGGAAGGACAAGTACAAACTTCACCTTGATTAAAGGCAAACAAAACTGCACCTTCAATAGCTTTGTCCAAATACGCATCGTCATGATCCATTACAGAATTAAAAAATACATTTGGTGATTTGCCACCTAACTCCATTGTTACAGGGTTTAAGTTTTTAGAGGCGTATTGCATAATTAATTGACCTGTTGTGGTTTCTCCTGTAAAGGCAACTTTATCTACTTTAGGGCTTGATGCTAAAGGTTTACCAGCTTCTGGTCCAAAACCATGTACAATATTTACAACTCCTGGAGGAAATACATCTGCAATTTTCTCCATTAATAAAGTTGCAGAAGATGGTGTTTGTTCGGCTGGTTTTAAAACCACACAGTTACCAGTTACTAAAGCTGGAGGTAACTTCCAGGATAGCATTAATAATGGAAAGTTCCATGGTATAATTTGTCCAACCACACCTAATGGTTCTTTAATATTCATGGATAGTGTGTGTTGGTCTAACTCGGTTGCACTTCCTTCTTCCGATCTAATACAAGCTGCAAAATAACGCCAATGATCTACTGCTAATGGGACATCTGCATTCAACGTTTCTCTTATTGGTTTTCCATTATCACAAGTTTCAACTAAAGCAAATTCTTCTAAATTAGCTTCAATAATATCTGCTACTTTGTTTAATAAATTAGACCTTTCCGTTGCTGAGGTATTTCCCCAAGCTTCCTTTGCTGCATTGGCTGCATCTAAAGCCATTTCGACATCTTCTTTTTGAGATCTTGGATATTTAGCAATTAAACTATTATCTATTGGAGATGTATTTTCAAAATATTGCCCACCTAAAGGTTCAACAAATTTTCCGTTTATAAAATTGCCATATTTCTCTTTAAATTCAGGTTTAGAATAACTCATATAATTTCATGTTAAATTAGTAAATAGATAATTTATTAGTTTAAAAAATAGATTATCTTTAGTTTTGATAAAGTTATTTTATCATATTCTAATTTAATTGAACAGAATTATCATAATCTTGAACATATCTATTATTAACAAATTTATGTTCAAATTTTATTGTAGTATTGATTATGCAGTCCTTATTAAACAATCATAAAAGCAACAGAAAACTGACCACCTTAGTGGAAAACAGAACAACGTATAATGCAGATTATGCCGAGCTTAATATTTTTGAAACTCACGCCTTCGCGGAAAAAGTCTCGTTGACGTTTAACTTCCCGATTATTGCAAGTATGCTAACTGGACAGAAAATTATGCATTTAGATGGTTTTGAAGCTTTTGATTTTTTTCCAGGTGAATCTGTAGTGATGCCAACCAATAAAGAAATGGTAATTGATTTTCCGATTGCCACCAAAGAACAACCAACACAATGTTTAGCCTTAGGTATTGATGCTTTTAAAATTAATGAGGTTGTAGAAAAATTTAACCAACAAGTGGCTATTGAAAATGAAAATAATAGTTGGGATTTAAATGAAACCACTTCGCATTTAATAAACAATACGGATGTTAATCATTTAATTGAAAGACTAACCTACACGTTTACTAACAACAACAAATCTAAAGATGTTTTATTAGATTTAATGATACAAGAATTGATTGTTAGGCTACTTCAAACTAAAGCAAAATCTTTAATTATAAACGATCCTAATCAGATTTTTAACGATACTAGAATTGGAACGGTTATTAAATTTATTAAAGATAATTTAACCAATAAAGATATCAGCGTAGACTTATTGGCAAAAAAAGCATACATGAGTACGTCTCACTTCCATAAACAGTTTAAAAACACCTTAGGCATCTCTCCTATTGATTATATAAATTCAGAAAAAATTAAATTTTCTAAAAAACTGATTAAAGAATCTAAAGATTTTAGAATGTCCGAAATTGCATTTAAATCTGGATTTAATAACACCAGTTATTTTAACCGACAGTTTAAAAAAATGGAACTAATGACGCCACAGCAATTTAAGGCTTCAGTAAATAAAATCTAAATGGTTAAGTATATAAAAAACCCAGGATGTATTGAATACCATCCTAGGTGAATTTTTAATTTCATAGTTCGTATTAATTAATAAAATATGAGTATATAAATTCTCTACTTTAATAAATAACTAGATTTTGTTTTAGTTTTTTATATTGTAAGAATTTAATTTTTTTATCATCACTGGTGTAGATGAACTAGCATAAACACAAGTTTGTTGTACCAACCCTACCCCTTCGGAATAATGAATTTTACTAACACCATCAAGTGTAGTACCATCTTCAGTTACAATATAATTTTGCATCTCAATACAATTAAAACTTCCTGTGTTAGAGTTAATTATTACTGGTTCCTCAATTGTTTTTCTGTATAAATTTAAGGACGTATTATCACTATTAACCAAATGCTCTGAAAATTCGTTATTAACAAAAAGAACATCGTTATTATCATTAATTAAAGTTCCGTCTACTTCTCGTAAATAGTCAATTTCTTCGCCATTTTGAAGATAAAATAAATTAAAACCATCTACTCCACTTGTAGTTGTTTTAATCTTAAAGTATTGCTGTCCAGAAACCTCTTCTGTATCCTCTATGATAACATTTTGGACAATTAAAGTTTCATCGTAATCTTCTGTATCTGAGTTATACTTATAAAATTTATATGTATAAGAATTACCTACTGTTAGTCCGTAAAAATTAAGTTCTAGATTATTCTCTTGAACATCATCTGATGTAGAACAAGAAAAAATAAGTGTAAAAAAGCATGTACATAATAGCAAACGTTTCATAAAATTTAGTTTTGGTTAAAGTTAGAAAGTAGTTTTGCTTTATATGCGTATTAATCTTGTGGTTATAAAAGTTAAAACGTAATTTATATTTATTTATTTTAATTTGTAATCTAAATCTCTTTCATCCTTTTAAAATATGCTTTTGCTTCTTTTAAAACTTTAGGAGCCAATATTAAAGTTGCTGTCATAGTTGGAATTGCCATTAAAGCAAAAACACCATCAATCAAATTAATCATTAGCGCAAGTGATGTTGTTGCTCCGAGAATTATACTTAAAATGTAAAAATAGTTGTAATAATGTTTGTGTTTATCTCCTATTAAAAACGACAGACATTTTCCGCCATAATAGGCATAAGAAAACAATGATGACACACTAAATATTACAATACAAAGCAATAGTAAATAGCGTCCAAAAGTTGGCATTGCTGCTCCAAAAGCATTAGCTGTTAGGCTAACACCATTAGCTTCTGTAGTTTGCCAAACACCTGTTACTAAAATTGCCAAAGCAGTAAGCGTACAAACTATTAAAGTATCTATTGCTGGTCCTAACATAGCAACTAAACCTTCACGAATAGGCTCGTTGGTTTTTGCAGCTCCATGTGCTAAAGGTGCTGTACCTATACCAGCTTCGTTTGAAAATGCTCCACGTCGGATTCCTAAAACTATCAATCCTCCTAAAAGACCTCCTAAAAAGGCGTCTCCTTTATAATTTTCTGCTGCAAAAGCATCTGTAAATATTAATTTAAAATAAGTTGGCACGACTTCCGCATTAGCGAACAAAATAATAAGTATCAACACAAAATATAACAACACCATACTTGGTACTAATTTGGATGCAACTTTACTTATTCGGTTTAAACCGCCTAAAATCACGATAGATGTTATGATTACTAATACCACACCAATAATTAAATTAGAGGTAAAATCTACTGTAATTCCATTGGGTTTTAATACAATATCATTTATTGCTTGCGTTAATTGATTAACGTTAAATACTGGTAATGCTCCAATTAAACCACAAAAACTAAATAAAATTGCTAATGGCTTCCAGTGTTTACCAAGACCTTCCATTATAAAATACATTGGACCACCTTGTGTATTACCTGCACTGTCTTTACCTCTGTACATTATGGCTAAACTAGAGGTGAAAAATTTGGTAGACATACCTACAACTGCACTAATCCACATCCAAAATACTGCTCCTGGCCCTCCAATTGAGATGGCTACTGCAACGCCTGCAATATTTCCCATACCTATGGTAGATGACAATGCTGTGGTTAAGGCTTGAAAATGTGTGATTTCGCCTTCGTCATCCTGATTATCATACTTACCACGTAATATTTGAATGGCATGACCTAAATATCTAAACGGTAAAAACTTAGATAAAATTAGCAGGTATAATCCACCTCCAATTAATAAAATTAGTAGTGGTAAACCCCAAACAAAAGAGGCAAAATCTGCTATAAAGTCATTTATTTTATCATACATATAACTACAAAGTTTTAGACTTTAAATATAACTATTATCTTTACAACCCTAACAAAAATACCATTTGAAACCAACCAGACTTTTTTTTCTTGATGCTGTCAGAGCTTTTGCTATACTAATGATGTTACAAGGTCATTTTATAGACTCGCTTTTAAACCCAATTTATCGGGACACTTCCAATACAATTTATAATATTTGGGCTTATTTTAGAGGGATTACAGCTCCAACCTTTTTTACCATTACAGGTTTAGTATTTGTATTTTTATTATTAAAAGCTAAAGAAAAAGGTACAGAACAAGAGCGAATTAAAAAAGGAATTAATCGAGGCTTACTGCTAATTGTACTAGGTTATGCCTTGCGCTTTTCGTTTATTAGTTTAATGTATGGGCAAGTTAACATGAATTTTTTACAAGTAGATGTCTTACAATGCATAGGTTTATCCTTATTAATTTTAATTTTTTTATTTAAAATAAGTTTTAAAAATGAATGGGTTTTAGCCGCATTATTTTTAATAATAGGCTTTAGTATTTTTGTATCAGAGCCATTATACCGAACCTTAAAAATTGAAAACGCTCCAATATTATTCTCTAATTACTTGAGCATACAACATGGATCGGTATTTACTATAATCCCATGGTTTGGCTACGTTGCTTTTGGTGGTTTTATTGCTGTACTATTTGCTAAATTTGGACATAAAAACAACTACAAACCTATTAAAATTGCTGCCTTTTTAATTATTGGTGTGTTTATGATTTATTATTCTAGTCCAACTTTAAAACTACTAGATAACCTATTTAATTTACCTTTATTTACCAGAAGTGCTAACTACAATTACTTGTTTAGTAGACTTGGAAATGTATTAGTAATCTTTGGGATATTTTACACTTTTGAAACTTATCTTAAACAAGCTATAATTACTAAAATTGGACAGAAAACGTTGTCTATTTATGTGATTCATTTTATGATTATTTACGGTAGTTTTACAGGTTTAAGCTTAAAACACTTTTTTTATAAAAGTTTAAATCCAACCCAAGCTATCCTTGGTGCTATTGTTTTTATGGTGGTTGTGTGCTTTATTTCTTTTTATTATGTGCAAACTAATACCTATTTGTATCATAAGATTCGTAAGCTTTATTTAAAGCTTAAAAACTAAAATAATGTTAAAAGCTTTTTTATTACTAACCAATCGTTTAGTTTTGTGCTGTAATTAGAAGTTACCGTTTACACGGAAATTAAAAATGGCAAGAACAAAACAATATAACGAAACTGAAGTAGTCGAAAAAGCAATGCATCTTTTTTGGAAAAATGGCTATGAAACTACTTCTATGCAAATGCTTGAGAAAGAAATGGGCATCAACAAGTTTTCAATATATTCTAGTTTTGGTAATAAACATGGTTTGTTTCTAGAAAGTTTAAAGCTATACCGTTCTAATGTCAGTCAGGTTTTGGATAAACTTAAAAAAGGAACACAAGGCGTTGAAGATATTAAACAATTTTTTTACGACTCTGTAAGTTCTAGTTTTAAAAGCGACAACATTAAAGGTTGTTTTGTGACAAATACTTATAATGAGTTTTCGGAAAAAGAAGATGAATGCATTCAGAAGCAAATGAATAGTTTTATGGATAGCTTAAAATCCATAATTATTCAAAAACTTAAATTGGATACTTCAAAAAACGAAGAAACTATAGCAAAACAAGCTAACTATTTACTGCTAGCTAAACACGGGTTAGCAGCAGCATCTAGAGTTAATACAAAAGAAGAAATTGAGGATTATATAGAAATGGTCTTCAAAAATTTATAAACATTTTTTTTACACAATAACTAAACGAACGTTTAGAAAAGATTAACAGAATATTAAAATAAAAACAAAAATTTATGACAACTTTAAAAATTCACAACATCGAAACTGCTCCAGAAGGTAGCAAAGCTTTATTAGAAAACTCTCAAAAAGCATACGGAATGATTCCTGGTTTACATGGTGTTTTAGCAGCTTCTCCTGAATTATTAAAAGCATACCAAGAGTTACACCAATTATTTACAGAAACATCTTTTAATAACGACGAGCTTACTGTGGTATGGCAAACCATTAACGTAGAACATGCTTGTCATTACTGTGTTCCAGCACATACAGGTATTGCTAAAATGATGAAAGTTGATGATGCAATTATTGACGCTTTACGTAATGAAACGCCTCTTGCAGATGCAAAATTAGAAGCACTACGTACTCTAACATTATCTATAACACGTAATCGTGGAAATGTGTCGCAAGCAGATTTAGAAGCTTTTTACGCAGCTGGATATGGTGAGCAACAAGTATTAGAAATAATTTTAGGATTATCTCAAAAAGTAATTAGTAATTACACAAACCACATTGCAAATACACCTGTTGATGAGGCTTTTCAAAAATTTGCTTGGTCAAAAAAATAATATAGTTTTAAAATTAAAAAACTATAGGTTGATTAATAACTGTAAACCTTCCTCCTTTTTTGAGGAAGGTTTATTAATTTTATAAAAAATAGAATATGATAAAAGTATCCGTAATGTATCCAAACAGTAAAGATGTACAGTTTGATGCAGACTATTATAAAAACACGCACTTACCAATGGTGTCAAAATTAGTTGGTAACGCTTTAAAAGATTTAGAATTAGACTTAGGCATAGCTAGCAGAGTTCCTGGAGAAATTGCGCCTTACGTAGCTATTGCGCATTTAAAGTTTGACAGTGTGAAGGCTTTTCAAGAGTCCTTTGGACCTCATGCAGAAACTTTTGCTGCAGATGTAAAAAATTATACTAATATTCAGGCTGAACTTCAAATTAGTGAACTAATAACATTTTAATTATGGCAAATAAATTAAAAATAGATATCGTTTCTGACGTTGTATGTCCTTGGTGTACCATTGGATACAAGCGTTTAGAAAAAGCAATAAAAGAACTTGGTGTTGAAGATCAATTAGAAATTGAATGGCAGCCATTTGAATTAAATCCAAATATGCCAGCCGAAGGTCAAAATGTTATTGAACATATAGCCGAAAAGTATGGTTCTACATTAGACCAACAAAGAAAATCGCAACAAATGATGACTGATGCTGGTGAAGAACTAGGGTTTAAATTCGATTATTTTGATGAGATGCGAATGGCTAACACCTTTGATGCTCATGTTTTATTAGAATATGCTAAAGACTTCGGAAAGCAAACCGAATTAAAAATGACTTTAACTAAAGCCTTTTTTAGCGATAGAAAAGATGTATCTAAAAGAGATGTTTTAAAAGAAGCCCTTTTAGAAGTTGGTTTAAATGCAGATGAAGCTTTAGCGAAATTAGATAGCGATGAAGCAAAATTGGAAGTAAGAAACAAACAAAACTATTGGAAAAACATGGGTGTAAATTCTGTGCCAACTATTGTTTTTAATCGTAAAAGTGCAGTAACAGGAGCACAACCTGTAGATACTTTTAAACAAGTATTAACGGAGTTAATTGCTGAACAACAAGCGGTTTAATTTTATATTTTTTTAAAAGAAACATATGAGTTCAAATAATAAAGGTGACTTAGATGTATTGTTAGATGAAGTCCGTCAAGCAAGTGCATCTAAATTTACAGACGAAAAGAAAAAAATATATGCAGATGGAATTTCTAGTGTAGCAAACTCTGGAGTATTAGATTCTGCTTTAAAAGTTGGAGACAAAGCACATAATTTCACTTTAAAAAATGCCTTAAACGAATCGGTTACTTTATACAACGAATTAAAAAACGGACCAGTAGTTTTAACATGGTACAGAGGTGGTTGGTGTCCATATTGCAATATTACTTTGCACGCTTTACAGGAAAAATTACCTGAATTTAAAAAAGAAGGTGCTACACTTTTGGCTTTAACTCCTGAATTGCCAGATAATTCTTTAAGTACTTCAGAAAAAAACAATCTTGAATTTACCGTTTTAAGTGATTTAGAAAACACTATTGGAAAAGCATATGGTGTGGTTTACACGCTAACAGATGATGTTGCTACTATTTATAACGCTGGTTTTGGACTAAACAAAGTTAATGGAGATATTAGTAATACCTTACCTTTAGCTGCAACTTATGTTATAGATACCAACGGAATAATTACTTATGCCTTTTTAGACGCAGATTATACACAGCGTGCAGAACCATCGGAAATATTATCAGCTTTAAAACAATTGAAATAAAAAACGACACTAATGACAACTAAACCTAAAGTATTATTCTTTGATGTAAACGAAACACTTTTAGATCTAACCGTAATGAAAAAACAGGTTGGAGATGCTTTAGGCGGTAAATCCGATTTATTGTCTTTATGGTTTACTACAATGTTACAGTATTCATTAGTGGTATCTGCAAGTGGACAATATAAACCGTTTGGACACATTGGTGCTGCTGCTTTACAAATGGTTGCAGCCAATAATAACATTGTAATTTCTGAAGAGGAAGCTAGAGATATTGTTGTAAAATCGATGCAAAATTTACCGCCTCATCCGGAAGTAAAAGACGCTTTAAACACGTTAAAAACTGAAGGTTTTACTCTTGTAGCTTTAACCAATTCTAACGATGAAAGCCTTAAAATTAAAATTGAAAATGCTGGTTTGACCCAATATTTTGATGATTTGTTAAGTATTGAATCGGTTGGAAAATTTAAACCTTTTAATGATGTTTATAATTGGGCTTCAAATAAAATGAACATAAAACCAGAAGACTGTATGCTTATTGCTGCGCATGGTTGGGATGTTGCTGGTGCACTTTGGGCTGGTTGGCGTGCTGCTTTTGTTGGTAGGCCAGGACAACAGACATTTCCGTTAGCACCAAAAACGGAGATTAATGAAAGTGATTTACAAAAAGTAGCAGATATTTTGGTGACTTATAAGTAGTGATTTTTAAAACCAACTATAAATTAACATTTTGAACGTAGATTTTACAACTATTGAATACTTAAAACACGGAAATAAGAAACAGAAAATTGCGTATTTAGACTTAAAAAAACATACTGTTTTAGACAAGTTATTACCTTTTAATCCCATTTTAACAGGCACTATACCAATTGATATAGATATACCTAATAGTGATTTAGATATTATTTGCGAGTGTAAAAACCATGATGCCTTTTGTTTATTTTTAAAACAGCAATTTTCAGGATATCAAGACTTTAAAGTCTACCAAACCATACAAAATACAATACCGTCAACCATTGCTACTTTTAAAACTGATCAGTTTTTATATGAAATTTTTGGTCAAGCTATTCCTTCAAAACAACAAAATGCATACAGACATATGCTTATTGAAAATGAAATTTTAAAACAAAAAGGACTTCAGTTTAAAAAAGATATCATTTCGTTAAAATTAATAGGTTTTAAAACCGAACCTGCTTTTGCTAAACTACTTGGTTTAAAAGGCAATCCATACTTAGCTTTACTAGCGTTGGAAGATAAGTATCTTAAAAATTAATTCAACTATTTTATAAAAAAAAGAGCTTGCAATTGCAAGCTCTTTTTTATTTCAAAAATAAATTATATTTTATTTCAAATATGCTAAAACATTAGCTTCAATACGTTCTTGAATGTTTGACACATCTGCTTTTACAAATGGTTCTCCCATAATATTCTCGTATAATTCAATATAACGTTCTGATACGGTTTCAATATAGTCGTCAGACATAACTGGTACAGTTTGTCCCTCTAAACCTTGAAAATTATTAGCAATTAACCACTGTCTTACAAACTCTTTAGACAATTGTTTTTGTGCTTCGTTATTATCTTGACGGTCTTGATAGCCTTCAGCATAAAAATATCGCGAAGAATCTGGTGTATGGATTTCGTCAATTAAAACAATTTTCCCATCCTTAGTTTTACCAAATTCATATTTAGTATCCACCAAAATTAAGCCACGTGAAGCAGCTATTTCTGTCCCTCTTTTAAATAATTTACGCGTATAGTCTTCTAATACAATGTAGTCTGCTTCGCTAACTATTCCTTTTTTAAGGATGTCTTCTCTTGAGATATCTTCGTCATGATCACCCATTTCTGCTTTAGTTGCAGGCGTAATAATAGGCTCCGGAAACTTATCGTTTTCCTTCATCCCTTCTGGCATTACAACACCACAAAGCATGCGTTTTCCAGCTTTATACTCACGCGCTGCATGACCAGACATGTAACCACGTATAACCATTTCTACTTTAAAAGGCTCGCATAAATGCCCAACCGCAACGTTTGGATCTGGAGTTGCTGTTAACCAATTTGGCACAACATCCTCGGTAGCTTTCATCATGCTAGTGGCAATCTGATTAAGGATTTGTCCTTTATATGGGATTCCTTTTGGCATAACCACATCAAAAGCGCTTAAACGGTCTGTTGCAATCATTACCAATTCTTCATCATTAATATTGTAAACTGCTCTTACTTTTCCTTTGTATATACTTTTTTGATTAGGAAATTTAAAATTAGTGTCTATAATAGTATTACTCATTAGTT
>TARA_R110000751_G_scaffold112188_1_pt1 | contig 18867 bp, 11 predicted proteins | sample TARA_R110000751 | Tara Oceans TARA_R110000751 (sample SAMEA4398001) | marine metagenome | biome: Polar Biome; feature: [MES] marine water layer (ENVO:01000295) within the mesopelagic zone...; material: water (ENVO:00002006), including particulate matter (ENVO:01000060) such... | reverse complement strand
TCCTGCAATATAAAACACCCATTTCTTAAGTCGAACTCACGTTATCTACATACATCGTGTGTAGCAAAGGTTGATCAAAACCGGTCTGGTATTTGTCGGCCACAATGAGCAATTGATACTCCGAGGAAGCAAATTTTCGTGGCAGTTCCTTTTCCTTAAAATCATTAATCTCAACCTCTGTTACCCCCTCCGGATACAAATCGTAAATTACTTTGCCAGAAAATGCCACAATGGCCTTGATGTCGTGGTAGCCCATTTTTTGGATGTACTTGTCAACCTCATCTTTATAGCGAACTGCGTGCAATCGTGAACCGGTAACGAGCATCGCCTTGGCCATGCCCCCAATCTTTTTGGAAACAACCTGCCTAAAATGCTCAATAATCACTTCGGTCTTTTGAGCCAAGTTATGGGGATGCAATGACAAGAAACGTCCGATAGCACTGGCCGCTTGTTTTTTGTTGACTTTTGGATCTTCCTCAATTTCCTTGGAGAGCCTAAAATAGGTTTTATACGTGGTATAATTTTTAAGCACATCCAGTATGAAACCCTCCTCGATCGCCTGTTTCATACTATACAGATGGAAGGGTTTTGGAATACCGTTGGCATCAGGAGTGCCAAAAACCTCTACCGTCTTGGTCTTTGGGGTAGCCGTAAAAGCAAAGAAGCTAAGATTGTCCTGTTTTCCCCTGGCCTCCATGGATTTCCGGATTTGGTCTTCCGCATCTTCGTCCAATCCAGAATACAGCTCTTCCAAAGCTGCTTCTTCCAGCGATTTGGCAGAAAGAACTTCTTTCATCTTTTTGGTCGCCTCCCCTCCCTGTGATGAGTGTGCTTCGTCTATAATTACGGCATACTTCCTTGCTGGCAACTCTCCTATTTTTTCTAGGATAAAGGGAAACTTCTGTAAGGTGGTAATTATAATATTGGATCCTGCTGTAATGGCATCGGCCAATTGCTGGGAGTTCTTTTCTATTTTCTGGACCACCCCTTGTTTATGTTCAAACTGATAAATGGTACTCTGCAACTGACTGTCCAATACTTTCCGGTCCGTTATAACCAAAACAGAATCAAAGACCCGTTCATTATTGGCATTGTGCAGACTGGATAATCGATAGGACAACCAAGCAATGGAATTGGATTTCCCCGAACCTGCCGAATGTTGTATCAGGTAATTATGGCCAGCACCATTGTGCTTAGCATCTGTGGTTAGTTTGCGAACGACATCCATTTGGTGGTAGCGAGGGAAAATCAGGGTTTCCTTCGTTTTTTGAACACCATTAAGTTGAAAAGTTTCTGCATTCAAGTGAAGGAACTTTCCAATAATATCCATAAAACTATTTTTGGCCCAAACCCTTTCCCATAAATAGGCCGTTCTATAGCCTTCTTTGTTTATGGGATTGCCGGCCCCGTTATTGGCACCTAAATTAAATGGCAGGTATCTGGTATTCTTTCCCGCCAGTTTAGTAGTCATATAACATTCGTCGGTATCTACGGCAAAATGCACCAAAGTGCGTTTTTTAAATTGAAAGATTGGTTCTGTAGGTTCCCTATCATAAACGTATTGCTTTTTGGCATTGGTCACGTTTTGACCAGAAAATTGATTCTTCAATTCTATAGTTGCAACAGGCAAGCCGTTTAAACTTAACACCATGTCCAACGAACTCTTGCCGTTTCGCTCGTAATACAGCTGGCGTGTCACCGATAAATGATTGGTGGCATATAAGATTTCGGCCTCTGGGTTTAAGGTACTTTCGGGTCGGAAGTACGCCATTTTAAACTTCACCCCATAATCCGTAAAACCATTGCGCAGCACATCTAACGTACCACGGTTGTCCAGCTCCTTCAATAAGCGTTGGATTACTTTTTGCTCTACATTGTCCTTATGGATGTTGACAATCTTATCCCATAACGTGGGCTGGGAGGTTTGTAGAAAATGAATTATGTACGAGGGAAAGAGGCCTAGTTTTGCTTCAAAATCTTGGGAATGTCCTTTTATATAGCCCCCATTTTCCAATAAGGAGGCTTCGATGGCTTCTTCAAATGTAAGTTCGGTATGAATCCTTTTTGGCATTGTGTCCTTTATTTCAGTTAGTTGGTGTAGTCCCTTTTCAGCTAATCTTTTACCAGTGACAAAACTTTTTTTCCTTGTTTTGATGTAATATATTCTTGATTGGGACTACTAGGTTTATCTGGAATAGTCCTGTTTAAAAGACCTTGCGCTATAAGTGGCTCTATGTACCGCTTAAAATTATCAGTATGTACTTTTAATTGAAGTTCTTGCTGTTGTATGTCTTTGTTAGACCTTGGCTTTTCACAATACTTTAGTACCTTTATTTGCTCAATTAACAACCTTTCAACTAGGTCTTTAGCTTGGTCGTCAGCTTGGTCGTCAGCTTGGTCGTTAAAACTTGAATGGATCGGTATTTCGATTAAAAAATGAGTTCTGGAAGGTTCGTTCGTATCAAACTCGGCAGCATCGGAGCCATTATCTTTTAGGGCTTTCACAATAGTAGGAATACCAGTACCTCTACCCTCAGTGAGTCTTAGTTCCTTTAAAAATTCCCCAATACGTCTATTTCTATACCGTCTGGCCCTAACTACCCCTTTATTAAAATCCTCTTGTTTCAAAGATGGGTCGGCACCATTATAGCTGATTATTTCTATGGCCTTAGGCAATATTCGAACTTCAATGGGATCCTGTAGTTCATAATTTCGATGATATACCGCATTGGAAAGTGCTTCTTCAATGGCATTGTAAGGATAATTAAAAACTCTGTCCGCAGCCTCCTTGTCGGCATACTTGATCACCTTTTCCTTTATCACATTGGTTCTAATATAGGATAATACATCTACCAATTGTTTTTGAATGGGGCCACGGAATATTTTCTCGTTAAAATTTTTTCCTCCAAGGCCTTCGGGAAATTCCACTATATCGATTTGAACGCCTTTATAAAATTCCTCTGGTGCCTCGGAAAACATGAGCAAGCCCACATTTTTAGGAAACAAATGTTCATTGGCACCCTGCGAAAGGTTCATTTTTTCGGCAAGTTCTTCCACCGTCATATGGCTGCTTTCCCCATACAATCGGCTTTTGGTTTTTTCCAAATGTCCGCGCATAAGGGTAAAACTCATGTCGCTAACACTGGCATGAGTATTCACCCGATCATCAAAGGGAACTTTGGCCGTAAGTTGTAACAACTCCGACTCTTGCTCCGCATTCGGTACAATACTATTCGATTGAAAACGGATACGGTAATTATAGTTTTTATGTTTTGCAATTACATCATCTGGCACTTTATAGGGTCTATTACTGCCCCCTGGCACCCATATCACCAATGCGTGTTTATCATCCAGCGCTTCAAGGGACAATCTTGGGAAATAGGAAGGTTTGATAAGATTACAATAGCCCACAAGCTCTTTTTCAACTTTTTCGAGTTGGCCGGGGTCGAAACCAAATATAGGGCGAATAGGTTTACCATCTTTTTCTTCTATACCAACAATGATATAGCCACTACCCTCGTTTTCAAAATCATTTGCAAAAGCACAGACCGAGCGCATGATGGCACCGGGGTTCCATCCCTTCTTAAATTCCATACGCGTCCCTTCCACAATGTTTCCGGACACTAAATCTTCTATGCTGACCAATATGCTCATACCGCTAATTTAGCACTTCCTGCCTTATATCAATTTTACCCGTAACCACCTCGCTGATCAGGGCGGTTTTGTATTCTTTTAAAAGGTCAATTTCTTGTTGGTATTTTTCTATTATACTTTTTATTCCATTCAATCTAGATTCTATGAACTCAGCAATCGTTATTTGTTCCCCAAAAGGAGGAACGCCAACTTCAATATTCGAAATAAATTTATCCCAACTAGCTCTAGGCATTTTTGTGCCATAGGTGGACCCGTCGACGATAGTTATAATCATTTCTGAACTTAGTCTTTGATAAAGAAAATCTGGATAAATATCTTTAGCCGGTCTAAGCACCAATAATTCCCCAACACAGCCCCCTTCTCTAGTAGCTTTAAGAACCTTTGCCAGGTAGGGTCTAAGCTTATTGAATAGTATGTCATTTTTCTGAAATAAATTAGAATCTCCCTCCATCTTATTTTCAAACGGATTTCCAATGATTTCATTCGACCAACTTTGAATATTCTCCAAGGCTAGAACATATTCTGGCTTCTCTTTTGTTTTTTTATTGATAAGATTACAGACATATTTCAACTTCTTAATCTCCCAATGCTCCGGAATCTCTCCCAACCAATCTATACCGGAATCCTTCATTGGCACATTGGGATCCAAACCTTTGGTGACCGCTTGGTTGATCATGGCCGTGCGTTCTTCTTCCAAAAGCTTTATTAATTGCTCTTTATTGGCTATCAGCGTGTCTATTTCTACCGTCTTTTGGTCGAGGTATTTGGCGATTTGGGTTTGTTCATCTAATGGCGGAATAACAATTAAAAGATTATTAATAATACTAATGGTTATTCTCGTTAATGCAGATCCCTGAATCAGACTAAACATTTGGTTAACATTCAAACTTGAGACTAGAGATTCTCTAAGGAAAAACGAGTTAAATTTCTCCTTATTGGGTCTTATAATCCCTAATGATGACAGTGCAACGAAATCATTGTCATCACCTACTATTGCAGCCCTACCAATCGTGCCATCCTTTGTAAGCAAAATATCCCCTTTTTCTGGTCGGCAACCATTCCTTTCTAACAATTCGAACTCTTCATTCGATATTTGTTTGCAACCGTCAAACAAAATTTCATTCTGTCCAATGTCTTTTACAGAGATATATCTCTTACCTCTTTCTACCGTTGGAGGACTATGGTGGGAACCGTCCGTTATATTATCGCAAAAAAGTTTAAGACTGCCAATATTCCAATCAGAAGGAATCTCCCCGATCCATTCTACCCCAGAATCTTTATATGCGCTGTATTTTTTCATTCTGCTCTCTCCTGATTCAGTACTTGGGCTATAGCTTCTGGAAACAATTCAATAGCAGTTTCAACGATACCACCTGGATTAAAGAAATAGGTGTCTAGGATTTCATCAAATTTGACTTTAAAATCGGTGCCTTCATGAATAAAATCATAATTTCGATAAGTAATTATCCGAGACATATTTGGTTTATTATACCTATCGTCAAAATAAAAGTCAGTCCCTAAATCCAATATTTTTAAAGCGTCATGCACCTTTTTGATCCCAACTCCCAAGCTTGTTTTCAAATCATTATATACCTCATACGCAAAGCGCATACTGTTAGTCCTTAAAATTTCACTGGAGGGATTTAAGGAAAAACATAAATTATGATCATTTGAATGGCAATACCATTGTTTAACTTTTATATAGCCGTGTGCTTCAAAAACCTCTTCAATTTGCCGGTCAATAAAGTCAGTCGCCTCTTTTTTCTTTTTTTCTATACTAGCAATGGCATCCTTTTGGTTTATAAAACCCTGCACCAATGCATTGTGGGTAGGTCGGTGTTTCATATATTGGTAGTGAGATTCGATTGTTTTAATATATTCCCGTAAATAGATAATGTCCGTGTCGTTGTCAATATCTGCCAAAATCAAGCTTTTCTGTATTTGATCTAACCAAGATTTATGGGTTATATTGATAAAACTAACATCATGCTCCCTACATTCATCTTCCATCATTGCTTTCAAAGACAGCACGACCCCCGTTACATTTAGGCTCGTTTTTTTGGCATGTTGCCAATAAGACTTTAAGGGATTTTTTAAAAAATGGTACAATTTATTCTCAATGATAATGCACCAATCTTCTCCCTTGATGGTAATGTCTATTCTTTTTTGTTGTTGGTCCTCTTCTTCGGAATAATAGGTAGTGTCTTCTGTAGATACCTGGAACTCTCCAGAATAATCGTTTGAATTCCAATCTTTTCCTTTTATATCAATGAGTAGGCAGAGCAAGGAATCAAAAAAAAGCGTACCAAAACCATGATCTTCATTAGGGTCCAAAAAATAGGCCAATATTCGAGAATTGATGGTTTCCTTGTTCTGGACTCCAAGAATATCAAACATATTTTTTCTAGGCCGTTGTGGTAAATCGGGCAAGCTGTTTGAAACCTTTAGAATATTTTGTTCAAGTATGGCTGCTGTCATTAGGATATCACCGCTTTAATTAGTCCATCGGTTTCTGCTTCCAAGGCCAAAATATCCGCCCTAATTTCTTCCAGGGACCTTAACGGCTTATATTCATAAAAATACTTGGTGAAGTTTATTTCGTACCCAATTTTGGTCTTACTGTTATCCACCCATGCATCCGGCACATGGGGCAACACTTCGCGCTGCATATAGGTATCAATGTCCTCCTTTAGCGGAATGTTTTCCGTATCCCTAAGTGCCGAGTCGGGCTTCGGTTTGCCTTTGTTGTCCTTTACCACCTTCCCGTTTTTCATCAAAGGACGTTCAACCGTGACCTTGGAATACCCAAAATCCTTGTTGTCGAATATTTTACAAGCGTCGGTTTCTACAAAATCACCGTACAATTTTGTTATTTGGCGAATATGGTCTTCGGACAATTCATTACGCTTGTTCCCCAAAGATTTACTCATTTTCTTGGATAAGCCCACGGCATTTATAAGTTGTACCTTTCCTCGGCGTTCCTTGACCTTGTGGTTGCTAATAATCCAGATATAAGTACTTATCCCCGTATTGTAGAACAATTGATCGGGAAGGGCTATAACGGCCTCCAAAAGGTCGTTTTCAATGATCCATTGTCGTATGCTGCTCTCGTTCTGTTTACTGCTGGGAGAGCCAGAAAATAAGGGCGAACCATTAAACACAATGGCCAACCGAGATCCGCCTTCCGCTTTGGGCTTCATCTTGGACATCAAGTTCATCAGGAACAAAAAGGAACCATCACTTACCGAGGGCAATCCGGCCCCATAACGACCGCCATGGCCAAGGGACTCGTGTTCTTCCTTTACCTCTTTTTCTACCTTTTTCCACTTTACCCCAAAGGGTGGATTAGTTATCAAATAATCGAACTTATAGTCTATGAACCGATCTCCTTTTACCTTGGCATCGCTCTTGCTTCGCAAGCTGTTGCCTTTGGCAATATTATCAGGTTTTTGTCCCTTGATCAACATATCCGACTTACAGATGGCATAGGATTCCGGGTTGAGCTCCTGTCCAAACACTTCCAATCTTGCATCCGGATTTAGTTCATGGAGATATTCTTCGGCCACGGACAACATACCCCCTGTCCCCGCACAGCAATCAAAAATAGTTTTTACGATACCTTTTTGGGTCAAAATATCCCTATCGTTCATAAACAGGAGATTTACCATAAGGCGGATAACTTCCCTCGGGGTAAAATGTTCCCCGGCGGTCTCGTTGGAAATTTCGGCAAACTTCCGGATCAACTCCTCGAACATATACCCCATTTCTATACTGGAGATGTTCTTCGGATGCAGGTCGATCTCCTGAAAGCGTTTCAATACCAGGAACAAAAGGTTGGACTCTTCCAGTTTAGTAATCTGGTTGTCAAACTCGAACTGTTCAATAATTTCCCTAGATTCTTCCGAAAATCCGTTGATGTAATTGCGAAGGTTGGCGGCAATGTTGTTGGGGTCAGCAATGAGCTTATCAAAATCGAACAAGCTACTGTTATGAAAATTATAGCCGGCCACTTTGTTCAGAATAGGGTCTAAATTCTGAATATTCATAGATTTTACCTGCTCAAACTTTTTAAGGACATCGGCTTTTGAATCCTGAAGGACACAATCCAATCGTCTTAAAACAGTTAACGGCAAAATAACTTTACCGTAATCACTTTGTTTGTAATCCCCTCTTAAAAGGTCGGCTATGGACCATATAAAATTGGCGGATTCTTTTATGTTGGTCATAAATATGAATTCAATTTTGAAACCCTAAAAATAAGAAAACCACCAGCAAGGCGAGCGGTTTAATTTTAATAATTGAGATGGTCTTAATATTCGGGGCCATTGTAGCTGTTAAGATCACTTTAAGATTCGACTATCATGCTAAGTAGTAACCAGCCTGGTTTGCTCCCTATTCCCAAAATTCTCTTTGCACAACCTAGTTATAAATTAAACATTTCTCTCTACAAGATAAGTACTAAATTGCCTTAACAATGGATTATCTATTTGAACACAATAATTCAAAACGCTTTTCAAATCTTTCTTCTTCAATCTTAATTTTCTAGTACCAATTGCTAGTAAAAACTCTAGCAAAGCTTCGCCATGAGTATTTTTATAATTATCAACCATACTATTTATTAAAGTTTTCATTTTTATGCTACTTTCCTTATCTAAATCGTAAGCAAAAAACTCTATTTTACCAGCCCTCAAAATAGATGCCTGAATAATTCCATCATTAAATCGTTGAAAATTATCCGGCGAAAGTAAGTTTCTTACATAATTGGATTGTTTTAATGTTCTTTCCGAATCAATTGGGTTATTGTATAATTGATTCAAAACGGAGGAAATAGTAAAATAAACTTGAGATTGATATGCCGTTTTTTCATCAACTATAAAATCCCAGTAAACAAAGCCTTTTCTTAAACTGAGTTTTTCTCCATTATATTTATCAAGAAAGACATTGCTAACTAATCCTTTTGTTTTTCTATTATCGCGAAGAATCTCAATCCTTTTCTTGGTAAAGCTTACTAACTCTTTATTTTTCTCTTCGTCAATTTCAGCAATTAAATTTTCTAAAAACATTTTCTCATAATCCCAGTTTGTATTACCTTTTCTCGGAGAACAAAATATATCTTCAACGCTTATTACAGGAAACGTCTGTCCTCCATCTCTTCCCTGACCCAAATTACTTTTGGTAGTCTTGCTATATTCTTCTGAACTAGTCCTAAAAAAATTAATAAAATAAACAACTCCCAGATTAGAAAAATCCCTTAATACCCTACTTAAATGGAGATAGTGTCTACCGGTAACAATAGACGAACCAACGATAACAGCGCTTCCTGATTCATTTTTTAATTGGTCTATATTGAAAATAGGTATTATATCTGGGGAAACCTTAAAATCAATTTGATCTCTTATAAAATTTGCCAAAATTTTGGAGCCATTGTCATTTAAATGAATAATGTATTTAGTGTTTGCTGGAATGAATGTATTTATCTTCCTATTTAACTTTTCCTCGAATTTTTTCGCTCTTTTACTATCTAATAATTCAAATAACTTAGCAGAATCTATATATACTTCATAATTGCCAAGATTATCGGAGTCATTATCTCTATAATACGTTTTGAAAATATTGTCTTCTTCATTTTTTGCTCGATGCCTGCACATAAAGGAGCTCAAGTACTTCGGAGCATCTACCTTATTCAAGGTCAAATTGGTAACCTTGGGCTGCACGGTTAAAAACACATCACTTTGTATTTCTATTGGACGTGAAAATTTTCTACATAATTTGCAATTTTCACCATCAGGGTAAGTTTCAAAAACTTTAAAACCTTCAGGAAAAGATTCTTTGTCTAATGTCAAGTTACATAATATACTATTTTGATGATTCAAATACATCCTCTCCTTCCCAAGAAAAAATAATACTACGATTTGATTTTTAGTCGCGAGCCTTCTTTTAATAAGTCTGTCTATTATATTTCCTGAAGTAGAAGAAGAAATTATAATTAACGATTCTCTCTGAAAAATGGAACTCTGATTTTCAAATACACTATATGATTCAAAACTATTAATAGGAATTGAGTCAAAATCATTACCAAACCGCCTTTTTATTTCAAAAATCGCAAATGGTATGACATTTATAGAAGAAGTATCGCAATAGACGGATGTAGCATTATCAAACTTATCAAGCAGTTGCACGGCAATAAAAAATATCTCTGCGGAATTTTTAAGAACATTACCAGTTCTAATGAACTTTTCACTGTGCTTTTTGGAGGGGAATACAAAATGGTGATCAGGAGAGGACTCTACAAGCCCTCCTCTATTCATAAATATTTGAGTAGTACCATTTCTATTTAGGTATTTGAAAAATTCCTCTTCACTATTAGTTATTTCATTACTTAACCTTTTTTCTGAACTAGGCGTGTAGTTACCATTGGCGTCAAATTGATAAACAAAACAAGATGCCTGATCATACTTATGGTCAAACCCAGGAACTCTCCTAAAAGTCTCAAAAATGTCAGCGTTGAAATAGTCTTTAATTTCCTGTTTGCCATATCCCGGAATTAGAATGATCAACCTATCAGTTAAAAGGTGGGATTGAAAAAATGATTCCAGTTCATCAATTAGTTTTTTTTGCCGTGGATATTTTCTTTGGTTCACAAAAACCACTGTTATTGATTTCCTTTCAATAAAGTTTATTGAATCAACATATTGGAAAATGTAAAAATCATTCATAGGCCCAAAGGATAAATGATTGATATTAATGTACCCTCTACTTCCTCATGTTGTGTGAATTCAATTGAATTTTTATTCCAGTCAAAAAGTAATATATCTTTTGGTTGTTCCGCATCGATATGTCTACTATTGCGCATATCCCGAAAAACATCAACTCTTCCTGTTTTTATTCTTAAAAAACCTTTGCCATCAATGGTTTCAAGAACTCTGTTCAATCCTAAACCCTTATTTTTATTATGAATCCCGATAGATGAAGTGTTATGTTTAAATAGACATTTTTTAATAGTTTCCACCTCGTCCATTAAGCTCAAAGAATTGAGACTATTAATTCCTTGGAAACGCTTAGATAAACCTGGGCCACTATCAATGACTGAAATTTCAAAGAGATATAATTCGCTTTGATCATTCAAGGCCAATTCAGAATTAAAATATTCCAGGAGCCCTTTGTTTTTTTGGTAGTCTCTTTTATAATTTCTTAGAGTTCTTTTATGAAACTTAAAATAAACTGATCGAATATTTGGATAAAGATTGTATCCGTTAATATCTGTTCTTGCGTGTTCGTCAGTATTTAAAAATAGCTCATGTGTTATTTTGGCAAAGTCTTCAATAACCGGCCTAATGGATTTTTTAAATAATTCTCGATTGAAGTAATTACCTATTTTTTCAAAAATTGGATATAGGTTGAAATCAAGTGCCTCCTCAGAAACAACTACTTTGTTAGATTCATATAAAAACCTTGAATAGCCTCTTTTACTTAAGTCATGATCAAAACAATATATTGGTATGGATTCATTACTTTTCAGGTGTAAGTACTCCATTTTATTATAATACTCCTGACTTAACTTTTTTAACCCGTTTTTTATATTCTTTTCATTATCATCAAAAATTGATTTTTCCCAACACAGCACTACTACTGGGTAGACAAATTCCTGATTTAAGTATTTCTCATACTCGTTACTATTATTTAATGGCAAGTATAGATTTCCTGAATTTTCTTTTCTTAACCATGTTGAAATAAATTGTAAAAAAGAAACTAACAAACTAAAATCTGATTGGATGATTTTTGCCGGAAGCTTTATATCAATTGCCTCCCTTTTATTGGTTTTAGACAATTCAACATATAGAATTTCTATATATTCCAAAGTAACTGCCTGTTTGATTTTAATTACCAATATTTCTAAAGATTAAGATATTCCCTAAATATATAAATTAATACCCATCCATTCTTTAAGTATGTAGAATTCAAAATTTATAGGTTATTTAATTATGTAATATTTAGGTAGTAATCAAGGAATTATAACGATTCATCGGTTATCCGAATTGTATACCTCAAAGGTTATTTGGCGCTAACAATTTACAACTATTAAGTAATTTGACCATCCTATCCAAATTAGGATTAAACAATTAAGTCTGTAGGGATTGACCCAAAAATTAAAGGAGACCTGGGTATGATTGTTCGGATAACGTGTGCTTACGTCTATGAAATCTAAAAAACACCTGAAAACTTTTTAAACCAATTGTTATGAACCAGTTACGATTTGAAGATTTACCAAAGGCAATGGAAACAGTTTTAGAAAAATTATCCATTATAGAACAAGAACTTGAAAATTTAAAGATACACTTCCAGCCTAAGGAACCAACTGAGTTGATGACCAGGCAAGAAGTTGCCGATTATTTCAAAATCAACAGTAGTACACTTTGGCATTGGACCAAAAGTGGCAAACTTAACGCTTATGGAATTGGGTACAGAGTGTACTATAAAAGGAGTGAGATAGAGTCCGCTTTAATTAGGATTAATTGAAATTATATTTTTCTTCCAATTATCTTGTTTTCTTAGGTTTTTTGTAGGAATTTGATAGATTAAATTTAAAGGATAAATAATCAATGATTATATCCAATTGTTGGTAAACATTTCAGAAAAACTCATATGCAAAGATTAAAGAAAATTACAATTGAAAATTTTCGCTCGATTGGAGAAGAGCCAATTGAAATAGAATTTCCAACTGAATTTCCAACTGTTTTACTTGGCGAAAACAATGCCGGAAAAAGCAATATAATCCGAGCAATTGAATTAATGTTTGGTGAATTTCATCCGAAATACAAAAAGTTAGATAATTACGACCATTTCAACAGAGAGGAAACGAATAAAATTTCGATAGATGCAGAAGTTTCAGGTTTTAAAGCAAGACTTGGGCGAAATGGGGAGTTTTCTTGTTCAGGCTTTAAATACGATTGTGTTAAAGGTTCAGATAGTAATTTTGCAGCTATTCAAGCAGAAAACGGAGAACTAAATATTTATGTTTCAAATAATCTTCGCGAGGAACTTTTATGTGTTGTAGTTAATGCAGAACAAAACTTAAACTACCAATTAAGTTATTCTTCAAAGTTCACTTTGTTATCCAAAGTAACTAAAGCTTTTCACGACAAACTTATAGAAGATGGAGAAAGAGTTGGTAGACTTAAAGAAATGTTCGAAACTATTAAAAGTACATTTTTAGAAGTTGAAGAGTTTGGAGCATTTAACGAAGATATGTCAACAATCGCCGGTCAGATGTTGTCAAATATGAGTCACGCATTACAATTTGATTTTACAGCTTATGACCCAAGTAACTATTTTAAAACTTTAAGAGTTCATCCTTCCGAAGATGGAGAAACTAGAGCTTACGAAGAACTTGGCACAGGACAACAACAAATACTAGCTTTATCATTTGCCCACGCTTATGCTAAATCATTTTTAGGTCAAGGATTAATTTTTATACTTGATGAACCAGAAGCACATTTGCATCCACTCGCTCAAAAATGGCTAGCTAAACAAATGTCTAAAATGGCACAAGACGGATTGCAATTAATAATAACAACACACAGTCCTTATTTTATTAATCTTGAATTTATTAATGGAATTTATTTAGTTTCTAAAAAAGAGCAAACTGAAGTCAGTAATACGAATGCAAGCGAACTAGCTGAATTTTGCAAAGCAACCGGAGCACCAAGAGCGGACGAAAAAACAATTATTCCATTTTATTCTTCACATAGCAAACCACATATCCTCAATGGATTTTTTGCAAAAAAAATTATTCTTGTAGAAGGAGAAACTGAAGAATTAGCTTTACCATCCTATTTCGAAAAAGTAGGATTAGATACATTGAAAGAAGGAATTGCAATAATCGGAGTAAGTGGAAAAGGAAATCTTGCTAAATGGTGGAGGCTTTATAAATGTTATAATATTCCAACATTCATTTGTTTTGATAATGATAAAAAAGATGATGGTAAAAATACCAAACGTACAGAAGCGCTAAAAGCAATCGGAATTGATGATGGAGAAATAGAAGGTTTATTAAATTCAAACGATTGGAATGTTAACTCAAATTTTTGCGTATTTGGAGCAGATTTTGAAACAACTATGAGAAATTCATTCACTAGATATGCAGTAATCGAAGCAGAAGAAATTGAAAGACTTGGCTCTTCAAAACCAATTGTAGCAAAAGCAGTTGCCGAAAGAATCTTAAGCGAAGATATAAATCCAGAAGATAGTGGTTGGGAGCAATATAATGCATTAAAAGAATTTATAGAACAATTAGCATAAAAAACGATTACTAAATGTATAATTCCAAAATCAGAACGTTTTCAGAAGTTGACAGCCATAGTGCACAAAGTCAATAGGACGAACTATAGGCTTCCCCAAAAAGACTGGAAAGGAATAAAAGAAGATTTAATAAAGATTGTTACATGAATCCACCCACCATCCCTACGCTGTAAGGCATTTTGGCAAGACGCACAAAGCCACGCTTCAAGCAAATTTTGCCAAACATGTTCTGCAAATAGATTAGCTCTCTAAAGTTTAATCCAACAAGTCAACTAGAACTCTCATACCTTGCCGCGCAATATCCTCTGTACATTGTAATTACAATTATCAGAATATTTGAAATCATTAACGAGGAGCAGGAAATCATTTTACAGAATTATACTAGTAAAATGCACATCATAACGCCTCAAGATTAACTAAACCTTCGAATGCACATCAGATCCTAAAAAATAACGGAAATCATATGGCAAAAAAATCACAAATTCTGCATGCAACCTGCGTGCAACACTAAAAACAAAAAGCCCTTCAATCTCTTGAAGGGCTTTGTTTGTTGGCGGTCCGGACGGGACTCGAACCCGCGACCCCCTGCGTGACAGGCAGGTATTCTAACCAACTGAACTACCGAACCGTGGCGTTTAGCGAGTGCAAATATACACCCCTTATTTAATTGCACAAACAATTTTATAAAAATAATGCAAGTTTCTACATAAATTTTTGGCGCTCCACCATAAAGGTGTTCATTATCAGCGAGAAACTATCCTTTACATCTACCTCCACATATTTAATTTTATATTGGGCACATTTTAGTCTCAATTCTGTGAAGTAGGATCCCACCTCCCTTTCATAGGCTTCTTTTACAGAATCGGCATAAAGATCAATATGGGTCCCTGTTTCCACATCAAGAAAACGCTTGGGAGTATTTTCAAAATCAAAGGAGTATTCAGTTTCCTTATCCATGATATGGAAAAGGATAACCTCATGTTTATTGTACTTTAAATGCCGCAGTGCATCGAACAACTGTCCGTCATCCCCGGAAGATTGAAACATGTCCGTAAAAAGTACAATTAAACTTCTTCTTTTTATTTTTTCCGCAATCTGGTGCAAATAGGTATAGGTCTCGGTCTGCTTGGCCGGTTTTGTTTCCTGACTAATCTCGCTTAATTTGGCCAACAACATTTGGTGATGCCTTTCACTACTCTTTTCCGAAGAATAGAAATTGTATTGATCGCTATATACACTTAAGCCCACCGCATCCCGCTGTCTTTTAAGTATGTTCATCAACGAGGCAATGGCCAGGACCCCAAAACCAATTTTATTAAGGTTATCAAGATTCAAAGTGCCAACCTCTGGATAATACATGGAGGCCGAATTGTCCAAGATCATATGACAGCGTAAATTGGTCTCCTCCTCGTAACGCTTGGTATATAACTTATCCGTCTTGGCAAACAACTTCCAATCTATATGTTTGGTGCTTTCCCCATTATTATAGATTTTATGCTCGGCAAATTCTGCGGAAAATCCATGAAATGGACTTTTATGAATACCACTGATAAATCCTTCCACTACCTGACCTGCCAATAATTCCAGATTCTGGAACAGACTTGCCTTATGTAGTTCGGATTGTAGGTTCATTTAGCTAAGATAATGAAGATATTGACTTATCGGAAAATAGAAACTCCCAAAAATTGGGAGGTCATATTAAATACGCTGTAATCAACTCCTATTTTCTGGAGCTTTCACCCTTTTTATTGGAAATTGGGCATAAAAAAAATCCCGCTAACAGCAGGATTTTTTTATCATTTATATTCCCCTTAGGGAATCAGTAAAGGCTATAGTAATGCATCAATGGCATCGGTATATACCTTTTTAGGGGAAACACCAACCTGTCTGTTAACGATTTCACCATTTTTGAACACCAATACCGTTGGAATATTTCTTACACCGTATTTAGCAGCAAACTCTTGGTTGGCGTCCACATCTACCTTACCAACAACGGCCTTACCATCATACTCGGCACTTACCTCATCGATAATAGGACCTACCATTCTACAAGGACCACACCATGCTGCCCAAAAATCCACTACTACTGGTTTATCACTTTTTAAAACTACCTCATCAAAAGTAGCATCTGTTATTTCTAATGCCATGTTTCGTTATTTTTAAATATTATACAAATTTAGACAATTATTTTGCCTTTTCCTTACTAAGATTATATTCGTTTTGACTATGGCTAAATTGATAAAACCTATTCTTTTTAATCATATTGCACTTGCGTGGAATTTTGACCATAATATCAGTTTAAAACCTTTAGTTCAACTTGTAATGTACGTCTTTTTCATTGAGCTGAAGAAGCAATTCACTTGATATTTGGATTTTTTGTTTTCTACAGGTCATGTTTACCTTTATCTGCTCCTCCATCTCATACACCACAAAACTAAGTGGATGATCTCCCTTATGCGATACCAAAGTATCCTTAAGGTCCAATATGCTTTCCTCCTTCAATTGTGATATATCCAACTTAATGGTGAGTTTTTTGGCAAAGGTTTCCATAACGTCCTGCAGCATCATAATCATATTAAACTGCATCCTGGGATCTCCTTTTTTTCCGGTATCACGGTTCATCCAACCTTCACGTACAAACACCTTGACATATGCAAAAGAATTGATCATAAGGAAATGACGATATTTTAAATACTCCTCCCCGAACATTCTAAATTCAAAGGTATCCGTATAATCTTCCATGGTAAACATGGCCCATCCCTTGCCATTTTTGGAAACCCGATGCTGCACATCGGTAATTACCCCGGCAAAGGAGACCTCTCTATTTACTATAGCCTCCAAATCATTTAAATTGGAAAGGCTCGCATTGCAGAAGGCCTTAATCTCTGCATTAAAATCGTCCAAGGGGTGACCGGAAATATAGATTCCCACTACTTCTTTTTCCCTTCTCAATTTTCCCATGGTGCCCCATTCCTCACAGGGCGGGACCACAGGTTCCGGAATCTGCACATCACTGGCTTCGCCAAACAGACTAACTTGTGATGAATTTTCATTCTCTTGAAATTTGGCCCCATACTTCATGGCTTTTTCCAAAAAGGTAATTCCGTCCCCCTCATCATAAAAATACTGCGCCCTATGGGTATCCCCAAAGGAATCGAAGCCTCCGGCAACCGCCAGGTTCTCAAAGGCCTTTTTATTGGCCGCCCTTAAATCTATTCGTTTGGCCAGATCAAAAACAGATTTATAAGGTCCGTCTTTCTTTCTGTTCTCAACTATGGTTTCCACCGCACCCCGACCAACACCTTTTACGGCCCCCATGCCAAAACGGACCGCACCGGCATCGTTTACGGCAAACTTATAGTAGGATTCGTTTACATCTGGCCCCAATACCTGTAATCCCATACGCTTACACTCTTCCATAAAGAAGGTAACCTGCTTTATGTCGTTCATGTTATTGGAAAGTACCGCGGCCATATATTCCGCAGGGTAATGCGCTTTGCAATAGGCGGTCTGGTAAGCAATCCAAGCGTAACAGGTAGAGTGCGACTTGTTAAAGGCGTAGGCCGCAAATGCTTCCCAATCTTTCCAGATTTTCTCCAGCTTGTCTACGGCATGTCCTTTCTCCGAAGCCTGCTTTATAAATTGCGGCTTCATCTTATCCAGGACATACTTCTGCTTTTTCCCCATCGCCTTACGCAAAACATCGGCCTCACCCTTGGTGAAATCGGCCAACTTCTGCGAGAGGAGCATCACCTGCTCCTGGTAGACTGTAATGCCGTATGTTTCTGCCAAATACTCCTCGCAGGCATCCAGGTCATATATAATTTCCTCGGTACCATGCTTACGGGCTATGAAACTGGGAATGTACTCCATTGGACCGGGACGGTACAAGGCGTTCATGGCAATAAGATCCGCAAAAACGGTAGGTTTTAAAGCCCTCATGTGTTTTTGCATCCCGGGGGATTCATACTGGAATACCCCAACGGTTTCCCCACGCTGGAAAAGCTCGTATGTCTTTTCATCATCCAAGGGAAAATTCTCCGGATCCAATTCTATACCGTGTTTGGCCTTTACTATTTTAACGGTATCCTTGATCAGGGTCAAAGTTTTTAACCCCAAGAAATCCATTTTTAGCAAGCCTGCACTTTCTACCACAGAGTTATCGAACTGGGTACAATACATATCGGAGTCCTTCGCCAAGGCAACAGGAACGAACTTGGTAATGTCATCAGGGGTAATAATTACCCCGCAGGCATGTATACCGGTGTTACGCACCGATCCTTCCAATATATAAGCCTGGTTAAGGGTTTCCGACTCCAGGCCTTCGCCCTCGGAAATAGCCAGCAACTCGTTGATCTTGATCAGTTCCTCGCTATTGAATTTTTCTTTTAAGGTTTTTTCATCGACCCCAATAATCTTTTTCAACTTGGACATATTGGGAATCAGCTTGGCCATACGGTCCGCATCCCCCAACGGCAGATCCAAAGCACGTGCCGTATCCCTGATAGATGACTTTGCCGCCATGGTACCATAGGTAATGATCTGGGCCACCTGATTGGAACCGTATTTATCTATTACATAGTCCATTACCCTTCCACGGCCTTCATCATCAAAGTCAATATCGATATCGGGCATGGACACACGATCTGGATTTAGGAATCTCTCAAAAAGCAGATCGTACTTAATAGGGTCCAAATTGGTTATCCATAAACAATAGGCAACTGCGGAACCTGCTGCGGATCCCCGACCAGGACCAACGGACACATCCATATTACGTGCGGCCCTAATAAAATCCTCTACGATCAGGAAATAACCAGGATATCCGGTCTTCTCAATTACCTTAAGTTCAAAATCGAGTCGCTCATCAATTTCTGGGGTAATTTCACCATATCTCTTTTTAGCCCCTTCATAGGT
>TARA_R110000751_G_scaffold32401_2_pt1 | contig 19006 bp, 18 predicted proteins | sample TARA_R110000751 | Tara Oceans TARA_R110000751 (sample SAMEA4398001) | marine metagenome | biome: Polar Biome; feature: [MES] marine water layer (ENVO:01000295) within the mesopelagic zone...; material: water (ENVO:00002006), including particulate matter (ENVO:01000060) such as...... | reverse complement strand
CCCGCGGCGGGTCCGATCAGTCGGCGTCGCGGATCAGCGAGACCAGGTCGGCGAGGTCGGGGTTGTCCTCGAGGAACGCGTCGTAGACCGGGGTCATCGCGTCCTGGAACGGCGCCTTGTCGGCGACGGTGTTGACGGTCACGCCGCCGGCCTCGACCGTCTCCATGCTCGCGGCCTCGCGCTCGGCCCACAGCTCGCGCTGCATGCCGGCGCTGGCGCGGCCGGCCGCCATCACGATCTCCTGCTGCTCGGGCGTCAGCTTCTCCCAGGTCTTGAGGCTCATGCACAGGCACTCGGGGATGATCAGATGCTCGGTCAGCGAGTAATACTGCGCGACCTCGTAGTGGTTGGTCGATTCGTAGGAGGGGGGGTTGTTCTCGGCCCCGTCCACGACGCCGGTCTTGATCGACTGGTAGACCTCGGCGAAGGCCATCGGCGTGGCGTTGCCGTCCATGGCCTCGACCATCTTCACGAACAGGTCGTTGCTCATCACGCGGACCTTGAGCCCCTCGACGTCGGCGGGCGTGTTGATCGGGCGCACCGAGTTGTAGAAGGACCGCGCGCCGGCGGCGTACCAGCCCAGCGGCACGATGCCCTTGGCCTTCATGCCCTCGCCGATCGCCTCGCCGGCGGCGCCGTCCATCAGCGCGTACATCTGCGGCACGCTCTTGAAGATGAAGGGCAGCGCGGTGACGTTGGCCTCGGGCACCGCCTGGCCCATCGGGCCGAGGTTGAACTCGCCGAAATCGATCACGCCCAGGCGCATCTGCTCGATCGCGTCGGGCTGCGAGCCGAGAACGCCGTTGTGGTAGACCTTGCCCGAAATTTCTCCGCCGGTCTTTTCCTCGACCTCCGCGAGGAACGACTCCATCGCGATGGAGACGGGGTAGTCCTCGACATGGATGTTCCAGCCGCGCAGCTCCAGCGCGGATGCGGAGACCGGCGCCAGCCCGATGGCCAGCAGCGTCGCGGCCGCGACGCCCTTTGCATGGTTCAGTGCGGTCATCGTCTTCCTCCCTGCGAATGTCCTGCCGGCGCAACACCCACCTCCCGTGGTCGCCGACTCCCGCACAATGCATGTATCCCAACTTGTATCCAAGAAGAATCTTAAGGCGAGATGCGATGGCTGCGCGCGCAGGGCGGCGCGACCTGGCGCCCCACCTCTCGGCCGGTCTCAGTCATCGTCGTCGAAATAGGCGGCGCTGGCGATCTTGATGGCCTCGATGGTCGCATCGAGGCGGGAGAGGTGCTCCGTCCCGGCCTCGACCGCCTCTTCATCGCGGCCGGCCTTCAGCGCTTCGGCGATCCGGGCGTGGTCGTCGATCAGCTGAGGCATCCGGTCCTCCCGCGAGAGGGCGAGCATGCACAGCCGATCCACCTTCTTCTTCTCTGCGTGGATCACGTCGAAGGCGAAGGGGACGCCGGCGATGCCGCAGATGGCGCGGTGGAAATCGTAATCGAGCTGGGCGAACCCGAGCTGATCCCCTCTCGCCAGGGCCTTGCGCTGCAGGGCCAGGCAGGCGTCCAGCTCATGGCCGTCCGCCGCAGTGCAGCGTCGCGCGGCGCGGCGCAGCACTTCCATCTCGACGGCGGCGCGCACGAAGCGGGACTTCTCGATCTCGCTGCGCGAAAAGCGCTTCACCTCGGTCGCCTTGCGGGGGCGGATGCGCAGGAGGCCCATGCTTTCCAGGCGGCTGAACGCGTCACGCACCGGCTGGCGAGAGACGCCGAATTGCGCGGCGATTTCCGGCTCCGAGATCCGGGATCCCGGCATCAGGCGCATCGAGGATATGTCCTCCTGCAGCCGCTCGACGATCATGTCGACGCTGCTCTTGCGGCCATTGGGCTCGGATGATCGTTCCATGCTGCACTCTCCCGTCGCCTCGCGTGATAGCCGGCGGCGTCGGGATTTTCCAGCGCGCGCCCGCTGGCCCGCGAGCCGCGGCGCCTGCGGCCTTCAGGCTACGTGTATTCCATCTTGTATTCAACACTTGACCAGCCGCACGGTTCCGGGCCACCCATGACCACACCCGACCGACGGGCCGCTCAGGCGGCCGTCGCATCGACGAGGACCGGGAAGCATGCGAGAGCAGGACATGAGACTGAGCGGCAAAGCGGCGATCATCACCGGCGGCGGACGCGACATCGGGCGGGCCTGCGCGCTGGCGCTGGCCGCCGATGGCGCCGACGTGGCCATCAACTACCACTCCAGCGCCGAGGGCGCCGAGGCGACGGTCGCGGCGATCAAGCAGGCCGGCGGCCGCGCCTTCGCGATGCGGGGCGACCTGACCCGGCCCGAGGACGCGCAGGCGCTGGCCGACGCGGCCACCGAGGCCTTCGGCGGCATCCACGTGCTGGTCAACAACACAGGCGGCCTGATCGCGCGAAAAACCATCGCCGAGATGGAGCCCGAGCACTGGAACGCGGTGCTGGCGCTGAACGTGACCAGCGCCTTCCTGATGACCCGGGCCTGCCTGCGCCACATGACCGCCGGCGCGATCGTCAACATCGCCAGTCAGGCCGGGCGCGACGGCGGCGGCGGCGGCGCGGTGGCTTACGGCGCCTCGAAAGGCGCGGTGATGACCATGACGCGCGGACTGGCCAAGGAGCTCGGCCCCGACATCCGCGTCAACGCGCTGTGCCCCGGCATGATCGACACCGACTTCCACAATACCTTCACCCCCGACGAGGTGCGCGCCAAGGTCGCTGGCGCCACGCCGATGCGCCGCGAAGGAACTTCCGAGGACGTGGCCCGCCTGGTCGCCTTCCTCGCCGGCCCGGACGCGGCGTTCATGACCGGAACCAACGTCGACATCAACGGCGGCACGCTGTTCAGCTGAGGTCCTCGCCCGGCGGCGCCGCCCGCGCCGCCGGGTCTGCGCGGAGGGATCCCCATGCGCTTCCTGTCCATCGGCGAATGCATGGCCGAGTTGTCGCCTGCCGGCGACGCGCGCGACCCGAGGGCTTATCGGCTCGACTACGCAGGCGACACATACAACACCGCCTGGTACTTCCGCCGCCTCCGCCCCGACGCCCGCTGCGCCTATCTGTCGGCGGCGGGGGACGACGCGCCCTCGGACGCGATGATCTCGGCGATCGGGTCCGCCGGCGTCGACACGCGGTTCATCCAGCGCCGGGCAGGGGAGTCCATCGGGCTCTACATGATCGCGTTGGACGGGGCGGAGCGGCGGTTCTGCTACTGGCGCTCGGCCTCCGCCGCGCGGAACCTCGCCGAGGATCCGGCCCGGCTCGACGCCGCGATGGAGGCCTCGGACCTCCTGTTCTTCTCGGGCATAACCCTGGGCATCCTGCCGCGGGCCGGACGGCAAGCGCTGCTCGACGCGCTGTCCCGCGCCCGCGACCGGGGCCGGACCGTCGCCTTCGACCCCAACCTGCGTCCCGCCCTGTGGTCCGACGCCGACGAGATGCGCGCCTGGATCATGCGCGGCGCGCAGGTCTGCGACATCGCTCTGCCGTCGCGCGAGGACGATGCGCTCCATTTCGGCGATCGCGATGGCCAGGCGGTGCTCGACCGCTACCGGAGCGCGGGCGCGCGGTGCGTGGTGGTCAAGGACGGGCCGGGCCCGGTGCTCTACGACGCGGGGGAGGAGACCGGGGAGGTCGAGACGCCGCCCGCCGACGCCGTCGTCGACACCACGGCGGCCGGCGACGCGTTCAACGCCGGGTTCCTGTCGCGCTTCGACTCCGGCGAGGGTCTGGCCACGCGGATCGCCCACGCCTCGGCCCTCGCGCGTCACGTCATCTCGGTGCGCGGCGCGCTCGCGCCGCCGCCCGACCCCGCCTTCTCCTCCTGAACACGAGGCTCGCCCGACATGCCCGACCCCAGGCCCGCAGCCGAGATCCCGCTGGCGCCCGAGACCCTGGACCAGCTTCGGCGGGTCAGCACCGCCTCGCTCGCGACGCTTCTGTTCAAGCGCGGCTTCCGCAACGCCTATGTGCAGGGTGTGGCGCCGCTGCGCGCGGGCGGCCCGCGGATGGTCGGGCCGGCCTTCACCCTGCGCCACATCCCCGCGCGCGAGGACACCGACCCGCTGGAGGCGTTCCGGGAGCGGGACCATCCCCAGCGCGTGGCGGTGGAGACCTGCCCGGAAGGTCATGTCCTGGTCATGGACTGCCGCCGCGACGTTTCGGCCGCGTCTGCAGGCTCGATCCTGCTGACCCGTCTCGAGGTTCGCGGAGCGGCGGGCGTGGTCACCGACGGCGGCGTGCGCGACGTCGAGGGGGCCGCGGAGCTGTCCCTGCCGGTCTTCGCCGCCGGCCCCTCGGCGCCGACGAACCTCACCAGGCACCACGCCATCGACATCGACGTGCCCATCGGCTGCGGCGGCGTGGCGGTCTATCCCGGCGACATCGTGGTGGGCGACGGCGACGGGGTGATGGTGATCCCCCGCGCGCTGGCCGACGACATCGCCCGCGAGGCCGTGTCGATGGAGAGCTACGAGGATTTCGTCCTCGAGGAGGTCCGCGCCGGTCGCCCGGTGATTGGCCTCTACCCGCTCACCGACTCCGAGAACCAGGCGAGGTTCGAGACCTGGCAGGCGGCGCGCCGGCGCTGAGCCGGGCTGTCCGTCCGCGTCAGTGGAGGCGGGCGGTGCCCGTCTCCGGGCGACCCCATGCCTGCACATCGCGAGCCAGGGCGTCGGCCAGCTCTACCAGCGCCGCGGGATCTCCGCCGCGATGCGCCTCCAGACGCAGCGCCGAGATCTCGGTCTGGTAGCGTCGCGCGAGCCGCTCCGGGTCGGCGTCCGGCGGCAGCTCTCCGGCCTCCTGCGCGCGGCGGAACCATTGGGCGAAGGCCGCGCGCATGCCGTCGAAACATTCGCGCGCGCGAGCCGCGACGGCGCCGTCGGCCTCGGTCGTCTCGACCAGGGTCTTCACGATCATGCACATGCGCGCGCCGTCGCGGTATTCGGCCTCCGGCGCCTCGGGCGCGCCGAAGCCGCGCAGATGGTCGGCCAGCCCGCCCAGCACCGTCTCCGCCTTTGCCATGCGGGCGTCGAGCCCGGCCAGGCTGCGCTGGAAGTAGCGCTCGAGGCTGGTGAGAAACAGCGCCTCCTTGCTGCGGAAGGCCGCATAGATGCTGCCCGGCTTCATCGCCAGCGCCGCCTCGAGATCCTTGAGCGAGGTCGCGTGGTAGCCCTTGCGCCAGAACAGCGCCATGGCCGCGTCCAGCGCCGCCTCGCGATCGTAGGGCCGAGCTCGTTTCATGGTCGCATCCTATCGCCTCGCGTGCGGCTTGTCCCGCGAGCGACGCAGGCCGCGCATGCACGATTGAGTGATTGCTCAAATCCGGCATTGAGCGTTCGCTCAAAAGGACCTACCTCTGCCGTGCCGCCGGCGACCCGCGCCGGCCGAACGAAAAGGACGCCCGAGATGATCGAGTTCGCCAAGCACGACGAGACCACCGCGCCCGAGGGCTCGAAGCCCCTGATCGAGAAGTCCAAGGCCGCCTTCGGACGCCTGCCGGGGCTGCACGCGGTCCTCGCCGAGTCGCCCGCGGCCTACGAGGGCTACCAGGTCCTGCACGCGCTGTTCCTGCAGACCAGCTTCACCGACGAGGAGAAGACCGTGGTCTGGCAGACGATCAACGTCGAGAACCGCTGCCACTACTGCGTGCCTGCCCATACCGGTATCGCCAAGGCGATGAAGGTGGACGACGCGATCAGCCAGGCGCTGCGCGACGAGACCCCGCTGCCGACGCCGAAGCTGGAGGCGCTGCGCACCTTCATCCTGCAGGTGATGCGGGGTCGCGGCGACGTGCCGGAGGCCGACCTGAAGGCCTTCCTCGGCGCCGGTTTCACGAGACAGAACGTGCTGGAGGTGATCCTGGGCCTGAGCCAGAAGATCATTTCCAACTACACCAACCGCTTCGCGCAGACGCCGGTCGACCCGGTGATGCAAAAGTTCGCCTGGGAGCCGGCCGACAAGGCCGCCTGAGGGCGCCTGCGCCCCTCGGTTCGGCGAAGGCGCGCGCGTCTTCACCGATTCATTTTGTCGGCGTTGACCGCGTGGCCGTGGCGCTTATCGATGCGCACGCCTGCGTGCTAAAGCACGCCGGTGATTTCGCAGGCTGGTGAACTGACCAACTTGCTCGGTGTTGAAGTTCTACGGCGGACCGTTCCGCACCAGGACCTCTTCAGCTTCTCGACGCAGACGTCCGCGTGGACCGTGTTCGACACACGCCAGGCCGGCGCCTTCCGCGTCGCCCAGTCCAAGACCGCGACCGATTAGAGGAACCCGCGGCGCATCGGGCTGCAGGGGGTGTCCCGTGCGCCAGACCTGAACAGGCCGGTCGACGATCCTGTTCCGCAGTAGGTACGGCTAGACCTTGTGGTCAGGGCGCGGTTGCGATGACTTTGGACGCTGGTAGACGGCTTGAACGCCGATCTTCGCCATCAGCCGCAGGATGCGCTTGCGCCCGACCTCGTGGCCCGGCGGCGTAGAAGCCGGGCCATCTGGCGCGAGCCGTACCACGACGTCTCCAACAGCGGCTCGTCGATCAGCCGCATCAGGGCCCGGTTCAGCGGACTCTCGCTTTTGGCCGGTCCTAAGACACGCAGACCGGCTGATCGCCACGAGCCTGCACCGCCGTGCGATCGACAGGCGCAGCTGAGCGGGATCTAACATCTCTCGCCTCCGGGACACGCTCATCGTCCGGAGGCCGTCCGCAAAGGATGACGTTCCACGACCAGTTCTTCAATCTTCGCGTGCAGCTTCGATGGCTCCGTCACCCGATCGGCCGCCGCCCCCTCGGCCTTGCGAAAACACGCCGGACGTGCCTTCGACGCCTGTCGCTTCTGGGTGTGGATCAGCGTCACCTTTGCCTTGAATTCGACGCTGCAGCGCCGCCTCTTCCCCGCTATACGGTTAGTCCTCGCTCCCCCACGAAACGTGGCTTAGCCGCATGTCCGGTATCGGGGAGCACCTCAAGCCTGAGCCCATCGACGCGACAGTGCCGCATCAGGACGCCCTGCCCGCACGCTGCAGGATCAGCTGGTCCAACATGACGCGCAGCGTGGCAAGGTCGAACGGCTTGGCGATGACGCGATCCGCGCCGGCCTGCACGATCCGGTCGTGCTCCGGCCCGTGGGTCATCGCGCTCGCCAACACGATTGCAAGGCCCTCGAAGCGGGGATCCGAGCGGAGCTGCGCGACCACCTGCGGGCCATCCGGCGCGGGCATCATGGCGTCGATCACCAGGGCGTCGAAAGACTGCGTCTCCAGGATTTCCAGCGCCTGCGCGCCGGACAACGCGAGGGTCACTTCAACGCCCTCCTCGAACCGCATCGCGATCCTCGCAAGCTGGAGGATGTCCTCCTCGTCATCAACGTAGAGCAATCTCATCAGACCTCCTCTCGCGGCGCGCCCTGTCGCCCCTCGCCCGCCCGGTCGTCGCCGCCATGAACGGCGAAACGGATCCGGAACACGGTGCCCGATGCTTCGCCAGGGGCGATTTCGCCGACGGCCCGGGTCTCGTAGCCGATGTCTCCGCCGAGGCGGGTGACGAGCTCATGGCTGATGGCAAGGCCGAGACCCGTCCCCTGCGCCCCGGCGATGCCCCCCCGATCCCGACCCGGCGCGAAACGCTCGAACAGGCGCGCGCGGAGGTCCCAGGGGATGCCGTCGCCGTCATCCGCTACTTCATACACGACCGAGCCGGCCTCCACTGCCATCGACACGCGCACCTCGCCGTTGCGGGGGCTGAACTTCACGGCATTCGAGATGAGGTTCGCGAAGACCTGCAGCAACCGGTCCCGATCCACCAGGATCGTGGGGTGCGAACCGTCGGTGACGAGGATCAACCGCACCCCGAACCCGTCGGCATAGCCCTGGAGACTGTCGACGGCGTCCTGGACGGCCTCGTCGGCTTTCACCGGCGCGACGCTCAACGACAAGCCGTCCGCATCGATCGCCTGCACGGTGAGAACGTCGTTGACCAGGTTCAAGAGCCGCTCTGCGTTGCGCTGCGACAGCTTGATGAGCGTGGCCGCGTCCGCGTCCAGCCCGGCAGCGAAATGGCGGGCGAACATATCGAGCGAGCCCTTGAGCGAGGTGAGCGGCGTGCGCAGCTCATGATTGACCGAAGCGACGAAACGAGCGCGCGCGCGCTCCAAGCGACGCTCCTGCGTAAGGTCGCGCAGGATACAGAATAGGGTGAGACGGGCGCCCGTTTCGACGCGGCTCACGGCGCAGGAAAACTCCCGCACGACCCCGTCCGGGCCGACGGCCTCGCGCGCCGCCAAGTCGCGTCGCGGGGAGCCCTGATCCTCCTCGATTTCGGGGAAAATCTCCAGCAGCCGCTCGACCGCGCTTTCCGCGTCGGCGGCGCCCAGCTGGTTCAGCGCCGCGCGGCTCGCGCGGGAGAACTCGCCGTCTGCATCGTAGATCACCACGCTGTCGCCAACACTCTCGAAGATCGCCTCGAACTCGGCACGCGCGCGGGTGGCCGCGCGCTCGTCGTTGCGGGCGCGGATCATCGCCGTGACCAGCGCAAACTGCCGATTGCGCACTGACACCGCGGACACCGCGAGTATCGCGGCCAGCGAGATGGCGAAGGCTGTGGTCACTATCGCACGAAGCTTCCAATCCGAGATCGCAGGCGCGATGTCCTGCGTGACCGAAATGCGGTAGTCTAGGTTGGGCGCCTGCGCTCCGGCCGCCAGCACTCCAGCGCCGCCCCCAAGCCCTGCCGCGCTCATCATCGCCTCGAAGATGGCGTCCTCGGAGGTCGACCGGCGCGGTGCGCGAACTTCTTCGGATAGCGAGGCGACCAGGACCCGCTCGCCCTTGTTGGTGGCGACTTCGACGGTCATCCCGGGCTCGAGGGCCAGGGTCTCGACGAACGAGCCGAAGAACCCTACGTCAAGCGATGCCGCAAGTACGCCCTTCCGCACCCCGTCAGCATCGTGCACCGGCCAGGCCAGCGGCGTGAGATAGCGCCCCGTCCCGCGCGAGATGATCGGGTCGCCGAGAACCATCGTCCCGGGCGGGGCGCTCATTGCGTCGCGGAAGTACTCGCGATCGGAGATATCGACGCCGACGATGCGGGTGGTGGTGCTCCACAGCACGACGCCCTCCAGGCCGGCGGCCACGACAGCGTCGATGGCGTCGCTGGAATCCGCGAGCGCGGTCAACATCGGCGCATGGCGACGGGAGAAGCGGATGGGGTCGTCTATCCAGCCCTTGGCCAGCTCCTCCATCTGCACCTCGATCTGGAGGCTGGCGTTCTGCACCGTGTTCGAAATCTGGATCGCGAGAAGGTCGGCCGCCCTGGCGTTGCGCTCTCCCGCTGCGCCGATGGTCTGGCGCAGATCGAAATAGGCCGACCAGCCGGCGACGCCGATGATGCCGATGCAGGCGAGCGCCACCATCCACAGCTCGATCGGCCCGCCGCGCCGGCGCGTGGCGCGGCTGCGGGCCCGACGCTCTCGGGACGGTCCGAGGCGGGGCGGCGGGAAGGACACGCGCTCAGAACCGTCGCCAGACGGCGGCCAGGGCTGCGCGTTCGACCAGGGCGTTGCGGCCCCAGACGGTGGCGAACGCGCCGACCTGCACCGACCAGGCTTCGGTCACGTCGTAGACGACACTGGCCTGCAGCTTGACGTAGTCGCTGTCGGGAAACACGCCGCGCGCCGAACCGTCGGACAGGGTCGTGAAGCTCTGCCCCAGCAGCAACCAGTCGTCGTGCGGCCGAACCCCGAAGGAGGCGTCGACGCGGATCTCGTTGGGGGGATCGTCGAAGCGGACCCGGTAGCCCGTCTGAAGCTCGGCGAATGCAGGCAGGCCGGCGGCCTTGCCGGAGCGGCCGAGCAGCAGGCGCAGGTCGGTCTCGACGTCGGTGATGCCCGCCTGGGCCGGGTCGCGGGAGTCGGTGGCGCCGGGCAGGCGGACCGAGCCCTGGCCGGAGATCACCCAGCGCTCGCCCTGCGCCAGACGCTGGCGGAGCCCCAGCTCCGTGTAGTCCAGTCCCTGATAGTCCGACGCGAAGGGGGGCGCCGTCTCGCGGCTGGTCAGCGTGGTCTGGCCGATCAGGGTGAGGTCGTCGCGCAGGCCGTATTCGACGAAGCCGGTCACCTCGATCCGGTCGAGCCCGCCGCCGCCGATCACCGTGCCGGAGCCATCGAAGGTCCGGTCGGCGTTGTTGACCACCAAGCCCAGGATCGCCTGCCCGTCGCCTTCCGGCAAGGTCCAGGCGCCGGCGAGCGCGTCGGGCGCGGGCAGCATCGAAGCCGCGAACAGCGCGGCGCACACGGCGAGTCCGCGGCGGGGAGGGAAGGCGAAGCGACCGGTCATGTCCCGTTGTATCTTTCGGCGCGAGGCGAGGCGGATGCGGCGGTCCGCACAGGTGACGAGCCGATGGCCAGAATCGCATCCGCGATCAGCGTTCCCGGCTGCTGCTCGGCGTCGCCGGCGAAAGCGAGGCCGACGCAGCCGACGCGGCCCCGCACCCCGTTGAGGGGATCCTCATCGCGCGATAGCTCGGCGAGGATCCCGCCCAGTCGATCGCGCAACGCAAAGCAGGATTCGCGATCGCCGCGCTCGGCAAGCATGACGAAGAGATCGCCCTCGTAGTGGACGAGCAGATCCCCTGCGAGCGCCGGCGCAGCGGCCAGCGCGCGCGCGACCCGTCCGGTCCGCGCGATCCGGATCTCCTCCGGTTCCGGGTCGGCGACCTCGTCCGGATCGGAGGGCGCCAGCCAGTCCGCCCGCAGGGCGAGGACCGCCAGAGGCCCGTCGGGGCGCGCCCCCCCGGCGCGGTCGATCAACCGGGCCCGCAGCACCGACTCGAAGGCGCCGCGTGACGGCAACCCGCCGGGACCGGGCGCGTCGACGCTTTCGGGCGCGCGGCGGCGCAGCTCGGCCACCTGTCGCTCCCTGGCCTGCCGGCGGTCGCGTTCGGCCTTGATCTTGAGACTGTTGCGCACGCGGGCGCGCAGCTCGACCTGCTGGAACGGCTTGGTCAGGTAGTCGTCCGCCCCCGCCAGCATCGCCTGGTCCAGCGTCTCGACGTCGGTGTCCGCGGTCAGCATGATGATCGGGGTGCCGGCATAGGCCGGCATCTGGCGCAGCGTCGCGCACAGGTCGATGCCGTCGACCCCGGGCATCATCACGTCGAGCAGCACGAGCTCCGGCGGCGGCGCCCCGCGCGCGGCCGCCTCCTGCATGGCGGCGAGAAAGGCCTCTGCGCCATCGAACAGGGCCACGTCCTCATAGCCGGCATCCGCGAGCGCCGCGCCGATCAGGAGGCGCGCAGTTTCGGAATCGTCGATCGCAACCAAGGTCACGTCGCACCTCCCATCTGCATCAGGGGAAGGGTTCGGCGACGGTAGATGCGCCAGTCCTCCTGCCGCAACACCAGTTCGTAGGTCGGCGACTCCGGCCCCAGAGCCGCGCCGAAGGCGCGCGCGACGGCGTCGGGCCGACCGGCGGGCAAGCCCTCGGCCCGGACCGCGACCCAGGCGCTTGCCGGACGGCCCCGCGCCAGCGCGCGTTCGAAGCGCGGATCGCCCGGCGTCACCACGCCGGGAGGGCCGCCCAGCGCGACGACCAGTTCCGGGCTCGCCTGGGGATCCATCATCAGGTCGTCGCGTCCGCGCAAAAAGGCCGCCACCTCCCCGACTTCGGCAAGAAGTGTGACCGGCGCGGGGGACAGCGCCGCGGCGCGCCAGGCGCTCGCTCCCGGCGCGGTGGACAGGCCAAGGGTCAGCGCTCCGCCGAAGACCCCGACCAGCGACAGGGCCAGCGCCGCGGGCGTCCGGCCGCGCTTCGTCGGCCAGTAGCGGATGGCCACGAAGGCCGCCGTCAGCATGGGGGCCAGCGCCAGCGCGAGCTCGGGCTGATAGCCATAGGCGAGATCAAGCAGCGCCGCCGCGACCACCGTCGCCGCCGTCGCGGCCATCGGCAGGGCCAGGCGGGCCGTGGCGCGCGCCGCCGCCAACGCCCCCAGGACCGCCGGCGCCACGCACAAGGCGAGGCACAGGCGCCATGCGGCGGCCTGCCAGCCCTGCAGCGCCTGGTCGGCGCCTGCCCGTCCCGGCGGCGAAAGCAACGTCTCCACCAGCCCGTCGGAGAACACGGCCCCGAGGAACAGGTAGGCGAAGGCGGCGCCGGCGACCGGGAAGAACAGCGCCACGAGATAGCCGTGGGGCGAGGAAGTCAGCAGGCTCGGCCGCGCGGCGACGGAGGCGAAGGGAAAGGCCGCCAGCACGAGCATCATGCCATAGCGATGGGAGAAGGCCAGGATCAGCAGCCCCAGCGCGAAGCGCATCATGTCGTGCGCCGACCCGCTGAGCCGCAGGCTGAAGAAACCCCGCCCCACGGTCCAGACCCCGATCACCAGCAGCACCTGCGCCGGCCCTTCTGCCACGCAACGTAGGAACAGGGGGTTGAGGACCAGCAGCGCCACGATCGCCAGCGAGGCGAGCCTGCCCACGTCGCCCCGCTCCCGCAGGTCGGCCCGCCAGGTCGCCGCCATCAGCCCGCCCAGCAGGCAGGAGACAAGCACCGGCGGCGGCGGTCCCGCAGGCACAAACGTCTGCACCGCCAGGGTCAGCAGGAACGGCAGGGGAGGATAGAAGCTCTGCCCCTGCTGCAGCAGAAAGCCCTCGTGGTCCAGCAGCAGGGCCCGCGACCACAGCTCCAGCGTCTCCCGCGAGAGGAAGCCGCCGCCCTCGACCCAGGCGCAGGCCGCCAGAAGCAGGCCAGAGAACCCGGCGACAACGCCCAGAAAAACCAGCGTACGCACCGGGTTCATGCCGCCGCCTCCGCATCGGCGATTTCCTCGGCGGTGCGCTTGGACAGGCCGTGCTGGGTCTTCTCCCAGTAGAACGGGTTCCAGATCAGCTGCCCCAGCGCCTTGTAGGAGGCGATGGTCATCAGCACCCAGTAGCCCACGACCGTCATCCCCCAGGGCGCCAGCCCCACCCAGCGCCGCCGGAACGGCGCCACCATGGTCAGGTAGATCAGCAGCCCGTTTCCGGCCAGCAGGTTCAGCAGGCTGATGTAGAGGATCACCGGAGGGAACAGCTGCTCGAACATCTCGGCGCCGATGATCAGCCAAAGCGCGAAGATTCCCCAGAAGAACGGGTTCACCACCCCCGACAGGCAGGTGCCGCCGATGAAGAACACGAAGCCCAGCACTCCCAGCGGTCCGATCGAGCGCACCAGGTGCAGCGGCCGGCGGGTGTGGACCAGGAAGGTCTGCATGTAGCCCTTGATCCAGCGCGAGCGCTGCCGGATCCAGTTGGGGATCGAGACGTTGGCCTCCTCGAAGGTGGTCGAGTCGATCACCCGCACCCGGTAGCCCTTCTGGGTCAGGCGGATGCCCAGATCGGCGTCCTCGGTGACGTTGAACGGGTCCCAGGCGCGCAGCTCGCGCAGCACGTCCATGCGGAAATGGTTCGAGGTGCCCCCCAGCGGGATCGGCACGCCCAGCCGCTCGAGCCCCGGGAGCATCAGGTCGAACCACAGCGAGTAATCCAGCGTGAACATCCGCGTCAGCCAGTTCTCGTCGCTGTTGTAGTAGTTCAGGCGGCACTGCACGCAGGCGGTGTTGGGCGGCGACTGGCGGAAGGCGGCCAGCACCTTCTTGAGCTGGTCGGGCTCGGGCTTGTCCTCGGCGTCGAAGATCACCAGGAACTCGCCGCGGGCGAACTGGAGCGCGTAGTTGCAGGCCTTGGGCTTGGTCTGCGGCTGCGAGGCAGGCACGCGGATGATCTCGAACACCCCCTCGAGCCCCAACGCCCGGGCGGCGTCGATGGTCTCGTGGTCGCCTTCCTCGAGCACGATCTTGATGTCGAGCCGGGCGATCGGATAGTCGAGCCGCCGCAGCGCCGCCGTCAGGATCGGCAGCACCTCGGGTTCGCGGAACATCGGCACCAGCACGGTGTAGACCGGCAGGTCGTCGTCGCGCATCAGCCGGGCCTCGGCCTCGATCGCGGTCGAGGCGCGGGCCTGCGCCTCGCCGCCCAGCCAGACCAGCAGCGCCTTGAACACGAAGTTGCCGAGGTAGAACACCGACATCAGCGCGTTCAACGCGATCAGCGTGGCCCAGGGCGCCAGCCAGAAGCCCAGCGCCAGCAGCGTGACCAGCAGCCAGATCGCCAGAACCTGGCCGGGCACGATCACCCGCTGCGCCGACATCTGTGGGTCGCTCTCGGCCAGGTCGAACACCGCGCGGTGGGACTGGCGGTCGCGGTGCACCCGTTGGATCGCCCAGATCACGTCGAACTTGCTCGCCACCACGAAGCGGATCGCGCGCCCGTAGCGCCGGCGCGAAGCCGAGACCGCCCGCGGGCCGGGAAGCGCGGTGGCTAGTACCGTTACCCCGTTCTCCACCCGCCAGGGCACAGTCAGCTCTTCGGCCATCTCGTTGGGATCGATGCCGGCCAGCAGTGCCGGATCGCAGGGCTCGGCCATGAGGTCGACGCAGGCGAGGCCGAAATGCCGCGACAGCATCTCGTAAAGGCGATCCGGCTCGATCCAGCGCCGCGCCAGCAGCACGTCGAGCAGCCCCACCCGCCAGGCCCCGGCGGACTCGACGGCCTCGTCGAGTTGCTCGATCGTCAGCAGCCCGCGCTCCAGCAGCAGGTCCCCGAAAGCCTCGTCGGAGTAGGAGAGCGCCATCGACTCCGCCTCACTCGCGCTTGCGGCTGCTGGCGTAGAGACGCCGGATGATCAGCACCGCGACGACCGTAGCCAGCGCCCATGCGGCCAGGATCAGCCAGCCGTAGTAGCGTTTCGCCAGACGCAGCGGGTCGAACACGTCGGGATAGCTGATGCGCAACAGGTCCCGCCGGTCGCTGGCCAGCGACAGGGCCGTGCCCCCCGCGTCGAGAAAGGCGATGTCGCCGCGATCGAGCGCCACGACGTCGCCCTCGCCCGGCGGCTCGCCGGCGCCGGGGCGGATCCACACGCCCGCCGTCTCGCCCACCCGCACCAGCTGCACGACGTCCGCCTGGTCGATGGCGGCCTGTTCCAGCCAGGGCCGACCGTCCGGCATTGCCAGGCTGGCCCGACCGCGATCGAAGACCAGCGGCGGGGAGGACCCCTCCGGCGCCGAGGCGGAGAGCTGCAGGAAGGGCAGTTGCGGCGCCTCCGGCAGGGCGTCCGCCACCTGCACCGGCGCATCCGCGGCGCCAAGCGCGGCGAAGACCGGCGCCAGATGCGCCAGCGCCCGCTCCGCGTCGAAGCCCAGCGCCGGGTCGATGGCCAGGATCGCGCCGTTGCGGAAGGCGGGGATCAGCTGGTGGAACTCGCGCGCGGGCTCCGCCGCGGCCAGCAGGATCGCGCTGGACGGCAGAAGCTGCGCGGGAAAGCCGGTCGGGCGGATCAGGCAGTCGCCGCCCGTTGCGCGCCGCTGCACCGCGACGCGCACCTGATTGGAGCGGCCGACGAGCCCCTCGGGAAGATCCACTACCAGGCGGGTCCGTTCGCCCCCCTCGGTGGAGGTCGAGCCCAGCAGCAGGTCGTTCACGAAAGCGCTGATCACCAGGCCGGAGCCTTCAGGGTCCGGCGCCACAGCCATGTCGATCTGCACGGCGGCGGGGCGGCGTCCGGCCGGCATGTCCGCCATCTCGAACCCGGCCTCGAAGAAGGAGCGTTCGACCACGTAGTCGATCGAGGCCGCGCCGGCCGGGATCAGCGGGACCTGGTCGGCATCGCCCTCGCGCACGGCCGCCCGGTCGAGCGACAGCCCCCCGCCGGCCGCAACCGAAGCAAGCGGCGCCAGCCCTTCGGACAACGCGCCGACGGCGTCCTGCACCGCAGGACCGCTCACGACCAGCGCCGGCCGGCCGTCGCGCGGTTCGGCCCGCAGGGTGGCGCCGGCCTGTCCGCCGGCGCCGGCGACGACGAACAGGCCGCGCGCCCAGGCGCCTTCGTCGGCCGTCTCCGACGGGGCGGAGCCGGTCCCCACCCAGGCCCGCCCGGCGTCCGCCCGGTAAAACGCCGCCGCCCGAAGCGCTGCCGCCAGCATCTCGTCGCTGACCGGGCCCTCCGGCTCGAGCGTGATGCCGACCTTCGATGGAAAAAGCGCAACCGCGTCGGCGACCCCGAGTTCGTCGGCTTGCGAGAAGCTCAATTCGAGTGCCGTCCGCGGCTCGATGTGGAGATAGTCTCCGGCGGCGCGCTCATCCATGCAGCGGTACTCGCTGATCGCGCCGCCATAGCGAAAGCCCAGCTTCACGAAGCCGTCGCGGCGAGCCTCCGCCGGGACGTCGACCACGATCTCCCGGGCCTCGTCGCCCCCGCTCAACGTGACCACCCGCTGGACCCGGTCGTCGACGAGCAGGGACAGGTGCCGATCGCTCCGCAGCGCGGCGGCCTGCCGCAGGTGCAGACGCAGCTTCATGGCGCGGACCGGCGCGTTGCGCGGAACCGGGATGAAGACCTCGCGGTAGCCGCTCAGCATCGAGAACTCGAACCCCGCCTCGAAGCCCAGTTCGCGCAGCGTGACTGCGCGCAGAAAACCATCGGGCCCGACCTGGGATCCGACGGCGATCGTCGGCTGGGCCGGAGCGGTCGGGGACGCGTTCTGCTGAGCGGCGACGGGCGCCGCGAGGATCAGCGCGGCGCCAGCCGCCCATGCGGAAAGTCTCGCCATCAGGTCCCTTCGCTCGTTTCGGCGAGCGCGCGTCGAAGCTCGCTCAGGCCTCTAGTAAAAAGCTCATGTTCGCGCGGTGTCATCGCCCGGCCGCCCGCGGGTGCAGGGCCGAAGACGCTCAGGATCTCTCGGGCTATGGAAGCGGATTCCGGGAGGTCGAGCATGCCGGCGGTGCCGACGAACTGATGCAGCTCGTGTCGTAGTTCCTGGGTCAGCGCGCCCTCTGGATTGCTCATCGCCGTCGCCAGGATCCCGTCGATGCGTTCCGGCCCCTGTCGCAGGAACCTGGCACGAAGGCGCTTCTTTTCTTCCTCGAAGCTCAAACGCGCCTCCAAGTGACTGACGCAGGTCGTCGACGGCAACGGATCGATCATTAGCACCTTCCGCCCAATGCCTTACTCCGTGATCGCGGGCACGGCGGAGGCAGGCCAAGATTCCTTCCTGACCTGTCGTAGCTGGGCAACAGAGCCCACGTCGTGGCTGCCATCACGTGGTTGGTCGCGCTGGCTAGGGCGTGTTGACAAAGTTCCTTATCCAGAGGCGGATCAAGGCGATCTGGGCGAAGCCGAGGTAGCTGTCCGCGGTCTTGTCGTAGCGGGTGGCGACGCGGCGGGCGTTCTTGAGGCGGTTGAAGCACCGCTCAATGCGGTTGCGCGGGGCGTAGATATGGGCGTCGACGATGTCGCGGACTCTGCGGGTTTTGCGGGCCGGCATCACGGCGACGCCGCCTCTGGCTTCCATGTCCTGGCGGATCGCATCGGAATCGTAGCCCCGGTCAGCCAGCGGCACGCGGGCGGGCGGCCCGTTCGCCGCCAACGGGGGTGCATAGCCGCGATGGTCGGAGCCCTGGCCGCTGCTTTGATCCCCGACAGCTGGACCGAGGGAAGCTAAAAAAAGCCGGCCGGCGGGCTGACGTAAAGGCGCCGCGTCACAGGCCATCGCTCCGACGGTCGGACGTCAATCCGGAAACACTTTGCTCATCAAATTCAGCAGGCGCTCGTCATGCGCGATGTCGGCCTCGATCAGGTCGCGGTCCGGATGGTCCGGATCGTCCTCAAGCATGCGCCTGAGCTCGACGACCTCGTCCTCGAACATCCGCCTGCGCGCCCGCAGCCAGTCCCAGTCCGGATTCTCCTCCGCCGTCATCGGCCCGCGCACCTGGACCTGCCCGGTGCGCATGTCGACGACGATGTCGTCGGGATGCGGGATCGGGTCCGGCGCCGAGATGCCGAGCGCCCTGCGCCGCTCCAGCTCGCGGGTCCAATCAGCCTTGTAGCTGATTGCCGTCTCCAGCCACTCGTCATGCAGCCGCTTGTTCCCCCGCTCGGTGGCCGCGAGCAGCTCGGTAAACAGCTCCTGCGCCCGGGTCTTTCCCTTCGCGGCGTTCACCGCCAGAGAGCGGACCACCGCCTGCGCGATCGGAACCGTCACGCTGCGCTCGCCGTCGCGCACCGACACCGTCCGGTAGGCCTCGTCGAGGATGATGTCCTTCAGCCTCTCCTCATGAAGCGCCGGCCGGTTGCGCGACCCCGTCGGCCGCCCCTTCGGGTTGCCGGAGACACCGGGCCGGAAGCGGCTCTTCGCCGGCGCTTTCGCGTAGCCCACCTCTTAGCCGGCCTCCGGGCGGTTCGCCCGGAGCGCCTTGCGGTCTTTGTCGTCGTTCCGGCTCATTCGGCGGCCTCCGCGAAGGCGGCGCCGGGCCAGCCGCAGACCACGCGTTCGGCGTCATCCTTCGCGTAGGCCTCCCAGCGCCGGAGGATCCGGTCGCAGTAGACCGGGTCCAGCTCGCAAAGGAACGCCCGCCGGCCGGTCTTCTCGGCCGCGATCAGCGTCGAGCCGGAACCGCCGAACAGGTCCAGCACAATCTACCCGCGCCCGGAGACGTCCTTGATCGCGTCGGCGATCATCTGCACCGGCTTCACTGTCGGGAGCAGCGCGAGCTCTTCTATGCGCCCTGCCCGCATCGTGTTCACGCCGCGGTATTCCCAGACGTTGGTGCGGTAGCGCCCATGCTGGCCGAGCTCGAAGGCGTTCACATGCGGCGCCGTTCCGACCTTGAAGGCGAAGATCAGCTCGTGGCGGGAGCGGTAGAAGCTGCCCATGCCGCCGTTGTCCTTCGCCCAGACGACCAGGTTCTTCAGCTCCGAGTAGGCCCCCTGCCCCGCCGCCATCACCTCCTGCATGTGGCGCCAGTCCATGCAGATGAAATGGATGGCGCCGTCGAGACTGTGATCCGCGAGGTTGCGGAAGGTGGTCCCGAGGAAGGCGGTGAACTCGGCCGGGCTCATCTCGCCCGAGGCCATCGCGAACTCCCGGTGCTTCGTCTTGCCCAGGCCGCCGACATGACCGTCGATCGGCACGTTGTAGGGCGGGTCCGTGAAC
>TARA_R110000751_G_scaffold76798_3_pt1 | contig 19184 bp, 24 predicted proteins | sample TARA_R110000751 | Tara Oceans TARA_R110000751 (sample SAMEA4398001) | marine metagenome | biome: Polar Biome; feature: [MES] marine water layer (ENVO:01000295) within the mesopelagic zone...; material: water (ENVO:00002006), including particulate matter (ENVO:01000060) such as...... | reverse complement strand
TCGTGTTGTCTTCGACCCGTGGACACGCATAGATGAATACGTAATGCCTTCTTCAAGCAGCATTTCCATCAGCCTGTCTTCTGACTCACTGAACTCACTGAAGACAATCAATGGCACCCCTGGATTACCCTTCAGGAATGTTCTAATCCAAGTGATCTTCGGATCAACCTTGTGTCGAACTCTTCGATAGTCCCCACTGTCTGGAACTATCTCATACTTATCGTAGCCAGCACAGACTTCCCTCAAGTGACCATATACGGTGAGGATACAGGACTTGATGTCCCGCTCGTTATGCTGTTCGTCATGAGTGTATCCGTGTAGGATAGCCGTCGTCGCTTTCTTTTGGTCCGATGTGTTAGGCATGACGACATAGCGGAAGTTCTTGTCCCGCCTGTTGAACTGGTCTGCTTCACTTCGGATATACCGGATACTGCTTCCAGCCAGTCGCAACTCGAACAGAGTGCTCACTGAAGGGGCGACACGCCACTTGCTCGGCCCCATCTTGGTCAGCCACCGATTATAGAACGGGACGATTGACGTCCCAAACGTGACACCTTGGTCGACAGCCATCTGCTGAGGCCAGATATCTTGTGGTCCCTGTGCCAACGGAGTTCCGTTGAGGGCGAACACATACGGGACATGCTCGGTGAGCTGGATGCACGCCTTTGCTCTGTTCGACTTGGAGTTCTTGATCAGTGAAGTCTCGTCCATGATCACTCCGACTCTATCCATCGACCAGTATTTGTGCATCATAGCCAGCCGACGTCCAAGTGACGAGTAGCTGACAAGATAGACATCAAACGCTTCCGACTTGATGTTCTCGAGGTCGGTGGCGCCACCCTCATCGAGCACACAGACACGGAACGCGCCTTGCTTTTCAAGCTCAGTGAACCAAGGGTCATAAAGATTGATCGCAGGAGCAATCACAACCCAATGGTCGACGGTAGATTCTTTCAAGCCACGGTTCATGATCATGAGTGCAGTCGGGGTCTTTCCGACGCGCATATCAATCCACCATGATGTGTACTTCGCTTTCCACGAAGCCTCCGCAGTGATCTTCTGCTGCGAGTATGGCTTGTAGATGTTCAGGTACTTGTCCCATTCCTCGAGGAGGTCCTCTTTGACCTTTTCAGTGATCAACGGACTGAACGGGGACTCCTTTTCGTTGTAGATGTATCTGTGGAGCCCCTTCGGTTCGTACTTCTCAGTACACATCCGCCAACGGAAGGTCTGTGAAAGAGAGCGCTGGTGTTCATGTTGACGATAAATCTCTGCACAGGCTTCGATTGATATGTCAAGAGGCTGCTCGCATCGAGTCAGGATCAGTTCCAGGTTCTCGATATAAGCAGGGGCTCGATATCTACGGCCAAACTTTCCGAGCTTCTTGCTTCCGATCCTGTGTGAATCCGAAAACATGTCTTCGAACCGTGTGAACCCTTCCTTTGTCGCTACGTATTCACCACCACAAATCTTTCCTCTGTTGAGGGCAAGCTCCGAAGTGTAGGTTGTCGGGTTCACAACCTTCATTGTTCGTGGATTACTGGAAAGGACAGCCTTCAGGAAGTACCAGTGGGTAATGTCTGCGTCGTAGGTTCTGATTGGGTAGAGTTCTTCAATAACTCCCTTCACCTTCGTCCAATCATTCCATGGAATGATGAAGGTTGAAGATACTGCCGAACTGTAGTCGCAGCGGTATGGGATGTCAGCAAGGGCTTCCCTCAGTCCTCGCATGAGATATATGAGGTGGATGCTGATCTCATGATTGCTCTTGTCGGCAATCACTGCGATGGAAAGTGACTTGAAGGTGTCTTCCTTCAAGACGATTTCTGCCCACTTGTGATAACCGCTGGAGACCATCCAGGTAGTTACACTTCTAATCGACGCTGCGCTTCGGTTTCCGGCGATGTCACGCTCAGCAGCGAGTACACCGGAATACCTTTCGTCATTTTCTGAGCCTTCAATCCGAAGGTATCTGTCTTGATTGTCGTGTTCGGTACAGAGGAGTGACTCGTCACTCCAATCACCGCATTTGATGCATGTCATTTTATTCTATCCCTTGCAGGTGTTCCGGAATCTCTATTCCGTTTGCTCTCGCAAATCGTACACAGGCGATAAGGTCTTTCAGAGTTTGTTCGTAATAGTCGAAAGGCTTTTCGCCATTCGCTCGCGCCCAAATCAACAGAGATTGACGCCAAATAAGTGTCACTCCCTTGTTGTTCCAGTTTGTCTTGAGTGTGTCGAAAGTCTTATCGGGTCTTGCGATGTGGTCAGCCGTGACGGCATTCAGCATCTGCTTCCTGATAGATGTCAAATACTCCTTTGTCTTACGGTGATTCACGAGGTAGACATTTCGGTAGTCGTATTCCAGTTCCCCCAAGATCCTCAGAAGTCTGGTAAGCCCGGCTTCCTTTTTCTGGACAGATATGTTGCTGTGATAAATATGTCCAGGATTGTACGAGTCCCCTGAGAATTCCCAGGACTGCGCTTTCCCATGCTCAACGACATACTTAGTTGTGATAGAACAGTGTGTGAACCGTCCATAGGAAGCGTAAGGGGAGTCAATCACGTCGATGACGAACTCCCCGCACGCAATGCATCCGATCTTCATGCTTCATGCTCCGATTGTGAACTACCAGTATGGCAGTATTCGTTGGTCTTACTCATAAGAGGCGCATCATCGCTAATCCGATGGAGTCGACTCGCATCGAACCCCGCAGCACAGGAGTAGCTTTGTTCGACAGGGGCGATGATACGCCTCTTATGAGTGCGGGCCTCTCACCCGCTCGGTAGTTATATTCCGCCTGACTACTCAGGCTGCTGAATCAGGACTCGGAGTCGTCGTCTCCGACGTCCTCCTCTTCGCCCTGGGCGTCCTCTTCGGCAGCGGCGGCCTTCTTGGCCTGCTTGTCGTGGTACGCCTTCGTGTAACCACCAGCTCCGTCATTGAGCTTGTAGTCCCAACCGCCATTCCGAGCGGCCGAGTGGGCATCTACACGGAAGCCGAGTGCAAGAGCGGCATTGGTCCCCGTCTGCTCAACGGGCATTTCAGCCACGCCGCTCATCAGGGTGCTCTTCTGGCACAGCCAGAGCATATCCCACAGAGTATTGCAATCGTCGATCTCGGGGAACCGCTTCGCGAACTCGGGCTTCTTCTCAGCGAACTGCGCCTCGAGGTACTCGAACGCGGAAGGGGCCAACTCGTCCCACAACTGACGGAACCACGCCCGCTCGGTCTTCGCCTTTGCGGAGATCTTCGCGGCCGACGCCACCTTCTTCTTGTCGAGCAGGCCGGCCTGTCCCATTGAGGAGATCAGGCCGTACACACCATCGGGGCCACCCGAGATCACGAAGCCGTACATCGTGCTCAGCGCGGGCTGTCCCGCCAGGTTTTCCACGAAGCTCAGGTATCCATCGCCGTATTCGACGATCGCTTCGAGGTGGGCCTTGAAGGTCGCCTCGGTGTAGGTTTCGCCGTTGATCTTCCCAGCGAGAAGAGCGGTGGAGATACGGGCGGTGTCGGCATCGGCGCCGAGGATTTCAGTGATCAGGTTCACGGACATTTGTTCTTTCCTACTTTTTTATCGGGATGCCCTGTCGAGCATCCATGTCGGTCTTCGGGCAAGGTCCGGCGAACTCCGTCCCTCACCATACAAGTAACCGCTCACACAGGATTGTGCAACGATCTTTTTTCATCAGTCATTTCAGGTACTTACGGCACTTCTCGCATATCCCTCCAGCACTTGACTTGTCAAGGTTTATTCAATGGATGACTTTTCTTCGGCATTTAGAACTCCTCAATGACTGTCCCATATTGGAGCCCGTGGTCTTTTGCGAGTTCAATGAGCGCTTGACGCATTCCAACATTTCGCCTGTAGGCGAGTTCGTAGTCCTCTTCGGGCACGTCGTCCATCGCGTAGTCCTCATCATGGACCCCCTGGAGATCGGAAAGGAACCTCGCGCTCACATCGAAGCCGAACAGTCCATCTATGAGATTATCAGAAGCCAACTCACCGACACTGCGTTCGTTATTCCGAAACACTCCTTCCCTCAATGAGTCGGGGATCAGATTTCCGATCACACACATGTTCCCATTTCCACCGAAATAGGCGCAGTTTTTCCCGTCCGAACTCACGCATCTGAATTGCTGTTCGGAAAGGTAGATTACAGAGAGATCAAAGATCTCCTGATCTGTTGTATAGGTCTTCATGCGTCGATCTCCACGTCGAGGAGCCACTCCGTAAGTAGATGTGCCTCCTCGATGTACTCGGTTAGTGTCATAGCGTAGTTGAACATGCGCTCATACATTCTTCAGATCCTCCATGATCTTCTTCGACGCCTTATCGGCAATGGACTTTTCTTTTTGCAACAATGTCTCGTATGCGAAGATAACATCTCGCAGAAACCAAGACATTGGTGTATCGAGCCCTGACTTTCCAATAAGACGAAGTGCCTTATCACAGACTTCTAACGCCTCCCCGAGTTCCATGTTGTCCTGGAACTCTTCCTCGAGGTCAATGATCTTGGCTATCATGATAATAGCCATCATGCGCTCTTCCATTTTCCCTACTCCGTTGGTGATGCATGACACCTACCAAGGAAAGTCCCTGGTAGGTGTCATTCACCACTACTCGCTCAGGTTGAGGTCCGCCTCCTTGCAGAGTTCGGAGTACAGGTTGTCCGCGCGGTTGTCAGCCTTCCGCCACGCCGTTTTCCAATGCGTCATTTGTGAGTCCAGAAGCTTGACCTTGTCTTGCAGCCTTCCGAGTTCCTTTGTCTTGGTATCGTCCACGGCCATCAGGAGCACGTAGTCTTTGTACACGAGGTCCCGTTCCTCGTTGATGGCGAGCAGTTCCTTTTCGACACGCCTCCGATCACCTTGCAGCCGCTGAATATACCCGGAGTCACGCTCGAGCGCAATGTCCCGCTCGCTGACCTTCCTGCGCTCTTCGAAAAGGCTATCCTGGAGCTCTGAGATCGTGTCATCCTGCCTGTTCATTTCGCGGATCATTTCCACGTTCGTCTCTCTGATCTCAGCCAATGAAGTGGGCTCCATCTTCCAGTCACCGTCTTCGGTGCTGTAGATGAGGAAGCCGTGCTCCATCTCGATGACCATTCCATCTACCTGGATGACGTGGGCGGCGTCGAGAAGCCTCGTAAGGCTTCCGTACACGTTGTTCTTGAGGCCGGGGATGCGGAGGATCATTTGTTTTCCTTGTTGTAGCGGTTCGTGAGGTAGTAGTTCTTGATGTAGTCGGTCTTCAGTCCATAGCGAACTGCCGCGTCGCGAAAGCAGGCGTGAAGACTCGGGAGTATCTCTTCCCAAGTCAACGCTGCGCTCATCAGACTACGGTTATCGTGGGCGTTCTGGAGCGCGCGAAGGAAGCCGTCGTCGACTTTCGGCCCAAAGCAGAGATCCCGTACCGAGTGCATCTCTGCGTCGCTAATCACGTTGCCCTCGAGGGCCTTCTTGTAGAGTTCGTCAGGGATCATCGACCCGATGGCGCACTTCGTACCCTCTGGACCTCGGTACAGGCATCTTCCGTCACTGTCGGAAGAGAACCGACCCTGCTTCATGAGGTTGCGAAAGGCGGTGTTCAGAACACCCTGGTTGGTTTTCAGCATTGCTTACTCCAGTCCGCTGACTTGCGGCCAGGGAGGTCGAGGTTGCCCCCGACCTCCGTGGTCGTTAGTCAGTGGTAGGGTCGATGTGGCTGATCGTGTACTCCATATCGCCGTCGTCGATGTAGAGGTACAGGCGGGGGTGGAAGTCTTCCGGGACGTATGTGAAGATCAGCATGTCGTCCTGGCCAAGGGAATTCAGCCTGGACACCATGTTGCGGAAAGCGCTTGTATCGGAAGGCCTATCGTATGCCATTTCCTCCAGGTGGAGGCACTTGCTTGCGAACTCGGCCCTGGGGACCTCGGTGATAAGAATTGCCATTACAGCTTGCTCCAGTTTGGAATGTTGTTGTTGTTGCTTGTCAGTAGCCAGCCTTCGCCCTGCATGTCGACGAACTCTACTCTTCCCCATGTCCAGCTTTTCACAACGCCCCGCCATGTTCCATCTACGCAGACATGGTAGGTCTGGCCCTTGTCGGCGGCGTCCAGGGCTTCACGGAGTATCGCTCCCAGGAAACGCCTCTTCGGGAGCAGACGTCCGTTGCGCCTGACTGTGTGCCGTGGGTCTTCGACGTACTTGCAGATCATTTGGCCGCCTTCGCCACGGAAGAGGGCGTGTGGCGGTACTCGAGGGTGACCTTGTGTCCCAGGTCGATGAGCACCGTCTGCATGGCTTCCGCCACACCGCGAAGTGCAGGCCTCGGAACTGATACGCAGGAAACCAACTCACCGTCTGTGTCGATCACGTAGATATCGTGCACACGGGTCTTCCTGTCACTGCCGTTCTTGTTGGGGAGATCAGGCCCCTCGGTGGAGGTCAGAATTGTGAGGTCCATTGCTACTACTCCGTAATGGATATCAAGGCCGGGAAAACACCACCACCGGACATCATTGTCCGGGGAAGTGCTCTTCCTAAGCGCTCTCTGATCCATAAGACATGATACCACACGCGGCTGGAATTCCCAAGCTTTTTTTTGGAATTCGGCGCTTTTTTTTGGATTGAGCATTTCGAATTCCTGGTAGGGTTGACGGGTCAAGGGGAAACAGCCCGGTTACACGCCCATCTACCTGTAATGACTGGGGTTTTTAGACATGGGTAGTAACCGGAAACACACCCCAGGGAGCGGGCCCCGACAACATAACACAGATCACGAACTAAGGTTTCTTCAATCATATTAGGTACTTACAAGCGGTTGTTCGACTTTTGTTTTTTCTTTATCAATAGGGTTATCAATAGGTTATCCACAGTTGACTTGTCAAGTATTGAATCAATAGGGTTCTCCATAGGTGCCTGTCGAATGGCCTGTGGGGCCGTTCGAGGGGTATTATGAGTTCTCGTACCGAGGGTAAAACCCATGAAATAACACGCTAAGTACCTGTAATGCTTACGCTTTTCTTGGTACGTAGATGTCCCCTACGAGGGGAGCCCGACCGTGTGCGTGTGCATCGCTAACCCCCTGAAATGACCCACCTTTTTCTGTAGTTGTTGACCCGTCAACATTGGCATGTCAAGAGAGGAGTTCCCCATCAATAGCTATTGATAGATTGACACGTCAAGACTTCTGAGCGAGGATCACTGCATAAACAGCTTGAATTCTGCATATTTATGCATGGCTCTGCATAAACACTTCTCCAAACACACTTCACCTGTGCAGTCATACATCGGTCCGTGAATTCATGCAGGTAGCACCTTCCGACGACATACTCTGAAGGCATACCTCCCCCACCGAATTCGTATACTAATGGAATTCATGCACGGACAGGGTGTGCAGTCATACCTCCGTCCGTGAATTCATGCAGGTAGCACCCTTCTGGGGACATACTCTGAAGACATAACTCCGCCCGCGAATTCGCGGCAGCCATGCATCGTGGACCGAACTCTGAAGACATAACTCCGCGCGCGAATTCGCGGCAGCGCACCAATCGGGAAGCGAAGTGTGCTGTCATACCTCCGCGCGCGAATTCGCGCCGGCCCCCTGGTGGCAAAAATGCTCCCCCGAAGGGGAGCAGCAATGCCGCCCCCTCTCGGGGGCGGCTGCTCTCAGTCCATGGCCACAATGCGCTCGACAATGGTAAAGTGGTAGTAGGTCTCCGCATCCATCTGCGGGTGCTTGCCGTTGTCGCTGCCGTGCACGCCCTTGCACAGATCCTCGTAGTGCCCGTTCGGCACGTACTCGGCCACGGCCTTGTCACGCTCTGCCTCGGCACGCTCGCGGCTGGTGTACGTCCCAACCTCAATCGCGTCGCTGTAGCAGGCGTCACAACCCCTGTGGTATCCGCCCACAAGGCCATCACGGCAGCCACTCACCAACATCAGTCCAGTATAGATCTTCATGCTACTCTCCGTTCAAGTTAGCGAGCGGCTCGGGCTGTCCCGAGCCGCTACCTAACTCAACGGTGGCGGATCTCAATCACGTAGTGGGGCATGTCCTCAGTCGGCATGCCAATGAGCTGCTTCAACTGCAACTCTTCACGGTTGAGGCTGCGCTTCCGGCGGCACGGTGCAATCTCATTGTGCACCTCAACACCCGCCAGCTTCGCTCCGCGGTACTCCAACAACACGTAGTGCTTCATTCTCTACTCCTTGGGTCAGCATGGGGGCCCAGCTGTCCGGGCCCCCATATTGACTCAGCCGACCATGCTGCCCATCATCGGCGCATGTCCGCTCTGCACAACCTTGTAGCTGTGCATCTCTCCGTAGATCACCGTCTCCATCGCCATCGTGTACATCTCACTCAGCGCCTCGATCCGCGTCCACCCGTCGCCGGGGCCCTCGGCGATGCTAATCAGCACCCCGTACTCGTCGTATTCCAGTATTGCGTACATGCTACTCTCCTTGGGTCAGCAGGGGGGCCCGGCTGTCCGGGCCCCCGTATTGACTCACGCTACTGGTATGCCAGCAGCGTCTCGCTCAGTGCCCACGTCATCGCCAGCCCCATAAACAGGGCCCACCAGATCAGGGTCTCGTTCACACTTCGCTCCTCATCACTTCGGCCAAGCTCTCCAAGGCCTTCTCGGCCTCAACCACCTTGAGGGTCCAGTACGTGTAGCTGTCAGCGAGGCTTGCATTCGCCCCCGGCTTGAACTTGGCCAGGAGTTCAGCAACCTGCACGCCGGTCAGCACACTCATCAGCATACCGCAGAGGCGAGACTCGTTGCTAAGCTGGTTGTTCAGGAGCCTAAGCTCCTGCTCGGCGGTCAGCGGCTCGTTCTTGCTATTCATTGCTACTCTCCAATCCCGCAACATTGCAGGGTCGGGCCCCCGGCACTTTGCCGGGGGCCGTCACTGCATTGCTACTTCTTAGTGCGGCTGTGCTGCAAGGCCTCGAGCCGGATGGTGAGGTTCACGCCCTCGCCATCGTACTCAGCCACCTTGTGGCCACAGCTGCCAATCGCAGTGCCACCGATCAGGCGCACCCCACTGGCGCTCTTGCGCACCTTGCCAGCAGCGTGCTTGCGGCTGGCAACGGCCAGCACCAGAGTCGCGGGCATGCCCTTGCTCTTGTGCTTGCTGTAGTGGGTCACGGCTGCGGCGTACCCGTGGTCGATCGCGGCAAGGATCTTGATCTCGGTCGCGGTCTTGGGGGTGGCCTTGCTGGCCCTGTTGCTCGCCAGAACCTCGCGGGTTGCGAGGGCGATCTTGATCTGCGCAGCCTCAACTGAGGCAGCCCCCAGCAGCTTGATCAGGCGATCAAGCGGCGCAGGCGGCACGGTGCTGAGAGCCGCATAAGCGATCTCGGCAGGGGTCAGGATCTTGCTGGCGGCCAACTTGGCCCATTTGGGGTGCAGCGTGGTCTTGGTGTTGGACATGTTGCTACTCGCGTTTACACGCCGCAAAGTCGCGGCGCGCCGGTTTTACCCGGCAACGGGTTGCGCTCTGTAGCGCCGCCCGGTGTCGGGCAGTAGCAACATGGCCGCCGCGCTATCGGATCCGTCATGGCCGTGCTAATGGCTCTGGGTACCTCTGCCGTGCCCGTTATTGTTAGGGTGCGGTAGCTGCGGTTAGTGCGGTGCGTAGCCTCACGGGGCGTCACTCGCAAACATATCGTATGGGGTAATGTCAATGATCAACGCGGTAGTCCCGTGCGGCTTGCCATGCCGCCCACCGTGTCTGCGCCCCGTTGTCGGGCGGCGCCGGTTGTCTGCCGGCCCCAACATTGTAGTCTCCCCCCTAAAAACGTCAACCCTTTTTTTTCGATCGGCCCCACAGGCCGGTCGACAGCGGCCGTCAAAATGCCTTGACGCCGACCACGACAAATATGTCGTGGTCTGGGGGGGATGCAAGGACCATGCCACAATGCGCCCGTGAAAGGGTAGATGATCGCACAGCGCGAATGCAAGTACCATGCCAACTATGCCACCGACCACCTGGCACGGCCCTTGCACCCCCTGCAAGGTCCGTGCCAGCCCGTCAATCCGCAGTCCGGCACGGGGCTTGCAGGGGTGCAAGTTCCGTGCCACAAAGCATGCATCCCGACGCACGTATGCATGGTACGGATCTTGCAGGGCCTGCGATCACCCCCCGCATATTCGTCGTAGCTCTTTCTTACTGCACTCTCGCCTAACGATTCAGATTTCAGATTCCAGATTCCAATACTTCAGATTCCAATATCACATAGAAATAATATCGAAAAATGCCCAACTATGCAGATAAAATGCATAAACCCAATGAAGTCTGCATAGGTATACAGACCACGGTATACCTACCCACCCCCTCACCCATCCGTAGATGTGAAAAAGGGCCGTAAGTACCTGAAATGACTGATGAAAATAAACCTTGCTTCTTTCGCCAGGGCACGTTATTCTTTATGCACCAGAGGGCAGGTCGCGCCCCCATTCGATTTCGTGTTTCTCGGAGAGACCCAGTGAAGAATCCACAGTTGTTCGTGAAGCCGCTCCTTCAGCTACTCTTCACAGATCGACGAAAGCGTAAGCAAAAGTGGGCGAAGACTTCGCGTAAGGACATCGCGCAGAGGCTCGTGGAGATCGCGACAAAGCGCGTCGCTACTCCCACGTACGTCGCGATCGGTATGATTGAGCTACACCAAGCTCTCCACCGCATTGTTGACAACCCGTATGACGTTGAGGTGCAGCGGACGAACAAGGAGTTCGTCGCGTACATCAAGCCGTTCTACGATGATGCTTTTACCATTTTGCTGGGGGAAACTCCAGTAATCGCCATGTTGACGGACATGGCCAGTGTCGACGTGCAGTCTGACGTCGTAAACATCGCTGAGAAGGACGAACCTACGGCCGTAGCGGAGCCATTTAGCTCCATCTAATCCGATCATCATCTATGGGACCTTGGGCCTTGGCGGGTTCATCCTCCGGTAGGTGTAGGACAGGTTGACGTATTCCAGAACCAAATGCGTAAGCGTGGATAACGTTTCCATGCGTTAGCCCGACTCGAGGCCCGCCAGCCTCCCGTTGGGTTCATTTCAACGAGGACAAGAAAGTGAAGCTCGGTATTGACCTCCAGCACAATGGAAAGCCTGACAGGTTGGACCTCGGAGGTAAGCATCACGGCTTTCACGAGTACGAGCACATTGCTCCGTTCGGTTTCGCGCTGATGATGCGGAGTATTGAGCATGGCCACCGCACCTTCATCAATGGAATGGGTAGTTATTCCGACCGTGCAAAAAGGTTCAATACCTTGTCTTGTAATCTGGTTGTACTATGTCATGCAAACGCCGGAGGGGGCAGTAACGGAAGAATATTCCTACACCCTTCCTCTTCCAAACTTAACTACCGACGAGCTCATAGAGCTTGTGAGTACTTAGATACTGTTCTTCCGTGGAAGACGGTAGTGAAGAAGGCTTCCGGTGCGAGCCTGAACGTTCAGAAGGGATACAAGGCGTGGACGTGGTGTGCTGAGCCGTTCTTCTTCGACAACATTGACATGGTGCGCGGGCTCGATACTTTAGCCCTCGGTCACCACTACGCTGACGCTATCGACATGGCTTATGGACAATAGCTTCAAAAGCGAACTCCTCCTGGCGCTCGATCAGGAGTTCGGTATTACGCCGCACGAGATCGCTGAAGGTCTTGCTCAGGTCATTCGTGGCGAGACAACAAAAGAAAAGTACAGCGGTGATGACAACCTCGTCAGCCGTGAAGTGACAAGAAACCCAAGGGACATTATGCAGGGGGCTATGATCTATGACTCCCTGCGTGGTGGTGACCTTGGTATTGCGCCCGCGAGCCTCAGGGCCGTCAAGTCACGCTCAGGTGAGATCGTTCACAAGCGTCTGGGCGTAGATGAAAGGATCGTTGCGAATTCCGACTTGAATCGCCTCTTGGAGCCTGTTGAAGAAGTTGAAGTTGAAGTTAGCCTGAAGCTGTTGGACCCGCTGTTATTCTGATGCAGATCAATGATGCCATACTTGTCAAAGCGACTGCAAAGCAGATGCTTGTGGACCTTCGGATCGCACAAGGAGGCCTCACCGCTGAGCTCAAGGAGGAACGTGAACTGGTTGAAGGTCAAGTGGCCACAATCAGGGAAGTCCTTGAAGCAAAGGGCGACCGCCTACTGCGACCAGAGCAGATCCAGCAGCAGGCCATTGAAATGGTCTTCGCTAAGACAGGAAGGACTCCGAACGAGATCGCCGAACTCCTGACGAGTGATAAGAAGGAGACTGTACACCGAACAGAAAATGGTGTCCAGGCGCGGATCCCGAAGTCCTTTGGTGCTCCAAGAGGCGACAAGTGGACTCGCATGATGGGCGACTTTGTCTACTTCTGTGAGATGGCGCTTGAGATTCCATATCGTCCTGGACTGAACCCAGACTTCCCGCTCGGCGGCTACGGAGCGTTTAGCCCGAACGAGCACCAGATCAAGATCATCGCAGTCCTCATCGACGACTGGATGAACGACATGCCTGTGAGGGACATCATCCTCAAGGCCCGCCAGCTCGGGATCACGACGATCCTGCTCGGCTTCTGGATGTGGCTGATTATGCAGAAGGGACACTTTGTCGTGATGTTCATCATCGACAAGGATCCTCACATGTATGAGAAGCGGGACATGCTGATCCGCTGGGCTGAGAAGATCAGCGAGAGCTACCCGGACGCGCCCGCTCTCTCTGCACGAGGCGGCAAGCGACTTGTTTGGAGCAACGGCAGCAAGATCCTTTTCGAGTCCTCTCAGAGTCCCAACCCTGGTACTTCAGAGCGCATCGACGCAATCCACCTGTCCGAGATGCCCAAGTGGGTGAAGGGCAGAGCACAGCAGGTTGAGAAGAGCTTGTTCCCAGGTATCCCAGATGCTCCAAACACGTTCATCGTGAATGAGTCTACTGCGGAAGGCATGGGCCACTTCTTCAAGCGTTGGAATCGAGTGATGAACGGCCAGGAGGTTGGAGAGACGCGAACCAAGCCGCTGTTCCTTCCTTGGCATCTCTCAAGCGAGTATGCGCGTAAGCCTCTGGCTCAAGACTACGATCTTGACGGCAAGTTCATCTTCCTGGACTCAGACCGTGAAGTCTGCGAGATGGACGACTACGGTGAGATCATTCTCACCGAAGAGCAGTACGCTCATAAGCATGAACTTTCGATCGAGCAGGTATACTGGCGACGGCTTCAGATCAAGAACAAGTTCCAGGGAGACCAGCTAAACTTCAACCAGGAATTCCCGACAACACCAGACCACGCTTGGTCTGCTTTCGGTAAGCTCTTCTTCGGTATGCAGTGCTCCCTTGAGTGTACGGCGAGGGTTGAAGAGCCAGTCATCACTGGCCACATTATCGACCAGGACGGGAACAACGACCCGTCCAGACTATTCTCGTGGTCCCACTATAAGCCTGTAGTTGTAAAGGACAGGAATGGGCCCCTGCAGATTTATGGCCGGCCTCTTACCTCGAGAAAATACTACATCGGCGGGGACATCGCGGAAGGTAAGCAGGTTGGCGATAAAGCTGATCCTGATTATACTGTTCTGTATGTACTTGATAACGCTGGTGCCGTTGTAGCTCAGTATAGAGGACGCGTGAAGCCTGAAGAGGTCGCACACCCTGCAATCCTGCTCGGGATTATGTATAATGTCGCTCAAATCAACATCGAACGTAATTCCGTTGGTGAAGCGACTTGGGCAATGTTCAAGCAATCAGGTTACAACAACGTCTATGTCCGGTCCGGAAACGGTCCATATGTTGATCGCGCATGGAACAAGACAACAAAGAGTAACAGAAAGACAATGCTCACAGAGATGCGTCAGCACCTACGACGACATCCAGATCATTGTGTATCGAAGGACCTTGCGAGAGAGATTTCGATGTTCGTTACTAACCCTGACGGAAAACCAGAGGCGATGCTTGGCGAGCATGATGATTGTGTTATGGCTTATTGTCATGGTTATCATATGGTTTATGACGTTGTTGGTGTTCGCGTGAAGGTTATCGAAGAGGAAGAGGCAGCACCAGAGGACCTCGAGTTCTTCAATGTGCTTGAGCACAACGGCATCTATCTGGGAGAGGATTATGCCTCTTGACGTAGAATTTTGGGACGCTCGCATCATGGATGACTACCGTCATATCATGAGCACGTTTCACCCAACTTGGCACTTGAACCGTAATGTGATGAACAACGAGCACGAAGGCTCCAAGTTCGGTAACCTTGCGAAGGAATTTGCGAGTGCAGTCCGATCCAGGCTCATCAACAAGAACTTCTTCATCCGAGTAGCCGCTGACGACCCGGACTTCGCGAAGGAAGCAAGCAAGCTGACTATCATGGTCAACTCTGTGGCACGAACGATTGATCTCAAGGAGACCCTTGACGATGCTACGGAAGAAAGCCTCTGGGCTTCTACTGGCTGGATCGAGTGTGGTCATACCCTCGATTTCCATTCGTTCGACCCAACACGCTCAGTCTTCTACAAGGGTAACAACCAGTTCGACGTAAACGAGCTGCAAGATCGTTACGAGCCGATCCCTGAAGAGCAGGTCGCAGCAGACATTGGTAATGAGCTTAGCAATGTTGGGGCGTTCGATCCTTTCCAGGATCCGGTTATTGAAGATCCGAAGAAGCCAGAGCTGACGTTTGACCCGGACGTTGGAGCCCCTTGGGTCAAGACGGTCTCTCCGTTCAATATCATCATTCCGCGCGAGACTAAGTCCTTCAAGGATGCAGACTACGTGTCGAAGTTGGTGCTGCTCAGCAAGCAGGAGCTTGCTGAGATCACAGGAGAAATGCTTCCTGACGAGGTGACTGTCGATCTGAGCCTGTTCCAGCGTCTCATCGATGAGACTCCAGGCGGACAGTACATCACGAAACCTGTCATCGTAGCTGTCACTTACATCCGACGCGACAGGAACGACCCTGGCTACAATAGCTGGTATCTTGCTCACGTGATTGGTCACCCTGATGTGGTGATCAAGAATTCCGTGAACCCATACGGTGGAATGATTCCGCTGGTACCAGCCAAGTCTCGCAAGAACATGCGTATCCTCTCCAAGTCTTGGATTGAGGACATGCGTCCATACACGGACAACTACGCAAGAGTGATCGAGAGCACTTTCTCAAAGATCCTCAAGAGCCTTAATCTGAAGTGGTCTGTAGGCGCCAACACTGCTGTTGACAAGAGGAATGAAAAGAGGATCGACGACCCTGACTATAACGGACAGATCAAGTTCGAGAACGGTGACCCTGAGTCCTTTGGTTATCTCCAGCAGCCGGGTATCACACAGGATGATATCCAGGCGCTGAACCTGATTAGCAAGCTCGCGCAGGGCGAAGCCGGTCAGACGGACATCGACCGTGGTACGCCGATCAAGAAGATCACAGCACGGCAGACCGAAGCGCTTCTGAACTCCTCCGCGCTCGCTATGGAGGCCATCCGTGGTCCTGTAGTTGAGGCTGGGAATGAGATCATCCTAAAGATCATTCACATGCTGAATCTCTTCAGTACTCCAAGAGAGCACGTCTTCACGTTTGGACCTCACGTTGTGAAGATTGAGCCAGGAGGAAATGACTTCACGACAAGTTATCAGTATAAGATCTCTGTCCGTGACCTTGAGGGGGCGGCTGGTGCTGAAGAGCAGGTGCTCTTTGTACAGTTCATGAAGCAGGTCGCGACGATCCCGTTCTTCCAGCAGGTCTACAACTGGCCTGAGCTTGGGAATGAAGGTCGTAGACGCTTCGGGATGGGCATGGAGGTAATGAACAACCTCCAGGTCCCTGGTGAGGGCGCCGGTCTTCCGCCTGGAGCCGGTCCCGGAGCACCACCAGAGCTCCCTGGTGGACCTCCCGGCGAGGAGCACCCTGAGAGAGCACTCGGGAGTCAGGGTGCTCCAGATATGGCCAATGCGCTTGGAGGTCTTGTCTGATGCCGTTGTACGAATACCAATGCCAGGGATGCGGATATATCATCGAGGAGTATAACCGAGTCCTTACTCGCGACGTGGTTCCAGATGAGGTCTGTCCAATCGATAGGAACGAGGACTGGCAACGAGTTGTTTCCCTCCCGGCAAAGTCACTCGGCGTCAAGTTTCAGAACGAAGGGTATCCATATCTGTCCCATTGTCGTGATTTCGTCCGAGAGGTCGACGGTACAGTGGCTCAGGACAAGAATGGACAGCCTCGTTATGAGCGTGTTGTTTTCGAGAGTGAGGGCGAGCAGAAGCAGTTCATGGACAAGCATGATCTGGTTCAGTACGAGACTCCTGTCGACGAACAGAAGGTTCCTGTTATGCCAGATCATGTCAAGGCGATGGAGTCGCATCCGACTATCCGGAAGTACCTTGATCAGAAGAAGGCGAATAGGATCCCAGATCATTTGCTTCTGACTGAAGATGAGCTTCACGCGAACTTTGATCTATAAAAGAGGAGAAGACCATGAGCGAAGAAAATACGGCACCGGCCACTGATGTTGGATCTGATGCAGGATCCAGTGTTCCAACTGGAGGTTCTGAAGGTTCTGGCGGTGGATTCAGCTTTGATAGCTGGGACGGCAATCGTGATAACCTTCCGGACGAGCACCACGGTGCTTACGACGCCTTCCAGAAGACTCGTCAGGAAGACGTTGATGAAAAGAATCAGCGACTGCTTGCTGAGACGCTGAACAGCCGATACTCTGAGCAGGACGCTCAGCGACGTGCGAATCAGGCGAAGATCGATGCTCAGCGACGTGCGCAGGAGCCTACTGCTCTGACCACAGCAGAGCTTGACAGGGAGTTCCGTAAGCGCGAACTCCGTCAAACTCAATCGAAGAAGGTCCAGTCGTTCCGTGAAGGGATGGTTGAGATCGTCAGCAAGCCGCAGCAGTACGGTGAAGCTACCGTGACGTTTGCCTCCAACGATGAGGTTGCGGCATTTGAGAACTGGATGGATGGCATGTTCAAGGGTAAGATGACCCCGCATGACATGCTGAAGATCTACCGGTTCGACCAGATCATGAAGTCCAACAAGGACTCAGCGGTCAGGAACTTTGAGAAGGGCTTGAAAGGGAGAAAGCAGAGCGTCAACGACGGCGGTGGTGACACTCAGCTTTCGAGAAGCAACAACTCCGGGGAAAAGGCGGCGGCTGGCGGTTCGCGCCGAATCCCTTCACTCGAGGATTTTATCAAAGCCGAAAACCCTGCGGCGCATAATGCGATCGTTGGTGGCAAGATCAATCCCCTCGAACACATTTAGGATAGAGTAAAATGGGCTCACGCCAGGAATTCTCCACCAACTTCGACCTCGTTCGGACACTGGAGAACCGTCAGAAGAAGCTTGTTGCACAGGAGCTTGAGAAGAGTTATCTCTTCAAGCGCTTCAAGGAGCAGGCACAGGTCATCAACTGCCACGACAACATCGAGGTGCCTGTGTACCTCGGTCCTGGCACTTCCGGGAAGTGGATGCAGCGTGGAGACCTTCTCCCCGATGCCCAGGACTCGCAGATCGCGAAGGGCTACTACGATAACCGCTACCTCGCTGTTCCGGCTGGGATCGACAAGATCGACCAGTGGGAGAACGAGGGCAACCCCGGTGCGCTGTTCAAGCTCGCCGAGTATGCACAGTGGGAAGCCATGCTGGCGCACTTCCGTGCCATGAGCACCGCTGCCTTCAATGGCGCTGGTGGCGCTCAGCCGGACGGTCTCAGCACCATCCTCGAAAAGGCCACCCCGGCGACTCAGACCGCGACCGTTGGTGGTATCTCCAAGGCTGCTCGTAGCTGGTGGCGTAACCAGTATGTCGAGCTCACCCAGAACTTCGGTACCGTCGCCGCTGGCACGACTCTTCCCGCAGGGTTCATCTCCCTGCTGGCTCTGATTCGCCAGTGTACGATCGGCACCCTGGTTCCGAGTGACATCATCACCACGCAGAACGTTTTCGAGAACGTGAAGCGTGGTATGCTGGAGATCGGTGCTCCGCAGTACATGCTGACCAACCGTGTTGATGCCGACTTTGGTGTCAACTCGTTCAAGTTCGATGGTCAGGACGTCAGTTGGGACCCGTATTGCGGTGTCGACACTGTCTACTGCCTGCACCTGAAGGACCGCTTCGAGGCTGCTCGCACCGGCGCGAACGACAAGACCAAGATCGCAACCGACTTCGAGTCGGTGGCCACGAACAGCATCCTGTCCCTTGCAGGCGGCTTCTTCATGCTCATCAACCCGAACGTTCGTATGCGTCAGCTGGCTCCTCGGTCTCCGTACCGTCAGCTGCACGAGACGAAGTGGTGGATCGATAGCTTCAACATGGGCGTCTTCCGGATCTCTGATCACGGTGTCGCTGGCTCCGACAACAACCTTCGTTGGGAGACTTGGTAGCATGAACCTTCTTGCACTTGTCGCGCGGCTTCAAAAGTTCCTGGAGTATCTCCAGAGCGAGCCGAAGGTCTATCCTGATACTGCTGTTGGCGTCGAAGCCACAGCGGCAGCAGGTGGAGCTTTTGCTCGCGGCGCATACGTTCAGATCGTTCCTGCATCGACAATCACTACGAGAATGCGGCCGAACGCGATCATCATCTCCAACCCGTCGGCTGCCGACGAGTGGGAAATCGATATTGCGACTGGTTCCGCTCTCTCTGAGGTTGACGTCGGAACCTTCAAGTTCAACGGAGCTGAAACGGTCGTGATTCCCTGCATTGCAGAGATCGACGCAAACGTCCGTATCGCATGCCGTATTGGTTGCTTCGACGCCGTTGCACGGACTGCTGAAGTCTCGCTTGGCTATATCGACACTCTCACACCTTAGGATAAAACAATGCAGGTTACTGACGTGCGTGGCTGGACCGATGTTGGTCCAGACTCACGCTTCCGCAACATGGTTCCGAACGTGATCATCACGGCGGACATGATCGCCAACGGGGAGTACGATGGACTCCTTGGTGACGATTTCCTCGGGGGCTTCGAGCGCCCGGTCATCTACGACGACGGAACTACCAAGTTCTGTATGGTTCTGACGCTCTACGTCCACCCTGTCGGCGCCGGTGCTCTGGCTATCGGTCCGACGGTTGCGCTCGCTACCAACCACAACGGGCGTCTGCTCGGTGAGGATGGCGCGTACAATGTCGATGGTGAGGAGGTCAGCTTTGTTGCTGGCGCCCTGCTGTCTCACTACTGTGAGACCTCGAGCTTCGTTGGCTC
>TARA_R110000751_G_scaffold307922_1_pt1 | contig 19243 bp, 18 predicted proteins | sample TARA_R110000751 | Tara Oceans TARA_R110000751 (sample SAMEA4398001) | marine metagenome | biome: Polar Biome; feature: [MES] marine water layer (ENVO:01000295) within the mesopelagic zone...; material: water (ENVO:00002006), including particulate matter (ENVO:01000060) such... | reverse complement strand
ATATGGTTTCTTAACTAGGGTGACTGAATTTAGTTGACCACGTCACCTGTTTACTTACCTATAATATATAATAGCCAAATAAGCATAGAATAACGGTGGTTAAATGAAGTTTAATGTACTTTTTTAATTTAATTATTTGTATCTATGATGAAGAAATTAATCACTCTTAAATACTCATACCCTTTGCTAAAGTCATATTAATATACACGTGCTAAAAGTTATGTATGAATGTGGTAGGCAATATTACCCACCATTTTCATACATAAATATAGCTATTTACAGAAGCAACGATTAGCTACCTATTCACTTTTAAAGAGGCGTCATCCCCTCGTGATAATATGAATATAGCGGGGCAAAGTAATAATATCGTGGCAATCGAAAAGACTGTACCAAAACTTAAACTAATTACCATAGGTATCAAATACAAAGCCTGCGTTGAAGTCTCAAATAACATTGGTACCAAACCAGCAGCAGTTGTAATTGCGGTCAAAACTACAGGGCGAAATCGATTTAGAGCCGCCTCTATCACAGCTTCCTTTTCATTTACCCCTTCTTTGCATAAAGCTTTAACCTTTAGAAGCATAACAAAGGAGCCGTTTATAACGATACCTGATACTGCGATCATGCCAAATAAGCTCATTATGCTAAAAGGTGATCCCATAACAATATGTCCTAACATTGCTGCTGCTATGGAAAATGGTATAACAAGTAGCACGAGTACTGCATCAGAATAGCTTCTGAAGATGACAGCTAGCATAGCAAACACCAAGGCAAACGCGAGAGCTATACCTTTAAATATCTCTGTATTAGCTTTTGACTCTATTCTCGCTTCTCCGCCTAACTCTATACTTAAGTTTGGGTACTTTTGCTTGAGGTCACTTATTAATTTCTCTTCGATAACTTTAATAGCTAAAGAAGCTGTTGTAAGTTTTCTTAGTATACTCGCTGTAACTTCAACGTATTGAGAACCATCAATACGATTAATGAGTGTGACGGCCTTAGTCGTTGATATATTCGCCACTTGACCTAGCTCAACCGTTTCTCCACTAGGTGAAAAAATTATTAACCTCTCAAGTTGGTTTGCATAGTAGTGCTCGTCTTTATCCATTATTACTCTAACTTTTACCTCATCACCATTTATTATTTGGCGCTTAGCTTCGCCTCCAAAAAAGTGAAGACGAACTTGCTTACCTAAACTATCACTTGTAAATCCAAGGCTTTTACCCAAAGGTGTGGGCGATAAATTATACTGAAGTTTTCCGTCTACCAATGCACTATCTATGTCAGTAATACCTGCTATTTTTGCTAAGCCATCCATTAGCTCTGTAGCTGCTATTTTTAAGGTGCCTTCATCATTATGGCCTAACTCAATTACCAACTCTTTCCCACCTCCAGGACCAACCTGATAATCAAAGAATATAGACTTAATACCAGCTAGATCGCCTATTTTATTCCGCCATTGATCAACAAAGTCACGAGCACTGAATAACCGCTGATCCTCAGGTACTATCATAAAAGTAGAAGAACCACTATTACTGCCGATGTCTTGCATACGAAATTTATAAGCTTCTGTACCATTTAGCTTTTCCATTGCAGCAATACCAGAACGTTCAATGTAAGCAATGATGTTTTCTTTATCTTCAAGCGCCATACCTGTGGGAAATTCAACCTCAGCATCTATTCTAGTAGACTCTATTTTAGGCACGAAGCTAGCATCAACTCTTCCACTATAAACCCAAGCAAAAACTAAAATAAGTAATGAACTGAAAATAGTAATTACTATTGTTGGATGGTTACAACTGTATCTAAGCCAGCGAGAATAAACTTTATCTTTAAAGTCGTTAAAATAATTGAAGCATCGCTGTTGAATACGTGTAATGGTTTTTATTTTAATCGGCTTACCAATATTTCTCAGATGCAGAGGTAAGATCAATAAAGCCTCAATTAGTGATACTAAGAAAATAGCAAAAATAAGCAGTGTCATGGGCTTATACATCACCCCTAGCTCTCCTGGAACAAATAAAAGAGGTATAAACGCAATAATATTTGTTAATACTGAAAAGACGACAGGTAATGTCATTTCTTTAACCCCATCTTTTAGGGCTTTATCTGTATTGATACCTTGCTGAAGTTTTGAATATATATTCTCTGCAACCACGACTGCATCGTCAACTAATATTCCTATTGTTACGACAAATGCAAATAAAGTTATCATGTTTATTGGAATATCTAGAAATGGCATAATACCTAGGGATCCAAGAATTGATACTGGTATACCCATGCTGACCCAAAAAGCCAACCTTATATCAAGAAATAATGATAATACAAAAACAACAAGTATCATCCCAACTAGACCATTACTTGTTAATAGGTTAACCCTTTGACTAAAAGGCTCAGATTGATCCTGCAATGTTGTTATATTTAAGTTTGAAGGAACGTTTTGTTTGTACTCTTCAATAAACTCCTTAATTGCACCGCTTAACTCAATTGGCTTACTTGTTTTTTGTTGATACAGCTTTAATTCTAAACCCGGTTCGTTATTAATTAAGAATGTTTTTTTATCGCCTTGAAAACTGTTTCTAACCGTTGCAATATCCCCCAATAATAAGCGATGCCCATTCTTGTCATTCGCTATTTCTATTTTAGAAAACTGGCTTGTGAGCTTTTTTCTTCCTAAAGTACGTATTAAAATTTCACCACTTTGTGTACTTACACTACCTGTCGATATATCAGTAACAGACGCTTTTACTCGACTAAGAATTTGTTCAAGTGTTAACTGATATTTTAATAAATTGGCATTACTTATCTCTATGACAATTTCGGGACTTCTAGCCCCTTGAATATCTATTTTCGCTAAATCTAAATTGTTTAGAAGCTCCAGCTTTAATCGGCTTGCCTCTTGGTATAATTGCAACTCCGTCAGCTCTCCGTGAAGGCCCAGCTCTACAATACTATCGTATTCTTCAGCAAGGGTTACACTCACTTTTTCCATTTCATCAGGAAAACTATTTATGCTATCAATACTGTTTTTTATCTTGGTTAGGGCTATGTTCTCGTCAATACCCTCTACCAATTCAAGTGTTATTAAAGCATTTCCTTCTGAAGATTCTGCACTTAGGCGTTCAATATCAGGGTTATCAGTTAACTTATATTCAATAGGTAGAACGATGCTTTGTTCAATATCCTTAGGTGTAGCCCCTAGATATTCTGCTTCGATTACAATTTTATTAATTTGAAAAGATGGACTTGTCTCTTGTTTGATAAAGCTAAAAGATAACAAGCCAGATATTATAAGTGTCAACATGAGTAACGTTGAAGCAATGGGATTATTAATCATCCAGACTGAAAGAGGAGTAGATTTACTATTTTTCATTATAGCTCTCCGTTGCTTATATCAGCTTTCAATCCATTTTTAGCACCAGGCACTTTGTTTTTTACTATAGACATTCCTTCCTCTAAAATATTTTTGATTATGATACTCTCTTTATTTTTCCAAATTACGTTAATCCTTTTCGAAAACAATTGACTGTTCTTATCTACGAGCCAAATCTTGTCGCCATCAATAGAAGATAAAGGAACTTTAAGTACATTTTTAAAAGTAGGTAAAGTTAGCTCTGCGGTCACAAATTCATTTATGATCAGCGTTCCACTGTCATTATCTACAGTTAGATAAACACTTTGTAGCTGGCTAGTTAGCGCTTGTGTTGGAGGTATTTGAGATATATGGGCATTAAAAAATGTATTATCGTCCCGATAAACCTTAACCCGCTGACCAATAGACAATACTGAAGCAACATCATGAGGTATTGATAAACTTACCCTAAGCTCAGAGAGGTGAGCAAAAGTACCAATCTTATCTCCCTTTTTAACAAAGTCGCCTTGGTAAGCGCTCTTTTCTAAAACGACGTAGTTTTCTTTAGATTGAAATTTACAACGTTCTAAATTTTTTTTGGCGAGTTCTAGGTTACTTGTTGCAATTAAAATATTAGCTTTAGCTATTTCTAATTGAGGCTTTCGCAACATTAATGACTCTTGTAGTTTTAAATTAGGGCTGTCTTTTTTAGGTCTAATCCTTTTGTATTCACTTTTCGCAAAGCGTTGCTCACCGAGCTCAAGCTTTAAGTTAGCTTCTGCTACTTTAAGCTCTCCCAATCGAGCTTGTAGCTGGTTTTTATAGTCCTCATCATCAATATGATAAATAGTTTCACTCCTATTTACTCGACTACCAACTTCAAAATTATTATTAAGGTATAAAATTTCACCTTCGACTTGTGCAAATAAAGTTAGAATATTTGGTGTTTCTATTCGGCCATAAGCTTGATAACTGGGTGTAAATTCTTGAGGTTTAGCCTTTAATATATTGACTACTAAAGCTTTGTTATTACTAGATGATAAAGGCAGTTTTGGAGGTGTTGCCAAAATAATTAATGTACAAATTGCTACGCTAAAAGTAATAAGAACAGTGATTATTTTCACTTTATTGACTTGCATTTCTAGTCCCTAATTTTATTGAGAAGGAAGTTGTTTTTTCTTTCGTTAGAATTTTTAGTAAATACAAACCTATTAGCTAAAAGGTAGTTACTTACCAAACCGGCCATAATTCCTAAGCAAAAAGCGAAGTGAATTAAGAAAAGCTCTTTGGCTATCCAAAAAACTATTAAATTGATTACGCCAGATAAATGAGCTGCGAACATGTGCTTACTCCATTGTTTTACAGCGCTTCCATAAGCCTGGTTATTGAAGGTGTAAACTCTATTACCTAACCATGTTGTGCTAGCTGCTAGCCAAAATGCTATTGCGCGTGCGGTTATAATTGAATCGATATGATTTACTAAAATAAAAAAAATAAAACTATCAACAATGAACCCTGCACCGCCTACAAAACAAAATTTTTTTAGTTGCTGCATTATTAAGCATTAAATAATTAATCGTAGAGCCATTATTAATTAGAAGATGTCTATAAATTGTCTTGATGCATTGACTTTTTATAGACTCAGGTTGTTTTAAGCTTGCTTTGTAAAATTATTGGAGAGCTTAATGAAACTAGTCGAACACCTTAAGTCTGTTAATGAAGATATAACGCTGAGCATCATAGTGCCTGTTTATAACGAGCAGGAAATGCTGCCTATCTTTAATCACCACCTATCGAAAGCTCTAAGCTTGTTATTAAACGAGCATGTGGAAGTCATTTATATTAATGATGGAAGTACTGACGATAGCTGGAATGCAATGTCAAATTTAACCAATCATTATGCCGATATTGAATGCATTAACTTAAGTCGTAACTTTGGTAAAGAAGCCGCGATGACCGCTGGTATAGATAATGCTAGAGGTGAAGCTATTATTTTATTGGATGCTGATTTACAAGATCCACCTGAACTTATTCCTAAAATGCTAAATGCATGGAAACAAGGTTTTGATGTTGTAAATATGAAACGGTCATCCCGCTTAGGTGAGTCACGCTTAAAACGTTGGAGCGCTCACATTTATTACAGGTTACTTGACCATTTATCTGAGGTTCCATTACAAAAGGACGTAGGTGATTTTAGGCTATTAAGTAGAAGAGTCGTTGATGATATAAAAAAATTATCAGAAAGAAGCCGCTATATGAAAGGAATTCTTTCATGGCCAGGATATAAGCAAACAACAATTAGTTTTGAGCGTCCTGAACGCGTTGCAGGAGAGACAAAGTGGTCTTTCTTTCAGCTGGTAAAGTTAGGCCTATCTGGCATTACAGCTTTTAGTGTAAAGCCTTTACAAATATCGACCTGGGTCGGCACTTTAATATCTACATCCGCATTTTTTTATGGCTTATGGGTTGTTGCCAAGACTCTATTCTTTGGAGAAACCGTTGCGGGTTACCCTTCGATAATGTTGACCCAGTTATTCTTAGGGGGAGTTCAACTGATAGCTATAGGCGTCTTAGGTGAGTATATTGGTCGTATTTATGCTGAGACCAAAGGGCGTCCTATATATTTAATAATGGATAAACAAAGCCAAAAGAGTCAGAACGGCATGGTGAAAAAACATGGCTGATAAAATAAATTCTACTGTATATTGGGCTTTAGCAATTATTATTTCCTTGATCGCTATAAGGCTTGTCTCACTAGGACTTTTTCCTCTCTACGATACAACTGAGGCTAGGTATGGGGAAATGGCTCGTATCATGGTAGAAACTCGTAACTGGGTTACCCCTCAGTTTGATTACGACGTGCCATTTTGGGGGAAACCTCCAATTCAAACCTGGCTGAGTGCCATTAGTTTTAATTTTTTAGGTATAAATGAGTTTACTGCTCGTTTACCTCACTTATTGTGTGGTTTATTAACCTGTTACTTGGTCTTTCGATTCACATTATCCCTGACGAATTTAAGTAAAAGTGTTTTATCTATATTGGTGCTAGTTTCTAGCTTAGGGTTTATCATTGCTATAGGCATGGTTATGACGGATAGTGCTTTGCTTCTAGCTTATACCCTAGCAATGTTTAGCTATTGGCAATGCTACACTCAAAAGAGCCAACTTTATGGTTATTTGTTTTTTATCTCATTAGCGCTGGGTATGCTGATAAAAGGGCCTGTTGCTATCGTACTTATAGGTATTTCACTTGTTGTTTGGAGCACATGGCAAGGCTGCTTTAAAGTAGCTATAAAACGCTTGCCATGGGCAATCGGATTATTCATTTTTTTAGGTTTGACTTTACCTTGGTACATCCTAGCCGAAATACGTACACCAGGCTTTTTAGAATATTTTATAGTTGGTGAACATATTCAGCGATTCCTAGTGTCGGGATGGGAAGGCGACCTTTATGGTACAGCGCACGTTAAACCGAGAGGAACAATTTGGTTTTATTGGTTACTGTGCGCAAGCCCATGGTCATTTTTAGTTTTAGGACTACTATTTAAGAAAGAAAACATTAAAAAAGTACTAAGAAGAGACCTCAACCAGCCAAATATCAATAAGTACCTTATTTGTTGGATGATTTCCCCGCTATTACTATTTACTTTAGCTGGTAATGTGCTGCCAATTTATGTGTTACCCGGTTTTAGTGCATTAGCTATACTTATAGCCTTAAACATAAAATTTACTAAACTATGCAATTACTTAGCCCTCTTTACGATTTTGATCTTAATAACTTTGTTAAGTGCACTACAGACAGGTGTATGGGAACACAAAAGCGAACATGAGTTACTCGAATCACATCAAAATTCGTTTAAAGAAGCCCCTTTGTATTATTGGAATAAACGCCCATTTAGTGGACAGTTCTATTCTAATGGAAGAGCTAAGCAAATAAATGAAAAAGCATATTTACAAGACTTAGTTAGCAGTAGTAAAAAAATATATATTGCTATAAAACACGACGAGTTCATTATTTTTAAAAATTTATTTGATGCTCATTGTGTTATTGAAGATAAATCCACTGTACGTTACCTATTGGTATGCAACGATAAGTTTAAAGAATAAGGTGTCTATTGAAAATTTTATTGATTGAAGATTGCCATACTGTTGCCGAAGTTATCTTTGATTACTTTGAAGACTCAGAGTTTGAATTAGATTTTGCAGCGACAGGTACTTTAGGTCTCACATTAGCCCAGTCAAATAACTTTGACTGTATTATTTTAGATATAATGCTTCCCGGTATTGATGGTATAACATTATGCCAGCGGCTTAGGGCTGACGGATATGATACTCCTATCATAATGCTTACGGCCAGAGATACTGATAGTGATATGCTACAAGGGCTAAAAATAGGAGCTGATGACTACATAGTCAAACCTTTTAATTTAGAACTATTGGAAGCTAGAATAATTAATGCAGTCCGAAGGAGCTCAGGAAATGGCTTTGCAAAAAAAGTTGTTTTCGGGCCTGTTACACTTAATCTCAAAACTTGTCAGGTCTGGAGAGAAGGGGGTGAAATCAAGCTGACCCCCACTTGTTTCAAAATTATGAAGCTTTTAATACTTAAAGCACCCAATGTAGTTTCTAGGCAAGAGATAGAAGATAGTATTTGGGGAGATGAGCTACCTGATAAAGACATTCTTAGAAAACATATTTATCAATTGAGACTCAAAATCGATAAGCCTTATAAAAAAGATGTTATAGAAACTATACCTAAAACAGGATACAGATTGGGTGAGTGTAATGTTTGAAAGTAAACCAATTAGTCAAATAATTATAAAAGTATATCTGCTAGGTGCTTTGATATTACTAATCTTTTACGGCTGCCTATTTTATTACACGATGTTGTACACCGAAAATCAAGCCAGTGAGCAGCGCTTGGCACTAAAAGCCCCCTATCATCTAAAGCTTTTTCAAAAAAACGAAAAGACAGAAATAAAAATAGATCCAATATTAACGATCTATAAAAAGTATGAAATTTTACCAAAAAAAATTAAAGATAAAATTAACGCCGACTGGCAAGGTATTCAAAGCATTCATTTTGATGACGACAGCGAATTTACTGTATTTGCGAAAAAGATAAAAATTAAAAATGATGAAATTACTGTTTATGCCATTGAGGATGTGGATCCAATAGAGTGGGATGATACATACTTTGCAATTTTTCAATTAATGATATTTTCTACAGGTGTGATTTTATTCATCGGTTCAGCATTTTTTATCATTAAAATGGCAAAGCGGATAAGTTCTCCGTTTTCAGAGTTAGCTGAAATGCTCGAAAATGATTCACATGAAATTGGTACACCCTTATCTGTTAATGGAAAATTATCTTTTGAGTTAGAGTTGATGCTTGCTAGCATCAATAGCTATCGCAAACGTATATATGCTGCTTTTATTAGGGAGCAGACTTTTACTAGGTATGTTAGTCATGAACTACGAACCCCTATGACGGTGATCAGAGGTAGCGTAAGTGTTTTAAGACGAACCAATAATGATAAAACTGTAAAGCAGCTAACTAGAATTGATGATGCTGTAATAGAAATGGAACAGTTAACGCATACTTTCTTATTACTTGCTAGAGGCGAAGTTTCAAATACTAGTAGCGTTTTAATATCAGATACATTTATCTATAAAATAGTTAAGAACTTTTCCTCTACTATCAGAGCAAATCAAGTAAATTTCCATTATGACATACAGAATGAATTTTCATTACATGCACACCCATTACTATTCTCAGCAGTAATATGTAACTTATTGAAAAATGCTATTAATTGCAGTATTGAGGGTAGTGTGAATTTATTTATTTCTGAACAAAGGATAGATGTTATTGATGATGGGTTAGGCCTAAATGAGCAACCTCGCGGCTATGAAGGGTTTGGTATAGGCCTCAAAATTGTTCAAGATATATGTGACAAATACCAATGGACATTTAACATATCAAATAATATGGAAAAGGGTTGCACTGCTTCAGTAGTTTTTAAAACGTAGAACATTAAAGTCCCTGCTAGCACATCAATAATATGTTATCAAACTTTATTAAATTACCCCTCAAGTAAAGTGAAATATGCATTAAACTTATATTAATGAACCAATATAATAAAGCTTATTCCTTATATCTATTGAAAAAGAAGCCAAGACAATAAGAGAAGCTAAGTTTAATAATATTATCCAAAAAAGAATACTTATAACTGAAAAGTAGCTAGTGTATATAACTAAAATGGAAGCAGAAAAGCAGCTGATTGAAAATAATATAATAAAAAAAACAATGGCGAGATTACTATTTTTATAATGCGGAATTAAATTTAAGCTAGCCCAACCTAGCAAAGTTAATATAAGAGCTAAAACCATATTTTCACCATCAATTTATTGTAATATTTTGTTAACTTTTAACAGGTCAGACCTTAATTTAGTTATAACATTGCGTATGAAATTATATTCACTTTAAAATAAGCATCCCAAGGATATATCTTATAGTTTTATATTAAGAATTTTATACCCTTCACCATAAATTTTTTTGATAAATAGCGTCCCAAATGATTTTTTTAATGTATCGCTTAAATTATAAATATGAGGAGAAAGCTGAGAGCTTTCAATGGGTAGACTTCCCCTAATCTGTCTTATTATTTCTCTTCTCGATACAGTATTTGGATGTCGTTTTACTAATATTTCTAATATACTCATTTGTAATTTACTTAACATAACTGTTTTATCATTAAAAACAACGTTGCAAGATCCATCATCAATTTCGAGAGCCGATAAATAGTTTAGTGGTTTAATATTCAAAGAAGCTAACTTTTGTAGCAACTTCTTATGAGAGTATGGCCCAAGTAAAACCTCTCCATCTCCAGCTTGATAAATACTAAGCTCACATTCAGTATCTAGTTTTTCACATAAAAAAACAATTGAAGTGTTATTTTTTTTCATTTTTTTACATAGCTGAATAATCTCAGTATTTAATATTTCATGATTTATTATAAGCGTTTGATATTTATTACAGTGTATTAACTCAGAAGCACTAGCTGAGCTAAATGCAAAATCTACCTTGTAGTTATTTCTAGTTAGATATGAGTATATGAGTTCAGCTTTTTTACTAAAGTTGTCGATGAGTAGTATCATATGGATATTATTTAGTACTAAGTATATTCAGTATAAATATATATATGTAAAAGAAATGTCTAAGCCTCCAGCTCAAATTCGTGAGCATATCGTTTCTCTTAGCTCATAAAGCACCTCTTATTAGAAGTTACAGGGAAGTCCATCAATGTTGTACGGTTATTTTTGATATAATAATTTAACCTTTCCTGATAAATTGACTCTTCGGGATTGAGAAAATTCATTACCTAAAATGTCAGATAACGTATTGATATCCCCAATAAGCAGCACTTCTTTTTGAGCGCGTGTGATTGCTGTGTAAAACATTGTGCGATCAAGGTTTTGAGCACGTTCTAAGGGAATAACTACACGCTCAAATTGGGAGCCCTGGCTTTTGTGGATAGTTATTGCATAGGCCAACTTGAGGGCTTCAATCATTTCAATTGAAATCTCACGTTCGACGCCGTCATCCCACATTATTTGCCCAAAACTTGGGAATTCACTGATTTCTTTACCATTACTTAAAGTGACAAGCATCATTTCCTTATACACCTTAATTACCTCACCCACAGACCCGTTCATAACATCAAAGTCGTACAAGTTTTTACAGCACATTACCTTGTCGCCCAAACTGAAATCAGTATCGATGTTCCAAGGCAATAATCGTTCTATGTCTGGCTCAGGCTGACAAAGCTCATCGAGGCAATGTCTCGCTTAGACTTTCTCTAACTGGGTTATGTGCAAGTTTACTAGTTCTGTTTGGAGCAAAAAGCAGACTTAATTTACTCATTAAGCCTGCTTTTATATACACTTGTTGTTATTGAATGAGACTTATCAATTCAATAAAAAGGCGCTTACAGCTCAAAAAACCTTACCGAAACGTGCAGACGCTCATGATTTAACTGTTCTTTTTGAGACGCTGCCGGAGTCAATACAAAAATACTTGTTTGATAAGAATGATCTTACTGTACTAGAGAAGAATAAAGATCTGTTTAAACATAGTCGTTATGTGTATGAGCAATCAGCTAACACAATTCATTTTGATGATATTATTAAATTGGCAGCAAAGCTTATATGTAAGGTTGTTTGTCTATATAGTGTGATGACGTGTCGTGCCAATGACATCAATCCTTATTACTACTTTGTGCATTTATTTAAAACGTTGCCGAATCGAGATGAGGGTGATGATGATTTTACCGACCTAATGCCGTGGAATGTGCAGCTAGACTTCGATTATAGCTAAGCGCACTGCTTAAATGCGCGCTTACATAGAAGTTAGAAAAACGAACAAGGAAAAGGTTACTGCTCATTTTGCTGGACTACAGCTTAAAATATCAGAGTTAAACTAACCAAGTAAACTTACATCAGAAGACTTGGCTGTACAAAAAAGCCTGAAGTATTAGCGCTAATTGAAGGCTTGGAAGTGTCAGTGTAACCTCACGTCTAAGTGGCGTATCTTGAGATACTATTCACCGTCACTTAAAGCTGGGAAGTCCAGACATAATCCCTTAGTAATCACACTTAGACATTTACTTCTAAAAGAATGTTATCAAAATACTACATCTAAACAGTATTTATACAACTAACTTAGTTAGTCTAAAGTGTGCATTTTATTTTATCAAGCTTAAGTAATCATTATGTAAAAAGACATTTCGTAGACAACTAAATAGGCAAACTAGCTAAATCAGCAATGTTGACTCGAGTTGGCATTAGAATTTTTTGCTAATATAATTTATAAGGTTGTTAAGTATGAAACTATCTAAGTTAGCTTTAGTCACATTAGGGTGCACTGCACTAATTAGCTGTGGAAACCCTGAAAATTTTGACGAGCTTGGCGATGATACTCAAATTCGAAATTACTCAAGTCTCTTTACACCCTTACCAACAAACTCAATTTATCCAGAAGACAATCCTTATAACGAAACTAAGGAACGCTTGGGTGAGCTGCTTTATTGGGATCCTGTTTTATCTGGCGATCAAAACGTTTCCTGTGCGTCATGTCACCATCCAGACTTTGGCTGGGCTGATGGGCGCTCTTTTTCTATCGGTTCAGATGGTATCGGCCTTGGCCCCAATAGGTTTGGCTCAGAAGTTACACCGCTTCACACCCCGACTATTATGAATGTTGCTTTTTCTGGTATCAGTAATAACGCAATTATCGAGAACTTCGTTTCTGGAGGGTACTTTTGGGATCTAAGAGCTGATACTTTAGAAGAGCAAGCTTTAGGCCCGATTATAAACCCTGTTGAAATGCTTGGTTACAGCGTTAGTCAACAAGAAATAATGCCTGAAATTACTATGCGATTACAATCAATACCCGAATATCTTGTGTTATTTCAGCTTGCTTTTCCTGAAGACGGTGTCATAAATGGTATAAACATCGCCAAAGCAATTGCCACTTTTGAACGTAAAATAATTAGTCCTAATACACGCTTTGATAATTTTTTACTTGGTGAACAAGCAGCTTTATCACAGCAAGAGATTATTGGTCTTAATAAATTTATAGATGGCGGCTGCGCTAGATGCCACAGTGGTTCAATGCTATCTGACAACGAAATTCACAAAGGTGAAGCTATTATTGGTAACACGGTAGTTCGCACACCAAGTTTGAGGAATATATCTTTGACAGCTCCCTATATGCATGATGGTTCGCGCGAAAGCTTGATCGACGCAATCGCAGCCTATGAGAATAGAGGCGATATAGACGTAAATGTAGATGATGACGATTTTAATGATATTGAAGCCTTTTTGAAAACCCTCAATACAGATAAATTTTATTCAGGAAAGCCTGATTCAGTGCCTAGTGGCCTTCCTGTTGGTGGGAACATAAATTAATATATTTTAAGTTATTGTTTGCCTCAATTCATAAATACAGAATGCGTTTTAGCTCTTAATATTTAGCTGTTTTTTCTTCGTAACAGCTAGATGTCACTAGTATAGTTGGAAGCATTAGTGTCGATAAAACTATTATATCTAAACAAGAGCTTGACGCACTAGTGGCAGCCAAATTGACTGAAGTCTTTTTGTACCTGATAGGCTGTGATAACGCCGCGTGAAATATTGAGCAACGCTATCACAAACTTAAATAAAGTAGTTAAAAATCTAAACTAAGCCCCAGAGAAAGCCTTCGTCCATCTAGTACTACACCATAAGTTTCATTTGTTACAATACGATTTGTAGCGTTTTGCAGGCTTGCTGTTATTTTAAGACTATCAGTAGCCCAATAGCTAGTACCTATATCCATCATAGTGTAACCTGGGGTCCCGTCACTTAACCTCGTTCGACTTAAGTAGTCAGTGGTCTCCCCTCGATAATTAACCCTGCTCCAAACATTTAATGTATCAGATATATCCCAGCTCAAACTGACATTAGACATACTTTTGGGTATTTTATTAAGTGGCTTCCCAACAAAATCCCCTGTTTTTTGTTCGGAGCTTGTGTAGGAGTAATCGGCTTTAAAGCGAAGGTTATCAGCGAAGCGATAATTAATTGTTGCTTCAAGCCCTTTCATTTCAGCTTTAGAAATATTTTTTCTAGTACCCAGGAAGTAATAAGTATTGCCACTAAATTCACATTGATAATTTTCAAAGTCATTTCGATCTATACCTTCACTGATACAATAACGATCTTCTGCTATTTTATCGTTAAAATAGGTGTGAAATAGCGTTAAGTTAGTTGATAGACCTACTTTAGGGTTTTCATAAATAAAAGCAACTTCATAGTTTATACTAGTCTCTGGATCTAGATTGGGATTGCCTATAATAAGTGCACGAGAAATAGATGTACCATCTGGAGATAAGTTTGGAGAGCCTCCTCCACCAGTCCCTCTACCAAAGCCCGCTGTAGCCTGAGATAATGAAGGTTGGGTGTAACCTGTAGAAACCCCCCCTTTAATGGTTATATTTTTATTAAACCCCCAATTAGCATAAAGGCGGGGGGACCAATGCGAACCAAATTGCTCATCGTTATCGTATCTTAAGCCCGTTGTTATAGCTAAATCCTTTTCAACGTTCCACTCGACCTCTGTAAATAACGCACCTATCCAGCGGCTAACAGTATCCTTCGCAGTAGCGACGTTAGCACTCAATAAACCATTAGTTTCATCAACGAGCTCTTCTGTTTTATAGCGTGCCCCCAGAGTATAAATGTTCTTTTCACCTATATATGTAGCTGATGTATTAAAAGTAATGATCTCTTCTTTTTTGTCTTTTATTTGAACTCGTTCTGATAAATCTTGCTGGAGATATGTATTAGTTGTTAAATTACCGTAGCTCCCTAAATGAGAAAATGAGTAAACTTCTTTCTCAAATTCATACTCAGAGCCGGTTGCATCAACTTCTACAGACTTTCCAGGGGTATGTACAAAATCTATTTTCGATTTATCATAGCTTAAACTCAATCGGTTTTGTTCATTAACGGACCAATTAAGTTTACCCCCAAAGCGAGTCGTGTCTGAGTTCGGCCGACTAGCAGCGGAATCACCTCCTCCCGAAAACTTGCTTTCGTCGGTGTGTAATAGTGAACCTGTTAGCTCCAATCCAAGTACGTCTTTAATCAGTGCCCCACCTAGATAGAAGTCTGTACTATATGCGTTATTACTAACTTCATTCATAGATAATGTATGGTTTGCGGCAAAGCTACCAGACCACTCCTGCGGAGCTGCACGGGTGATAATATTAATAACTCCGCCCATTGCCTCAGAACCATAAAGTGATGACATAGGACCACGGATAACCTCTATTCGCTCAATCATAGCCAACGGTGGCATACCGATTTGCTTTCCACCATCTGATCCATTGGTATTTACTGAGCGTCCTGCCGATAAAGGGCGTCCATCAACCAGATATAGAGTGTACTGATCATCCATACCGCGGATGCTAATGTCTTGCATATTGCCGCCACCACTAATATACACTCCTGGGATATCGCGTACCGCATCAACAACTGTAGAATAAGATTTTTTACGCAACTCATCCTGAAATATAACCGAGATAGATGCAGGCGCATCTATGAGTCTTTGCGCGTAACCTGTAGCTGTAACAACCATTCTTTCCATTTCATTGGCTTTTGAGGTCGGTTGTCTACCTATTTTTGAGTCTCTTATATCTATTTGAGAACCCTCAATAATGTCCTGGTTGCCTTTCTCTGTATCCGCAAGGGCAGCCTGGCCCCCTATAGCTAAGCATACTAAAATTGATAATTTTGATTTGTTAAACATAGAAATTTATTTTTCCACTGAACTGTTAATGAGAATGAATATCATTATAATCAGTGCTATGTGATATAATTGTGACATGGGAATGTACTGGTGATAACATTTTGTATATTAATATGAAGAGACTCTATTAGAGCATATTTGATTACGTTAACTAACTTGGTAAAATTCAGGATAAAATAATAAAGAGAAAATGGATGATCTATGCGTTACAAAAAAGGACTGAAAGATATTGAGCAAATTAGGTTTTAATGACCCTCTTTCAATCCTCGTTAAAGTTTTATTTACTCTGTAATTTCAAACGTTAAAAATCTCTCAAGTGATCTAAAGTCTGCATTTTTATTATTTTGCAGCTCAATGCCATATTCAACACCTAATAAATAACGTCCAGGTAGTTTTGGCTCAAATGTTACTAGGCCATTATTTTTTCTTTCCAGTTCAACTTTGACACTTTCATTATCTTGGTAATAAAAGTTATTTAAGCTTTTTAAGGTAACTTCTGCATCTGGTACAGGTTTACCATTATATCTTACTTCAAACCTTAGCTCTTCACCTACCCTCAGCTTATTAGGATGCTGTTTTAAGATAATTTGTAGGCCAAGAGTTGATGGCTGTATTATATTGCTAAAGCCATTGTAGCTAATATAGGTTTCTGTCACTAAAAGCTTTTCAACAGTCTTTTCTGGTTTTGAACCTTTTGGTAGTTTGTGGTATTGAGTTTTAGGCATTCTTACTTTATGTTTCTTACCATCCTTATCATGGTAGAAAGATAAAAAAACTTGAGTCTCAGGGCTTTCAAAATGATATGTACCTGAACTATCAAATTCAACTTCAAATACTTCTTTTACTTTTCCAGAAAAATCAGCAGTTATTTTTTTTATTTCCCCCTGTGGGGTTCTCATTAAGAGCTTTTTAACTTGGTGGTTTGACTCTGCAACATAAGCCTGAGCTGAGCGAGATACATCTAATGCGAAAACTTTTTGTTCTTCGTTATTAATTTCATGCGTATCAGCTTTTATCCAAATATCGTGTGCGTGTGCAGATAGTGAAGTTGTGCAAATAATGCTTGCTAGTATTACGTTTTTCATGTTGTAGGTTCCATAAGAAATAGTCAGTTTCATTATGGCTTGGGTTTGATCACTCAATTATCACTTATAGACAAAATTTAGACTAAAAAAATGAAATAATAAGGAAATTAAAGAAGTAACGAGATTAGAGAGTTTATAATTTCATTAAAATATATTGATAGAAAAAACTTAAAGTATAGTTATCTAAGAGCTATTCTAACTTCACTACTAATGACAATTGTTATTGAAGGTTATACGTTAATTATAAATATTGTAAGTGGTAAATCCATCAGCAATGCTTTGCTTAATCATGCAGTTGATGATTTTTTGACATTGTGGTCTATAACTGTGTTGATAACGATTTTTATAAACGCTATGACGTATTACTTAGGTAAGGGTTTTTAACTAAGTAATACGTCAATGTTGCAAACATAATTTAGCACAAGTATGGAATTATCATAAATACCCAAAAACCCTATATCAGCAAAAATAACTCCTCAGCAAAGTATTTTATATCAAATATCAATAAGCTGAACGCAAGCTTTTTCTATTTCAAAATCACCCAAAACACATTTTTCTTCCGATGTAACAGGTATCTTAATTAACTCTTTTTTACCATTTTCTCTTGCGACTTCAAAAAAAATATAATCCCACGATTGGTTTATTTTAAATTCATAGCTGAGCTTTTTGTTCCGATTAGTTGCACCAGTAACGGCATCACTTTCACTTCGATTTTCACGAGCTACATTACGCCAAAAATTCTTTAAACTACTTAACCACCTAACATTATCTCTTTGAACTCTAAGTACTTTATATTCATCACTCTCATTACTTAGCCAAAGAGCAATATATGGATTTTGATGATTCCCATCAAAAACAGGCAATGATAATCTTACGATAATAGCTCGTGAATTTTCGATTTTCTCTGAGCCAATTAGCTCAAAGCTAAAAATACTAAAGGTGAATAGCAAAGTAATTAGTTTGGCTAATATATTCATTTTTACTCCATGAATAGTACAAAGCTTATCAGGCTGAATGATAAGAAATATAAATATTGTCGTCGGTGTTTATTATCTCTAAAACTCAGCCATATTCCCGTGACTGAAATAAAAATGAGCACAATAGCTGTTATATCCGAAATAATAGTCCAACCAAGGCTAGTATATCTTCCTTGGTGAAGCTCATTTAGTCGGTTTATAAAACCGAAGTCACTTACCTCAACAAACAAAGTATTATCTTTTAAATATAGCTCTAATCTTTTTCCTGGGGTTGGAATAGATAATTCACGCATTAGCACTAGACGATTTATTTCATCATCACTGAGCGATATTTTATGTCGAGATAATAGACTATCAATGTTCGTACTACTGACTGCATTAAGCTTGTATTGACTGACAGTGTACTTAGGTATCTCTTCAAATGTTGTACGGTGATTTAGAGTGATACCTGTTAATGAAAAAGCTAATAGCAAAGTACAACAACACAAAGAGCTATAAATATGTAACTTGCGGAGGTGCTTGTTTTTTATTTTATTCATAACATAAGGTATTAATAACAAAGGCTAGAGTCTAGCACTGATAAAGTCACACAATTATCAACTTTGAAATTAGCCCGAAATCGATCACTAATATCGTTTTAAATTGAAAGGGTGATGATATTAATAAGTGTTTATTTATGTGAGAGAGCTTAAGTAGACATTAATTAGACACAATATCAGATAAAGTAACCTTACTGAATTGATAACCATTAGCATTACTGTATGATTTTACTTATCGAAAACGATTCTAAATACGCTGAATTAATAGGCCGTTATTTAACTAAACATGAAATGGAGGTCGACTATGCTTTTAATGGTGTTGCAGGGTATGAGTTAGTATCAAAATATAGGTACGCTGTTATTGTTATTAATAATGCAATTCCTAAGCTATTAAGTACAAAGCTATGCCATAGAATAAGAAATGAGCTGTTTGTAAATACACCAATACTATTTATGAGTTGCAGTGATATTTTACAAGAAAAAATTAGCGCTTTTAGAGCTGGTGCAGATGACTTTATTGTTAAGCCTGTATCTAATGAAGAGCTATATTACCGAATTAAAGCCTTATCTTCGAGAGGACCACGCAGAGATATTGGTAAACAATATATTGCTAATATTGAGGTAGATTATCATTTAAGAACCGTAACATGTAAGTCAATCACGGTGAAATTACATTTTTTACAAATGAATATTTTGAAAGTTTTAATACAGCATTATCCTAATACAGTATCTAGGCAAACTCTAGAACAGGAAATTTGGGGAGACGAACCGCCTGCAAGTTCTCCACTTCGAACCCATATTTATCGACTTCGTATTGCGATGGAAAAACCATTTAATCAACCAGTGATTGATACTGTTTATGGGCAAGGATACCACTTAGCACATTCAGACCCCTGACGTGGTTTAATGGATTCGACTACCCCAGTTAAGAGATAATC
>TARA_R110000751_G_scaffold24143_5_pt1 | contig 19260 bp, 19 predicted proteins | sample TARA_R110000751 | Tara Oceans TARA_R110000751 (sample SAMEA4398001) | marine metagenome | biome: Polar Biome; feature: [MES] marine water layer (ENVO:01000295) within the mesopelagic zone...; material: water (ENVO:00002006), including particulate matter (ENVO:01000060) such as...... | reverse complement strand
TGCATTACGTAGGTAAAGTGGCGCAAAGTGGGCGTCCTGGCGCACATCGACTTCGCCGTCCCGGGCGAGTTCAAGTGCTGCCGCGAACACACTGGCGGTGACAGAGCGCGGTGGCAACAAGGGGTCGACGTCCGTCATCGTGGTGCGAATTTCGTCCAGGGTCGACCATTGGTTCAGTTGGGCTCGCAGAGCCCGCAGCGTTGTACGCGCCAGCTCCAGGGGCAGCACCAGTTGCTGCTCGATCCTGTGCGGCGCCGCCTGTTCCTTGCGGTCGCGAATGGTGCCGAAGGCCTGGGTCAGGTCGTAGAGCGACGCCTTGAATTCGGTATGTTTCACAACGCGCGGCTGTTCCGGCTGGCCACGCAGGAAGATCACATTGTTGAGGACCGGGCCGGATTCAAGTTCGAGAACGGCTGTGCGCATGGCATCGAGACGCTTGAGACGAAACGCGAGGCGCTCAGCCATTTCCTCGCCGGAGGGCTCGTCTTCGTCGGGCTTTTCCGGTTTCGGCAACAGGAGGCGCGACTTCATGAAGGCGAGCCAGGACGCCATCAGCAAATAGTCGGCCGCGAGGTCCATTCGCTTTGATTTCGCGTCCTCGATAAAGCCGAGATACTGGACGGCCAGATCGAGGATCGAAAGGTGAAGCAGGTCGACCTTCTGGCGCCGGGCCAGTTCCAGCAACAGATGTAGCGGGCCTTCATAGCCATCCACGTCCACGCGGAACATGTCGCCTGCTTCGGCGTCTTGCGCGTCGGCCGACAGCGCATCGATGGAAATGGCGTCAACGCTCATGCCATCGCCTTGAATTCAGGGAAGAGTTGATGGAACCGGGCCCAGCCGGCCTGACCGTCGAACGGCATCTCGGCTGTCGACAATGCTTCGGCCCGCCGTGCGCGCTCGCCTGCTTTGCCGGCGAGCACAGGCGTCGCTTCAGCAACTTCGGTCATTTCTGCGAGGATGGCGCCCTCGTCTTTCAGGAAGCCCGAACAATGCAGCAGCACGTCACAGCCGGCAGCAATCGCTCCTTCTGCACGCGTCGTCAGGCTGCCGCCCAGAGCTTTCATCCCCAGATCATCCGTCATCAGCAGGCCATCAAACCCGATTCGCTCGCGAATGATGCCCTGAATAAGCTTTGGCGACAGGGTGGCCGCGACGCCCGGATCGATGGCGTCGTAAGCGATATGGGCGGTCATCGCCATCGGGGCGTCCGCGAGACGCGCGAACGCGTCAAAATCCTTGGCGAGTTCATTCTCGCCAGCCGTAACGCGCGGCAGTTCCAGATGACTGTCGGACATCGAGCGGCCATGCCCGGGAATGTGCTTCACAACGCCAGCCACGCCGCCATCTGCCAGTCCCTTGAGGGCGGCGCGTGCAAGGTCTGCGACCTGTTCGGGCTCAGTTCCGAAAGCCCGGTCGCCGATCACATCATGCGCGCCCGGCACCGGCAGATCGACCACGGGGGCGCAGTCCGCGTGGATCGACATTGATGCAAGTTCCGCAGCAATCAGGCGGTGGCCGAGCCAAGCGGCTTCGAGTCCGCGTTCCCGGTCGGATTGGTAGATCAGGGCATAATCCTGACCGCGTGGAAAAAGCGGCCATTCCGGCGCCTTCAGGCGCGCTACGCGGCCTCCCTCCTGGTCGATGAAGATCAGCGTCGGCCGTCCTGTGGCATCCCAGATGTCGGCGACAAGCTGGCGGATCTGCGCTTTCGTCACGCAGGAGCGGCCCATGAGGATAACGCCCCACGGATCGTGCGCGGAAAAGAGGGTCCGTTCACCCGGAGTCAGTCTCGGACCCGAGACGCTGAGGATGCAAGCTTTCGTCACTATCCAGTCACCACAATGCAGTTTTCACCAGCGGACTTCAGCGTGGTGCAGAAGGCCGTCGCCTCCGATCTTTCGGCAAAGGCGCCAACGCGCAAGCGGTAAAACACACCTTTGGCGCCGAGATCGGCCCGCTGGATATGTTTCGCTGCGCCCCGATAAATGTCAGGACGAGAGCCAGACGCCTTGCGCCACGCTGCCTCGGCGGCTTCCTCCGAGCGAAACGCCGCGATTTGCACGAGATATGCGCCATTATCGCTGAATTCGAACTCCGACGTGGCCTGGGCATTGACCATGGGCCCGGCGGCCATCGGCATAGGCGCCGGATTTAGCGAAGCGATCTCGACATCTTCGTCCGACTCGGCCGGGCGTTCGTCGAGATTGGCGAGGGCGCGGACCTGGTCTGCGACAATGTTCGGCATCCCGTTTTCGGGATCCGTTTCATTTGCGCCACCTGATTCGATTCCCGGACGCAGTTCAATGGGCGGCCCGCCCTGCAGGAATTCGGTGCTACGGGCATCTTCGAAATCGGCAATGCTCGTGTCGCTGGATTCAGGCCGGTCTGACGCATCCATCTGGTCGTAGAATCGCTTGTCGGTGTCGGGAACCGCGATACCGCCACGATCTTCCGGTGTGCGTTTGTAGGGCTGCGCATCTGCAATGACACTGGGGATTCCAGCCCCGCTGGAGCGCACGCCCTGCCGGTAAGTGTTCCAGACCACAGCGCCAAAGACCAGCAGCACGCCAATGGCGAGCGCCAGGATCAGCGGGCCGCGGGCCGTTTCATCATCGCGGATCTCGAATCCCCGGTAGTCATCGTCAAAAGGCGCGTAGTTGCCCCTCTCGCTGCGCGATCTGCCCATGGAATACGTCCTTCAGTATTGTGTCCTGAGGTTAATATTAGAGGGCGTTTCGTTAATGACGCTTGAACATCAAGGCTTTTCCACAGTCTCGGGCAGCCGCTCATGATGGGAGAAAAGCGCGAAAAGAGACGTCAGCGCATGCCACTGGCATCGAAAAGACGCCGATGTTCTTCCATGGCAAACGTATCAGTCATGCCCGCAATATAATCGCAGACGATACGGGCGCGCCGCGCTTCGGGCACCTGCTCGGCATCGTGACGCCAGGGTGGTGGCAGGGTCTCGGGTTCGGCGAGAAAGATGCTGAACAGGTCGGCCAAGAGGCGCTTCGCCTGGCTGCGCATGCGGTTGACCTTGTAATGCTTGTACATGCGTTCGTAGAGGAAGGCCCTGAGCGCGCGCTGACGGGCCTCCAGCTCGGCCGAGAAGGCGACCAGCGGCACGTCCATGGCGCGCACGTCGGCCGCACTGGCGGGCTTGTGGAGCTTGATGCGGCGACGGGTCTCGTCGGTAAGGTCATTGATCCAGACGCCGATGAGGCGCCGGACGGCCTCGTAGGTGACCATGCGGTCGCTCAGCTGCGGGTATTCGATCCGGACGCCGCGAAATTGCTCGCCGACGACGGGGATGTCCATCAGGTCGTCGATCGTGAACAGGCCCGAGGCGATGCCATCGTCGATGTCGTGGTTATTGTACGCGACGTCGTCAGACAGGGCGGCGACCTGCGCTTCGGGGCCGGCAAACTGGTCAGGCTCCAGGTCGGCGAGATGGGAGAAATCGCGGAAGGCAGCCGGCAGGCTGCTGATCGGCGTGTCCGGCCCTGTGACAGGGCCATTGTGCTTGACGAGCCCTTCCAGCATTTCCCAGCTGAGGTTCAACCCGTCAAAGCCCGGATAGCGCACTTCCAGCTTGGTCACGATGCGCAGGGTCTGGGCGTTGTGATCAAAGCCGTCATAAGCCTTCATGCATTCGTCGAGCTGGTCCTCGCCGGCATGGCCGAAGGGCGGATGGCCAAGATCATGGGCCAGCGCCATGGCTTCGGCGAGGTCTTCGTCGAGGCCCAGTGTCCGGGCGACGCTGCGGGCAATCTGGGCGACCTCAAGGGAATGCGTCAGTCGGGTGCGGTAATGATCCCCCTCATGCGCCACGAAGACCTGTGTTTTCTGCTTCAGGCGGCGGAATGCCGTGGAATGGACGATCCGGTCGCGATCACGCTGGAATGGCGTGCGCGTGGCGGATGGCGCCTCGTCAAAATAGCGTCCCCGGCTGTCTTCAAAGCGGGTCGCGAACACGGCTCTCTTTTCCATCGCGCAATTCGTTCCTATGTTGTGGGCATGAGCACCGTAACAGTTCCTGATGTGACCCTGTCCGCCTCCGCTGCCAAGCGGATTAACGCGATTCTGGCAAAACAGGACGGCGTCGACTTCCTGCGCGTCTCTGTCGAAGGCGGCGGGTGTTCCGGCTTTTCCTACAAATTCGACTTTGCGGATGCCGCGAATGCGGACGACCTGATTGTCGAGCGGGACGGCGCGCAGGTGCTGATCGACGAGATGAGCCTCGAATTCCTGCGCGGCGCAGAGATCGACTTTTCGACCGAACTGATCGGTGCCGCGTTCAAGATCAACAATCCGAATGCAACGGCGGCCTGCGGCTGCGGGACGAGCTTCTCCGTCTGACCTGCCCTTGCGTCCGGCTCGCCTGACGTCGCTATTGCGCCTAAAGTGATGCGCAGGAGGACACACGCATGAGCAAGGCAAAGCCGTTTCGGATCGATATTCCCGACAAGAAGATCGAGGCGATCCGCGAACGCGTCGAAAACTACAATTGGTTTCCGGCCCCCGCCAATGAGCAGGGCTTTGCCTATGGCATGTCGACGCCGGTGATGAAGGACCTGCAGCGTTACTGGCTGACCGGTTATGACTGGCGCGAGGCAGAAACCGAGCTCAACCGCTATCCGAGCTACAAGGCGGACGTGGACGGGATGGACATCCATTTCGTGCATGTCATTGGCGAAGCCGGCGGACGGCGACCTCTCCTGCTGACGCATGGCTGGCCGGGATCGGTCTTCGAGTTCTGGGACGCGATCGGGCCGCTCGCCTATCCGTCCAAGCATGGCGGCAAGGCCGAGGATGCCTTCGACCTGATCATTCCGTCCCTGCCCGGTTATGGCTTTTCCGAGAAACCGGCGTCGCCGATGGGCCAGCGGGCAACGGCGAACCTGTGGAACACGCTGATGCAGGACGTACTGGGTTACGAGACCTATCTTGCCCAGGGCGGCGACTGGGGCGGGCTGGTCACGTCATGGCTGGGCTATGAGCATGGCACGGTCGACGGCAAGGGCGGCTGCAAGGCCATTCACCTCAACATGATCGGATTCCGGCCCAACCCGCCCGTACCCGAAACCCAGGCAGAGACCGACTGGCTTGGCATTTCGCAGGCCGCGATGCAGCGCGAGGGCGCCTATTTCATGGAACACGCGACCAAGCCGCAGACGTTGGCCATGGCCCTGATGGACTCGCCGATGGGGACGGCGGCCTGGATCATCGAGAAATTCCACGGCTGGTCGGACCTGGAGGATGGCGACCTGTTCAGCGTCTATTCAAAAGACCAGTTGCTGACGAACGTGATGATCTACCTGGTCAATGACGCCATCGCGACCAGCATCTGGTACTATAATGCCCTGTTCCAGGAGGGCGTCGCCAGCCTGCCTGAAGGCAAGCGGTGCGAGACGCCGACGGGCTTTGCGAACTTTCCCGGCGAGGCCGTTTACCCCGCCCCGCCCCGCAGCTGGTGCGAGCGCGCCTACAATATCACGCACTGGTCCGAGATGGACAGCGGCGGGCATTTCGCCGCGATGGAGAAGCCGGACCTGTTTGTCGCGGATGTGCGCGCCTGGGCCCGCGAGGCAGGCTAGGCGGCGGAGCCTGTCCGCAGGTCGCGGCCGACATTCTGCAGAACGGCGTTGACGAACTTGGCCTCGGTCTCGTCGAAGAAGTCGTGCGCGAGCGAGACATACTCATCGAGGATGACCGCGCCCGACAGTTCCTGGTGGACGATGAACTCAGCTGCGCCGGCGCGCAGGATGGCCCGTGACGTCGCGTCGAGACGGGTCAGTTTCCAGCCGTCCGACAGGCGGGACAGGATGGCGGTGTCGATGGCGGCCTGGTGTTCGACGACGGCGTTCAGGATGGCCTTGAACAGGTCCGGGTCGGCTTCCTCGATCGGGCGTTCGTCCGGGCCGATGCCGAGGCGGTCGTCCATGAAGGCCCGCACGGTTGCCTTGGCCGACTTGCCCGTCTGCTCCATTTCATAGAGCGCCTGAACCGCCGCCAGCCGGGCGCCGGCGCGACGGGCGCGGATGACTTCGAACGGGATTTTCTGCTGGCTCAACGAATGAGTTCCTTGCGGAACTTGATCATCGACAGGCAGGCTTCGGCGGCGTCCTTGCCCTTGTTCTTCTGCTTGCGGTCGGCGCGGACCCAGGCCTGGTCCTCGTTCTCGACGGTCAGGATGCCGTAGCCGATGGCCTGGCGACGCTGGACGATGAGGTCCATCAGGCCGCGGGCGCTCTCGCCGCAAACATAGTCGTAATGAGTCGTCTCACCGCGAATGACGCAGCCGAGCGCCACGGCGCCATCGAAGCGGCCGCTGTCGGCGGCCATGGCGATCAGGCCCGGCAGTTCGAACGCGCCCGGCACTTCCATGACGGTCACTTTCGCGCCGGCAGCTTCCAGTTCTTCCATCGCGCCCAGTTCCAGTTCGTCACTGATGCGCTTGTAATATCTCGATATGGCAATGAGGACGCGGTCCGCCATCAGTTGGTCTCCTCGTTCAAGCGGCGCCAGCCCTCTATCGTCAGGCCGTATCCGTCAAGCCCTGCAACGCGGGTGGGCTGCGTATCGGACAGGAAAGTCATCTTCCGGACGCCAAGTTCACGCAGGATCTGGGCCCCGATACCGTACTCCCGCAAAGGGGCTGACGGGTCATGCGATGTATTGGTTTTCAAGCCGAGGCGCTCGGCAAGGACATTCGGGCGCATGGAATTCACGAACACGACGACACCCGGCTCGTCCGCATCCGCGATAATACGCATGGCCTTGCCGACGAGGCCCTGGCGGGGGCCCGTTTCACCCAGCACATCGGCCAGGACATCCGTGCGGTGGACGCGAACAATGGTCGTGGAATCGGGTGTGATGTCGCCATGAACGATGGCAATGTGTTCGGAATTGTCGAGCGTATTGAGGAAGCAGACCGTCTTGAAACCCTCCCCATAGGTCGAGTTCAGAACGGCCTCGACGCGCCGCTCCAGGAAACGGTCATTCTGGCGACGCCAGGCGATGAGATCGGCAATCGTGCCGATCTTGAGATTGTGTAGCTGGGCGAAGGATACGAGGTCCGGAAGGCGGGCCATTGAGCCGTCTTCGTTCATGATTTCGCAGATGACGCCAGCCGGATAGAGGCCAGCCATCCGGGAGATATCCACGGCCGCTTCGGTATGGCCGGCACGGACCAGCGTGCCGCCGTCCTTGGCAACCAGCGGAAACACATGGCCCGGCGAGACGATATCGTCTTGGTCGGCAGTCGGATCAATGGCGACCGCGATGGTACGAGCCCGGTCATGCGCAGAGATGCCCGTGGTCACGCCGTCTTTCGCCTCAATGGAAACGGTGAAGGCCGTCTGCATGCTTTCACGGTTATTGCGCGTCATCATGTCGAGGTTCAGCGTGTGTGCGCGTTCCTGCGTCATGGCGAGACAGATCAGGCCGCGGCCATGCCGGGCCATGAAATTAACCTGTTCAGGCGTCGCGAAAGTTGCCGGGATGATCAGGTCGCCCTCATTTTCGCGATCCTCGGCGTCGACCAGGATATACATACGGCCATTGCGGGCATCTTCGATAATTTCGTCGATCGACGAGATCGCAGCATGGAAGTCATCAGACATCTTTGGTAAGTCCTTCCGGCGCGTCGGCGCCTATCATGCGCGCCACGTAGCGCGCCAGCATATCGATCTCAAGGTTCACGTGTGCGCCGGGTACCAGCTCTGACAGCGTTGTGACATCCCAAGTGTGGGGAATAATTGCCAGTTGGAAATCGCCATTTGGCAAGGCCTCAGCCACAGTCAGCGACACCCCATTGATCGCGGCGGAGCCCTTGGTGGCGAAATATCGTGCGATGGCGGCCGGCGGCCGGATCGTCAGGCGCCAACTCTGGCCCTCTGGTTCGACGGACACGACCTCACCGACGCCGTCGACATGGCCGAATACGAAATGCCCGCCAAGTTCATCGCCCAGTTTCAGGCTTTGTTCGAGATTGACGCGTGAGCCAGCTTTCCATTCGCCAAGCACGGTTTTTGAGAGGGTTTCAGGCACGGCCTCGACCGCAAACCAGGCACCGCGCTCCCCCTGCCCCATGTCGACAACCGTGAGGCAAACGCCGGAATGCATGACAGAGGCACCCATAGAGATGGAGTCCAGCGGATATCCGCTCTCGACTTCGAACCGCACCAGCCCATTGCGCGCTTCAGCCTTGCGGACCGTTCCGACGTCAGTGACGAGACCTGTAAACATGGCGGGGGTAATCCTTCGGGGGACTTATGCTAAATTCGAACATAAGTGTCGAGAACGTCATCTCCAATCCGTTCCGTCGCGACAGGGCGCCAGCGTGACGCAGCGGCGAGAGTCTCAAGTCCCAGTCCGCCGAGTGCGGGCAGGCCGTCGCCGCCGATCAGGATGGGCGCGCGGAACCATGCAATCTCGTCAACGAGCCCGGCCCGTATAAAGGACGCCGCCAGGGTGCCGCCTCCCTCGAGAAGGATGGACCGGATTCCCTCCTCCTCCGCGCGGCGCACAAGTGCGGTCACGTCGACCCGGGTGCCATTGCCGCAACGCCAGATGTCGATACCTCCAGCCGCGAGAATGTCCTGCGGCTGGCCTGCCGTCGCCACCACGACCGGACCGCTTGATACGGACTGGACGAGCCGCGAGTGTTTGGGCGTTCGCCCGCGAGAATCAGCGACGATACGGATGGGCTGTTTTTTTGGCATCGGAACGGTGCGCGCCGTCAGCAACGGATCGTCCGCCAATACCGTGCCGATGCCGACGAGGACGGCGTCATGTTCGGCGCGCAATTGATGGGCCCGCGCGCGGGATCCGCTCGTGGTAATCCATTGGCTGGTGCCGTCAGCAAGCGCAATACGCGCATCAAGCGAGGTCGCAATCTTGAGGGTAACCCTCACACCGCTCATGACTCGTCGATATCTTCTTCGAGCGCCGTCTTTTCAATGAACTGGGCGAAATCGCTCGGATCCTTGAAGTCCCGATACACGCTGGCATACCGGACATATCCGACCGGATCGACGTGTTTCAGCGCCTCCATGACGAGTTCACCCAGCTGCGACGACGGCACTTCGGACTCGCCGCCGCTCTCGAGCTTGCGCACGATGCCGGACACCATCTGGTCTATCCGGTCGCGGTCCACCGGCCGCTTGCGCACGGCGACAGAGATGGACCGGAATAGCTTGTCGCGTTCGAAAAGCGATCGTTTGCCATCGCGCTTGATCACGACGATTTCTCGCAGTTGGACCCGTTCGAAAGTCGTGAACCGGGCACCGCAGCTTTCGCACACGCGGCGGCGACGCACAGCGGTGTCATCTTCAGCCGATCGGCTGTCCTTTACGGCTGTATTCTCAGAACCACAGAACGGACACCGCAAGACGCATCAAGCTCCCAAGCCGTTATAGATCGGGAACTGGGCGGTCAGCGCCTTTACCTCGGCGCGGACCTTGTCTTCCACCGCTGTGCTTTCACCGGCAGCGACGGCCCCGACAACTTCGCCAATCCAATCGCCGATCTGTGTGAATTCCTGCTCGCCGAAGCCGCGTGTCGTACCAGCCGGCGAACCAACGCGGATACCGCTCGTGACGGTCGGCTTTTCCGGATCGAATGGCACGCCATTCTTGTTGCAGGTAATGAATGCCCGCTCCAGCGCATGCTCGGCATCGCGGCCGGTGACCTTCTTGGGGCGCAGGTCGATCAGCGCAAGATGCGTGTCAGTGCCGCCAGAAACGACATCCAGCCCGCCCGCCTTGCAGGCCGCAGCCATGGCCTGTGCATTCGCGACAACCTGTGCGGCGTAAGCCTTGAATTCGGGCTTCAGCGCTTCTCCGAATGCGACGGCCTTGGCTGCAATGACGTGCATGAGCGGGCCGCCCTGAATCCCGGGGAAGATCGCCGAGTTGATTTTCTTCGCCATGGCCTCGTCATTCGTGAGGATCATGCCGCCACGCGGGCCGCGAAGGGTCTTGTGCGTTGTCGTCGTCGCGATGTGGCAGTGCTCAAGCGGATTCGGGTGTGCCCCGCCCGCCACGAGCCCGGCGAAATGCGCCATGTCGACGAGGAAGATCGCACCGACTTCGTCGGCGATCTCTCGGAATTTCCGGAAGTCGATCTGACGCGGGTAAGCCGAGCCACCTGCGATGATCAATTGCGGGCGATGGGCCTTCGCCAGGCGCTCGACCTCAACGAAGTCGATCTGGTCATCTTCACGGCGGACACCGTACTGGACGGCATTGAACCATTTGCCCGACTGGTTCGGCTTGGCACCATGCGTGAGGTGGCCACCCGCATCGAGGCTCATGCCGAGGATCGTGTCGCCGGGCTTTATCATTGCCTGGAACACGCCCTGGTTCGCCTGGCTGCCTGAATTTGGTTGGACGTTGGCATAGCTGCAATTGAACAGCGTCTTCGCACGCTCAATTGCGAGGTTCTCGGCGACGTCAACGAATTCGCAGCCACCATAGTAGCGTTTACCAGGATAGCCTTCGGCATACTTGTTCGTCAGGATCGACCCTTGCGCTTCGAGCACCGCTTTCGAGACGATGTTTTCCGAAGCGATCAGCTCGATTTGTTGCTGCTGGCGTGTGCGTTCATCCGCGATTGCCGCGAACAATTCCGGATCCGCATCCGAAAGCTGAGTTGTAAAAAATCCGCGATTTCTGGTCTGCGCCGGAGCCGCCGTATCAGCCATGAGAATCTCCTGTGGCAAGGGTCAGAAAGTCTTTACGCCGCCTGCACTCCTGCTGCAACCGCGACGAATTGCTTTGAAGTGCATGCTCAGGCCACATTCTTGTTTACAACCGGCCTTGAATATTGTGTGCAATTACTTCGATCTTTATGGTATTGAGCTTTGCCGGGACTGAATTGCTTGGCGAACTGCGCATATTTACCGCTACGGGGCTAAGAGCGACATGAGTGATATCGACAACACTGATGTGCTGAAGATGGCGACAGGCATCATATCAGCTTTCGTTGCCAACAATGCAGTACCCGCAGCAGACCTGCCCGACCTGATCAGGACCGTGCATGCCACGATCATCGATCTGTCAAAGGACGAACCGCCAAAGGCGGAAACGCCGGAACCTGCAGTTTCCATTGCGAAATCCATCACACCGGACTACCTCGTATGCTTGGAGGACGGCCGCAAGCTGAAGATGCTGAAACGCTACCTCCGGTCGCGCTATGACATGACACCGGAAGAGTACCGGACACGCTGGAACCTGCCTGCCGACTATCCGATGGTTGCGCCGAACTATGCGAAACTCAGGTCACAGCACGCCAAGGATATCGGCCTCGGCAAGAAGAAGTCGTCATAATTCTTATAGTATTCAATGTAGTTTAAGTAACGCCAGTCGACTCATGCAGCCTTGTCGAGCCCAAGCTGCTTCCAGACGGCCAGAATGGCCGCGACCAATTCGTCCATCATCGCCTCACCATGCACCGGGCTGGGCGTGAAGCGCAGGCGCTCGGTTCCGCGGGGAACTGTCGGGAAATTGATCGGCTGCACATAAATGCCGAAGTCGAATAGCAGCGTATCTGACAGCGCCTTGCAGCGCTCCGGATCGCCGACGAGCAATGGCACGATGTGCGACGGCGATTCCATTACAGGCAGACCGGCATCCGCAAACTTCTGCTTGAGCATTGCCGCATTGGCCTGATGCACAGAGCGCAAACGGCGTCCCTCGTCCGTCCGCAATTTCGAGACGCTTGCCAGCGCGCCGGCGGCCATGACCGGGCACGTCGAGGTCGTGAAAATGAAACCCGACGCCATAGAGCGGATCGAGTCGATCACGGTCGTGTGCCCGGCGATATAGCCGCCCATGACGCCATAGGCCTTGCCCAGCGTGCCTTCGATGATATCGATACGATCGGCCAGGCCCTGCATCTCGGCGACCCCTGCCCCATTGTGCCCGTAGAGGCCCACGGCATGAACTTCGTCGAGATAGGTCAGCGCATTGAATTCATCCGCCAGATCGCAAATCTCTTCCATCCGCCCGAAATCGCCATCCATGGAATAGACGCTTTCGAAAGCAATCAGCTTGGGGCGATCAGGATCATCAAGTTCGAGCAAGGCGCGAAGATGATCGACGTCGTTATGCCGGAAAATCCTGCGGTCCAGGCCCGACCGGCGAATGCCCTCGATCATGGACGCGTGATTCAGTGCGTCGGAATAGATGATCATGTTTGGCAGGATCTTGCCCAGCGTCGACAGGGTTGCCTCATTAGAGACATAGCCCGACGTGAACAAAAGCGCCGATTCCTTGCCATGCAGGTCGGCGAGTTCGCGCTCGAGATCGACATGGTAACGAGTCGTGCCGGAAATGTTGCGCGTTCCGCCGGACCCGGCACCAAAACTGTCGATCGCCTGATGCATCGCATCGATCACATCGTCATCCTGGCCCATGCCGAGATAGTCGTTGGAGCACCAGATCGTGACTTCGCGCTCGCCATCCTCAAATCGGGCCGTCGCCTTCGGGAAGCGGCCCCGATGACGGTGAAGGTCGATAAAAACCCGGTAGCGGCCTTCGCCATGGATTTCGCCAAGGGCGTCTTCGAATGCTTTGAGGTGCTTCATGGCTGTAGAACGCCCTTATATTTTGTCTGGCGGTTAAATAGGCGGACGCAGCCCGCTTGATAATCCTCAACTACGACAAAGGCTGTATTTGTCGCATACGTGGATACCCCTAGGAATCGTACCCGGGCGACTGACGGTCCAGTTTGCGCAGCAGCGCCGGCCAGGCGAGGCGATTGGCAAGCACGTTCGTGCCTTCCGGATTGCTCTGGCCCTTGACGACGTTCTGGACGGCTTCCGGGGCAAGGATGACACCATCCCGTCCCGCCGAAAGCGCCCGGACCTGCATGGTGCAGGCGCGCTCAAGGAAGAACATGCGCAGGAAGGTTTCAGCCGCCGTGCCGCCGACGGTCATGGTGCCGTGATTGTACAGCAGCATATTGTTCTTGTTTCCGAGGTCTGCAACGAGACGCTCACGCTCGCCAAGGTCCAAGGCAACGCCTTCATAATCGTGATAGGCCAGATCGTGACGCACCAGCATTGATGTCTGGCTAAGCGGCATCAGGCCCTCCTTCTGGCAGGAAACGGCCACGCCATCATTCGTGTGCAGGTGCATGACGACGTGGGCATCGTCACGGGCTGCATGGACAGCAGAGTGGATCGTGAAGCCAGCCGGATTGATGAAATACTCGGTTTCCTGGATGACATTGCCATCGAGATCGACCTTGACGAGCGAGGACGCCGTGATCTCCTCGAACAGCATGCCGTAAGGGTTGATCAGGAAGTGATGCTCGGGGCCCGGCACGCGGTGGGAAATGTGCGTGAAGATCATGTCGTCCCAGCCATGCAGGGCCACGAGGCGATACATCGCCGCCAGATCGACGCGGGCTTTCCACTCTTCAGCGCTGACTGATCCACGAACATCCACATTCTGGGCACCATCGGCCATAGTCATCTCCTCCATATTTTGGCATGAAAGTAGCGGAAATGATGCTTCGGCGCCAGTTAAACCTGACACAGGCGTCATCAGAGCGCACCCGTGGCGGGCGCAGGCTCCCTGCCGAAGAATTCGCGAAATCCTTGACGATTCAGGCAACGCCGCCGACATGTGGGCGCAATGACCCAGCTGCGCCTTGCCTTTTTCGCCTCGAAACGTCCTGAAGCCCAGGATGCCCTTCCGGAATTGATCCGCCGCTATGGGCAGGTTTCCGAATCCGACGCCGATGTCATCGTGGCCATCGGCGGCGACGGCGCCATGCTCGACACGCTGCGGCGCCGGTTCGACGACAACAAGGCGGTCTACGGCATGCATCGCGGCACCGTCGGGTTCCTGATGAACGATTACAGTCTCGACGGGCTGGTCGAACGGATCAACGCAGCCGAGCGGGCCAGCATCATTCCCTTGCGCATGATCGCTACCGACGTGCACGGGGAACAGCACCGGGCCCTGGCGATCAATGAGGTCTCGCTGCTGCGGCAGACGGCCCAGTCCGCACGCCTCAAGATCACGGTGGACGACCGGATCCGGATGGAGGAACTCACGTGCGATGGCGTAATGGTGGCAACGCCCGCGGGTTCGACGGCCTATAACCTGTCGGCCCATGGCCCGATCCTGCCGATCGGCGCCAATCTGCTCGCGCTGACACCGGTCAGCGCATTCCGCCCCAGACGCTGGAAGGGCGCGCTCCTGCGACACGATGCGACCGTGGACATTGACGTGATTGCGCCGGACCTGCGACCCGTTGCGGCTGCGGCCGACAATCAGGAGGTCAGGGACATCGTCCATGTACAGGTGCGCGAGAGCCGCGACCGGCGCCTCACCATGCTGTTTGACCCGGGCCATGCGCTGGACGAGCGAATCCTGCGCGAACAGTTTGCCTTCTAAAGTTACCGGCCCTGATTTGTCAGCGGTTTTTTAAGCCTTGCCGGTTATCGTCGCCCCACAAACCATGGACGAAACGATGATCAGCAAGCTAATTGGAAAATTCCTGCCGTTAAAGACGTCCTCCGTAGCGGATGCCAAACAGATTCAGACGCCGGATATTTCCCGCGTGATCAAGATTCCCCCGACTGCGCCGGCGCCCGAAGCGGAGGTGGACGTCGATCTCAGCGCCGACCCGGCGGACATGGCCGATCGTGCCGAGGCCGCCGTAGACTCGCTTTCAGGCCAATTTGAAACCTGGATGACGGCCGACCTCGACAAGCTGGTCGCCGCATGGAGGGATGCGCAGGTGCCGGATGCAACGCCCGATTCCTATCGCGCCGTCTTCATGGCCTCCCACAACATTCACGGTGTCGCGGGCTCCTACGGCTATCCTGCTATCTCCAGGCTGTGCGGTTCACTCTGCACACTCCTCAACGACACGCACCCGGGTGAAAACTCGGCCCTGATCAATCTGCACATTGAAGCGTGCCGGGCCGCCTTCGTGGGCGTCGGATCAGGCGACAGCGCGGCGTCGGTTGCCGACGCTGTCTGCGATGCTCTGGAACAGAGCGTCGCCGCAAAAACCGCCAGCAGCTAGTCAGACATTGACGCGCGACAGCAGTTCGACCGTCTGCCCGTAGCCCGCCTCTTCCGGTATGAACAGGCACGGCTGGCCGGATTCATCCTTGCCGGCATATGGCAGGACCTTGACGACGTCTTCTGCCCCGAACCGCTTGGCGGCGTCGGCGACTGATGTGCTGCGGGCCAGTTTCACCAGGTTCATGCGCGTCGGGAAGATGATCGTGGCCTTTCCGGCCAATTCCATGTCGAGCGCTTCCTGCGCGCCCAGCCAGACCGCATCCGTCGTCTCGCGACCGTCATGGGCCGCGATCTGGTCACTGGGCGCTGGCGCAAGATAGAAATGGGTGTCGAAGCGTTTCGGCATCATTTCCGGCGTGATCCAGTGTCCGAAATGAATCAGGCTGTCGAGCGCGAGGACGAGGTCGTGCTGGCGCATCAGGCCAAGGAAGCTCTCTTCGCGCCTGTCGACCGGGCCGCGATGTGGCGCAAGCATTTCGGAAATGTCCGGTCCGACGAGCTGCGCACCGGGGCCACGCCTGTTGGCGTGCCGCGCCAGCAGGAGGCCGGATTCTTCAAATGCCTCTCGCACGGCGGCGATCCGCGCATCCTGCTGGACCGGCCCGAAATCGCCATCCGTGAAGGCGTCCCAGGCCGCATCCGAGTCTTCGTCGTTCGCCTTGCCGCCCGGAAACACAAGCGCCCCCGCCGCGAAATCAATCTCGTAGTGCCGTTTCACCATCAGCACTTCGGGCATCTTTTCGCCGTCGCGGATGATCAGGACAGTGGCGGAAAGCCGTGGATCCGAAGGAGTCTTTGTCATGCTCGTAACCTCGATTGGTCAAATTTCGCAAAAATACGGCCGAATATCTGCGCGTGATGTTCAACTCTCGCCCTTAGGGAAGGCAATAGCCAACACACAGGAAAGGACACAGGCCATGCGCGCCATTCACTTCCCGCTCGATCGCCAGAGCCGTCTTTCCCCTCCCCCGGCCTTCCGCTTTCACAGCATCGTTCACCTGTTGAGCGGTGATTCCCTCGGTCAGGTCTGCGAATCGCCCTTGGCTTTCGAAGAGCGAGTCGTGTTCGGTCCCCGTACCCAGCCGACCGAAGTGGCCAATCCTGCGAAATGGCTTTCAGACCAGCTGACGCGCATCGCCAGTGCGACGCAAGGCCAACCGGAAAGTCTACGTCCCATCCTCGTGCCGGCGCCGGTCGCCTCGCTCGCACATGCCAACACGGCTGTGGCCTGCGACGCCGCGATTCGTCGGACCTCGCTCTGCCAACAGGAAGTGTGTCTCGAATTCTCAGATTCGGCCTTTGCCGGCGGCGTCAGCGATTATGTCAGCCGCGTCGGCCACCTGCGCCGCCATGGTTTCCGCGTCGCAATCGACATGCGCCGTTCGTGGCAGACGCCGCTCAACGATGCACTCCGCCTGCTGATTGATACGATTCGGGTCGACGCCCGCGCGTTGGAAACCAATGCCGAATTGCTGGACCTGGTCGAAGTGGCTGATGCGTCGGGCATCCTGATCGTCGCTGAGAATGCCCATTGGCGCGACGGTGAATACCTGGCGAATATCGGCGTCCATGCCGCCACGCGCCCGAGAACTGACGCCTAGGCGGCGTCGGTCTCCTGCTCTGCGGCTTCTTCGGCAGCCATTTCAGAATAATAGTCGAGCTTGTCGAGCAGGTATTCGAGATCGTCCTTCGGAATGGCCTGGAACTGCGTCAGCACGCGCTCAATCATGCGCGCGCGGAAACGCGCCCGATCATTCGGACCACCGTCATGGCTGGTTTCATGGAAGACGTTCACAGCCGCCCGGAACGCCGGAAGCATCTTGCGCGGCATGCCGGCGCGATCAAACACAGCCTGCAGGCCGAGCGGGCCTGCATCATGGATCATCAACCAGACGCGTTGATGGCCAACGCCCGAAAGTTCGGCCAGAGAATGTTCGACGAACGGCATTTGGCCACAGCAGAGCGCGCGCATGATCAGCGAGTGGCTCAGACGGCCATTGAGGTTCAGCTGTGAAACGAAGCGCGGGAGATCATGAGTCCGTCCTGCCTGTTCGACCAGATCAATCGTGGCGCGTTCGCGGGCGCTGCCCGCAAGGTCGATCGCCATCTGGGCCGGCAGTTCGTGCCGGTTGACGAGCAGGTCGAACAACTGGCCCGACACCAGCGACACCATCTTCTCGGCGATGTGGGTCGGAATAAACTCCCGCTTGATCAGGCCGGTCTGGACAATCTCGTCCCGGCCGAACCGGCGAAGCGTGTCGTCAAACGCCTTGTCGCTGTACTCGGCACCCTCATTCCTGGACGCGGCCCTGACAGCTTCGACGGCGCCATGCTCTGATATGACTTCCGTAAGCGTAATCGAGAGCGTATCGCGATTTGCTATCGCGGCCTGCTTGGCGGCAGTCACGGCAAGCACCAGCTCGATCAGGTCCTCGTCCGTAAAGACCGGCGAATCCTGGAGCACCGGAATCGCGACAGCTTCAATATCCTGCGCCAGTTTCAGTGCGATTTCGCGCGGTAGGACAGGCGAATTTCTCAGCGTGACAGACAGTGTCCGACGCACCAGGTCGGCGGAATCCTCAGCGAGAATCCCCATGATCTCGTCCGCAAAGGCCTTTTCCCGGTCGCTCAGTACGTCCAGCGCGATGCGACGGCACACCCTGTGTGCCACCGATGCACGCTGTTCGGGGGTTTCCCCCCGCATCAGACGCTCGATGTCCTGCTCGGTCAGCTGCGGTCTTATGCTCTGAACGCTCATTGGGCCGTATTCCTTCAGAATCGCTATCGGTCAACTTCGCCTAGTGCGGTTAACACAGCGTTTACCAGCCTTGCCCAGCATCGCGCAAACGAAAGGCGCCGGACTTCATTTCTGAAGCCCGGCGCCCTTGTTTCTATTCAGGATTGGTCGAAGACTACTCGTCTTCTTCCTTAAACAGTTCCTCACGCGTGACCGTCTCGTCGGTGACCTTGGCAGTCGCGAGGATGTGGTCGACGACCTTGTCTTCGTAGATTGGCGCGCGCAGTTGGGCCATCGCATTCGGGTTCTTCTGGAAGAACTCGACGACTTGCCTTTCCTGGCCCGGATACTGGCGGGCTTCGGCGATTAGGGCCTGGTTCACTTCCTGCTCGGTAATGCGAACGTCGGCGATACGGCCGATTTCGGCGAGCACGAGCCCGAGGCGCACGCGGCGTTCGGAAATCTTGCGGTACTCGGCTTTCAATTCGTCTTCCGACTTGGCCTTGTCCTCGTCAGACACGCGACCGGCATCCATTTCAGTCTGCAGCTGCTGCCAGATCTGGCTGAACTCCTGCTCGACCATGTTCGGCGGCAGATCAAAATCGTGTGCGTCGTCCAGTTTGTCCAACAGGTCACGCTTCGCCTTGGCCCGCGAAACATTGTCATGTTCGGCCTTGAGCTGGTCCTTCACGAGGCCCTTGAGCTGCTCCAGGTCCTCGAGGCCGAGTCCTTTGGCGAACTCGTCGTCCACTTCGGATGATTTCGGTGCGCGAACTTCACTCACCTTGACCTCAAACACGGCGGCTTTTCCGGCCAGGTCTGCCGATGGATAGTCCTCGGGGAAGGTGACGTTCAGCTCTTTTTCTTCGCCGGTTTTGACGCCGAGAAGCTGCTCTTCAAAGCCCGGGATGAAACGGTTGGCGCCGAGAACAACCGATTGTTGCTCGGCCGTGCCGCCTTCAAACGCAACGCCGTCGACCTTGCCGACGAAGTCGATGATGACAGCGTCGCCGTCCTTGGCTTTCGCTGTCTTGGCGCGAGGCTCGTACTGGATGTTCTGCTCGGCGATACGGCCGAGGGCCTCGTCGATCTGCTCGTCAGAGACTTCCGCCACGGGGCGCGTGATCTCGATCGTCGAAATATCAGCCGGCGTGAATTCGGGCATCACATCGATGTGCATGTGATAGGATAGGTCGGCTTCGCCTTTGACGACGGCTTCCATGTCGGCGTCGAGTTGAACGTCCGGCTGGCCCGCAGGGCGCAGTTCGTTTTCCTCGAGCGCCTTCTGGTTGGTCTCGTCGACAAGCTTGTTGACCAACTCCCCCATCAGGTCGCGACCAAACATCTTGCGAACGTGCGCAGCCGGTACCTTGCCGGGACGGAACCCTTTGAGCTTCATTTGCGGACGAATTTCCTCGATCCGCTCATCAAGCTTCGTTTTGAGTTCGCTCGCCGGAACCTTCACTG
>TARA_R110000751_G_scaffold28794_3_pt1 | contig 19443 bp, 31 predicted proteins | sample TARA_R110000751 | Tara Oceans TARA_R110000751 (sample SAMEA4398001) | marine metagenome | biome: Polar Biome; feature: [MES] marine water layer (ENVO:01000295) within the mesopelagic zone...; material: water (ENVO:00002006), including particulate matter (ENVO:01000060) such as...... | reverse complement strand
CACTCTCAACACAGATGAGTTGGTAGATGTCAACAATACGAGAGTCTTGAAGGCTTGGGTGAACTTTAATGGAAGTGGAGTGGTTGCTACGAGAGCTTCGTTTAATGTCAGCTCCATAGTTGATGATGGCGTGGGAATTTACACTATTAATTTTACTACTGCCATGCCTGATGCAGACTATGCTGTAGTAGGGGTTGGACATCAAGTATCAGCAGACCATGTTGTCGCTAATGTCCAATCTACAGCAGACCAGCTATCCAGTTCAGTAAAAATTCATGTAACAAACTACAACGGTGGCAACGTAGACCCAGACATATTATCATTAATGATAGCAGGATAAAAGGAAAATAAAATGACACAAAGAATTTTAATTACAAACGACAACGGTGCTTCAATTGGAGTAGTTGTTCCAGCAAATAATGTAACGGCAGAGTTCTGCCTTAAGGATGTACCAGCAGGTCATAAGTACAAGATTGTACCTACGGCTGATGTACCTTCTGACAGAACATTCCGCAACGCATGGGAAGAAACAGATGTATCTGATTGGGCGGTTAAAGCGTAATGGCTAGCGCAGTAGTATCCGATAACTTTGAAACGAGTACAGGTGCTATCCCTCAACTGGGTGGTGCTGATGTAAATACTAGGCTGTGTTCTGCATGGGTGAATTTTAACGGTACTGGAACAGTGGCTATAAGAGCTAATTATAACGTTAGTTCAATTACGGATAACTCCGTAGGTAACTACACTATTAATTTTACAACGGCTATGGCTGATGTGGACTACAGTGTAGGCTTGTCGGCTACTGATAATGGAACGGCTGGACAAACAGACGGCTATGCTTATGGTGCTTGGAAGAGGGGAGCAAACAACTCTGTATTCGCAACTACAAGTTTGCGGATAGGAATTGGTTACCCAATCACTACAACCTATTATGACCAGTCAATTGTTAATGTACAAATATTCAGATAAAGGAACAAACAAAATGATTACAGTGAATAACACAAAAGCAACAGAGATTACAAAATCGGCTATCAGAGCCTACCGCAAACCTTTACTAGAAGCACTGGATGTAGACTACACACGAGCAGTTGAAGTTAATGGTGATGTATCAGCTATCGTAGCGAGCAAGCAGACTCTACGTGATATGACAGCCACGGCTGATAATAAGAGTGTGGATGAGCTAAAGGCTATTGTTGAAGGATTAGTCTAATGGCTAGCGAAATCAGGGGGAGTGATAACTTTGACTCTAGTGAGGCTGGCAAGGTGTTGCAGGTTGTTAATCTAGTATACTCAACACAGAGTAGCATGACTATTGGCACTACAGACACAGCAATCACAGGTATGAACTTGAGTATCACTCCCGTAGGAGCTGGTTCTAAGTTTCGCATTGATGTTAGGTTGTTTGGTGAAGCTCCAACGACATATAACCGTGTATTCAATATTCATCGAGATGGCGCTAGAATTAATAGTGCAGCAGGAGACTATAACGGTCTATCTATGTCTGCGATAACTTATGAAGCGGCTAATAATGATTCAACTCCAGAGATGTTGGATTTCTCTACAGTAGACTCCTCTGGTAGTACCGTGGGGACTGCTATTACTTACACTTTAGTGGGGAGTGGCGCTTCCGCAACTCAGTGGATAAACCGTTGTTTTATTGCTGCGGGTGAAACAGGTGTATCAGAGATAATCATCACAGAGATAGGAGCATAATATGTTGGACTTATTAAAAGCAGCAAGTATCCTATATGGTGATTGCTCACAAGAAGTTGGTAGTAGTGACATCTATATCTCGACAGGTAAAGTAACTGCTGAACAGATGGCTGAGATGACAATTAAAGCAACAGAGCTAGAGGCAGAATACAACAGCAAACAATACGCACGAGACAGAGCAGAATCCTACCCTACACTAACTGAGCAAGCTGACATGGCTTACTGGGATAGACGTAATGGTACAACAACTCTTGATGATGCTATTACAGCGGTTAAGGTTCAATACCCTAAATGATTACAAGTATTTCAGTAGCTACTCTTTGCACACTAACCTTTGCTTTGTTTGGCTTATTCATATTCGTTAAAGTAATACTAATGGGTATGAAAGCACCAGCAGACACTAGCAATAGGATTGCTCATTTGCGATTGGTGTGGTTTGCTATTACAAGACCTGAATTATTTGTAGATTGCTTTGAATGGTTAAAGCATGATGAGCTTGATAACTTAAAATAAAGAAAAAGAACATGACAACTACTCACGAAACAGTTACATCCCTTGCCACTACAGCCACTTATGGTGGTTCAGGAGCTGCTGTGTTATTTGGACTTACTGCTAACGAATTTGCAGCAATAGCTGGTGCAATAGTAGCTATTGTAGGTTTAATTGTTTCATGGGTGTTTAAAATGCTAGAACGAAAAGATAGAATCGCTCATTACAAGAGAATGGAAAAAACACATGAAACTCACTAAACACTTCTCGCTTGATGAGCTGACAGTGTCTCAAACGGCAACCCGTAAGGGCATTGACAACAACCCTACTCCAGAACATTTAGAGAACCTAAAGCTAACAGCTAAGAATATGGAAGTTGTTAGAGAGATGTTAGGAAATCAACCAGTTCATATATCAAGTGGCTACCGTAACAAAGTAGTAAACATGCTAGTAGGCGGTAGTGGTACTAGCTCACATACAACTGGATATGCAATTGACTTTGTATGTAGTGGCTTTGGCACTCCCTACGAAATCTGTAAACTGTTACAAGAGTCAAACATTAAGTATGACCAACTCATTCATGAGTTTGGGCGGTGGGTACACATCTCATTTGACCCTAAGAATAGACAGCAAGACTTAACCGCTTCTAGAGTAGATGGTAGAGTTAAGTATAGCAAAGGAATAAACAATGTTTAATTTATTAATCCCAGCAATTAGCACAGTGATAGACAAGATTTTCCCTGATGCAGGTGAAGCGGCAAAAGCTAAGGCAGAAATGCACGCACTACAAATGCAAGGTGAGTTCAAGCAACTAGAAGCAGAGTTACAAATCTCTCTTGGGCAAATTGCAATTAATCAAGAAGAGGCGAAAAGCCATAGCTTGTTTGTCTCAGGTTGGAGACCTGCCGTTGGTTGGGTGTGTGTCTTTGGTCTAACATATAGTTTCTTTTTACAGCCTTTGTTGGCTTGGGCATCAACTATCTTTACTATTTCAGCACCTCCAGTGCTGGATTTAGGCTCACTAATTACACTACTAGGTGGTATGCTTGGCTTAGGTGGACTACGCACTATGGAAAAAGTTAAAAAAGTACACAGAAAATAATTGTTTTAATATAGATAAAAGGAGTTAGAACTTATGAGCATTAATTATAGAGGTGAGACATTTGAAGGATATAACAAACCTAAGAAAACACCCAAAGGAAAAAAGTCCCACGCGGTAGTGGCAAAAGAGGGAGCTACTACCAAGCTGATTAGATTTGGGCAGCAAGGTGTTTCTGGGGCAGGAGCAAACCCCACTACGGAGTCAGAGAAAGCTCGTCAAAAGAGCTTTAAAGCACGTCATGCTAAGAACATAGCAAAAGGTAAGATGTCTGCTGCCTACTGGTCTGATAAAGTTAAATGGTAGAATTAAAATAACTATTGACTTTTTAATAATATTATGTTATACTATTCACATACACTAAGGATTTAAATGACCTATTTAGAAATTGTCAACAAAGTTTTGATAAGATTGCGTGAAAACGAGGTCACCTCTGTACAGGACACTCCTTATAGTAAGCTTATTGGTGAATTAGTAAACGTAGTAAAACGTGAAGTGGAGGACTCTTGGGCTTGGTCTGCATTACGCACCACTGTAACTGTTACTACAGTGGCAAGTGCCTCTAACTACACTTTAACTAGCTATGGAGTTCGTACACGTCTTATAGACGTTATCAATGACACTTCTAACTATGCACTAAGCTACCAAACTACTAAATGGTTTGACAAGGAGTTTTTAATTACTCCTTTGGTGTATGGTGAACCTTCCTACTACAATCTTAATGGCTACTCTATAGACGGCTTTAGTAAAGTGGACTTATATCCAGTTCCTAACTCTGTACAAGAAGTGAGATTCAATGCTGTTAATCCTCAAGTAGATTTAGATGATAATGCTGACATTATCCAAGTACCGTATCAAATTGTAATTGAAGGTGCTTTGGCTAGAGCAATCTCTGAGCGTGGAGATGATGGTGGTTATACAGAGCAAGAGGCTCGGTATCAACGTATTGCATCTGACCTTATTGCGTTTGATGCTGGTAATCGCCCTGATGAGACTATCTGGAGTTTTGTATGAGTGGACAATTACGTCCCCTTGCTTTAAATGCACCCGGCTTCTTTGGAATAAACACCCAAGAGAGTGAAGTGTCTTTGGAAGCAGGTTATGCAACAGAAGCTAATAATTGCATTATAGATAAGTATGGACGACTAGGTAGTAGACGTGGTTGGCTTAATGTCACTACAGACAATGCCACTATGTCAGATACTGCTTATCTAAAAACCTTGATGGAGTTTAAAGACTCCACAGGTACTATTACATACCTCTCTGCTGGAGATGGTAAGTTATTTAAAGGGCAAGATGTTTTTACAGTGCTTCCTGTAAGAAATGCTGCTAATGATGGTGACGTGGCTCTTGTAGCCACTGCTGACAACTGGCAAAGTGCTGTACTAAACTATGGCTTAGGTGTAGGCACAGAGGCTCAGGCTTTCTTTGGGCAAAGGGGTAATCCCCTATTGGTTTATAATGACCCCGGTACAGGTTATGTCTGGCAACAAGTTGGTGACGTAGGTACAGTTCCTACTGGACTAACTACAGGTAATTTTGACCCTAATGTAGTTCTCTCTGCTTTTGGTAGAGTTTGGACTGCTGATTTATCTAATAACAAACAAACAATATTCTATTCTCGTCTTTTAGAGGGATGGGACTTTGCTGGTGCTGGTTCTGGTATACTAGACATATCTAGCGTTGTTGGTTCTAATGATGAGATAGTTGGCTTGGCTAACCACAATGGATTTTTAATAATCTTTTGTAAGAATAACATTCTTGTATATAGTGGTGTTTCTGACCCCACTTCTATGGCTCTAGCAGACTCTATTATTGGAGTTGGGTGCATAGCAAGGGACAGCATCCAAAACACAGGCACAGACCTCCTATTCTTGTCTCAGAGTGGTGTACGGAGTCTATCTCGTACTGTACAAGAGAAGTCCATGCCAATGCGTGAAGTCTCTATGAATATTAGAGATGATGTTGTTATTAGTATCAGTAATAATACTATGGCTAATGTTAAGAGTTCTTACTATGAGAGAGATGCTTTCTACCTACTATCGTTCCCAGCAACCAACACTGTATACTGCTTTGATACACGCGCACCACTGCCAAATGGTTCTTTTAGAGTTACCACTTGGTCAGATATGTCTTTCACTGCGTATTGCTCTACTGAATCTAGGACTTTATTACTAGGTGCAATGGGTGGCATTGCTAAATATACTGGGTACACTGATAACTCAGAAACATACTTGATGTCGTTTTTTACCTCTAACACTGATGCAAATAGCCCGTCATCCCTTAAGTTTCTAAAGAAGGCAAGTTTCACTACTATTGGTAATAACACTCAAAACTATGTTGTAAAGTATGGGTTTGACTACACTACTTTATTTACATCTAGAAGTTATGCGAGTTCCTCCTCAGAAGTGCCTTCTGAATATAGTATTGCTGAGTATGGTATAGGTGAGTATACAGGTGGTTTATTAATCTCAGAGGTTAGGGTTAATCTTGGTGGAAGTGGTAGTGTAATTAAATTTGGTGTAACTACTGAAGTTAATGGCGCACCTGTCTCTATACAAAAAGCAGAAATATTCTATAAATTAGGTAAAACCTACTAAGGAAAATTATGAGTAATTATATTAAATCAGTTGACTTTGCCGCGAAGGATGACCTAGTTTCAGGAGACCCCGGTAAGATTATTAAAGGTACTGAGATTAACACTGAGTACAACAACATTGCCACTGCGGTAACAACTAAGGCAGAGAATAACTCACCTGCTTTAACAGGTAATCCTACGGCTACTACACAGACTCCCGGGAATAACACTACTCGGTTAGCAACAACAGCATTTGTTCAGAATGTTGCAGGTGCTTTAGGTACTATGTCTTCCCAAGATGCAGATGCTGTAGCTATTACTGGTGGTACTATTGCAGGGGCAACTGTAAATGGGAGTGTAGTAGGCTCTAATTCGGTAGGAGTAAGAACAGTATCAACAGTAGGTCCTACAGGTGGCGCAGATGGTGATATTTGGTATAGGTATTAATAATGTCTATTAATGTAAAAAATGCTGGAATATGGCAATTATCTAAAATTGTCTCTGTAAAAAGTAGTGGTGTTTGGCAGAATGCTAAGGCAGTTTACACTAAGGTTGGTGGTGTTTGGCGTACTGTATATGGGGATAGCTCTGGTACTACTACCTTTGCGGTAGGTACTACTGGCACTTGGACTGTTCCTGAAGGTGTGTTTAGCGTGTCTGTGCAAGCACTTGGTGGAGGTGGTGGCGGTGGTGCTGGTCATGAGAACTCTGAGGCGGTAGGGGCAGGTGGTGGTGGAGGGGCTGGCGCACAAACATTTGTTAGTCTAGCCGTTACACCTTATGATGTTATTTCTTATGGAAGTGGTGCTGCTGGAGCAGGTACGGGTAGTCTTGGTGTCAATGCCCCTTCTGGAGGTACTTCTTACTTTGGTACTGTGTCTGCAGGTGGAGGACAGGGTGGTAGGTCTACTACAGCTGGCACTGGTATACTAGGTGCTGGGGGTACAGGAGGTACAGCATCAGCAGGTGGGTCAAATGGTGCTAGTGGTGCTACCCCTACAGCTGCTTCAACTGGTGGTAAGGGTGCTAACAGTGCTTCTGGTACTGGAGGTAATGGTGGAACAAATGCAGGAGGTGCTAGTGCATCAGGGCAAGGTGCTGGTGGAGGAGGTGGTGGTCGTTATGGTATCTCAGGAGCTACCCCGCCTACAGCAGGTGGTAGTGGTTCAGCAGGTTTCTTAGTTATTACTTGGTAGGGATATGCAAAAACAAACTGTATTTAGTAATTTTATTGCTCATGAATATTTGCCTAACATAGATAATGTAAGCATTGCTGAGTATGCTTATGAGCTAGAAGCTAGGGGGGAAAGTGTACGTGTAAGTAATGAAGGCGGTTTCCATAGTACCCACTTAGATTTAGCAAACAGTAAAACTTCAGGCTTGTTTCAGGAGCTGATTAGGTGTGTATCTGAAACTTTTATTAGCCTTGGGTTTAATATAGAAGAGTATGAACCTGTGATTCATGTAGCTTGGCTTAATATAAACCGTAAACATAATTTTATGAGGCATCATAACCATCTTAAGTCTGTGTTTTCAGGAGTTTATTATATAAAGACTCCTAAGAATAGTGGTGATTTAGAATTTAACTCTCCTGTAGCAGACCACAAGTATGTAGTAGATTCAGATTGCATAAAAGACTTTAACGATTTTAATTCTAATACTTGGATAGTTCCTGCAGAAGAGAGTAAGTTGGTATTATTCCCATCATGGCTAGTTCATTTTGTACAGCCAAACTTCTCTGACGAGGATAGAATAAGCTTATCATTTGATTGTAGTGTTAGAAAAAGAAATTTAACTTAGGATATAGATGACAAAACAAACTATTACAATAGTACCAATTGAGTTTATCCACCAAGCATGGGAAAAGGTGAGTAAGTGGATTGAAGATGCTATGGAGCATGCAAAAGGTGAGTGTACAGCAGACCAACTTAAGGTTAGTCTGATAAATGGTTCTCACCAGCTTATGCTATTCTTGAAAGATAACATCCCTGTAGGGGCTGTGGAATACTACTTTACAAATTATCCTAACGATAGGGTGTTTTATATTAATGCGATAGGTGGTACTACTTCTAAAGAGCATACAGAGCAGATGTTTGCTTATGCTAAACAGAATGGCGCTACAGCAGTTCGGGGAAGTGCTAGAGAGAGTGTTGCTAGGCTTTGGAGACAGAAATACGGGTTTGAGAGTATATACATTACGGTGGAGAAAAGACTATGAGATATAACAACATGATTGACATGTTGCCTGAGCGGGCATTTAAAAAGAAACCATTTAGCAAAGCACCAGCTACCTTAGAAGGTGGTGGAGGTAAGGGAGACAAACCTGACCAAATCCAAATTACACCTGCTAGGGCTAGGTCTGGTTTTGGAACTGCTACAGCAGACCCACGTACAGGAGAGTATAGCTATGACCTAGACCCACGTTTAGCTGCTATCCGTGATACCTTCTATGGAGCGGCTGACCAGTTTCTCCCTACAGAAGCTCAATCAGCCTTCTCACGTGGTATGATAGATGATGCTACTAATACGTATGGTGCTGGAACTAACTTCCTTAACCAAGCTATTGGTGTAGACCCTCAGAAAGTAGGTCAGCAATACTACAATGACATTCAAGCCTTGCAAGCTCCTAATAGAGAGTTTGAGAATAGTCAGTTGGCAGATAGCCTGTTTAAAACAGGTCGTAGTGGTGCTGGTAGCTCTTTTGCCGCTAGTGGGTATATTAACCCAGAGCAGTATAGTTTGTTGTCAGCACGGTCTCAAGCAGATAAGCAATTGGCTATTGATTCCCAGAACTATGGTAGACAGCAACAACAAGGTGATGTTAATTTTGGCACTGCCCTACAAAGCTCTGGCATGGGTTCTTATAATACTGGACAGGCTCTTAGAAGCCAGCCCTACTCTCAGTATGGAAATATATTGAATCAAGGCTTTGGCATTGAGAAGCTAGGACAAGTACCAATGAGTATGGCAATGGGAGGTCTTCAATCTCAGTTAGCACAGCAAAAAATGCAACAAGAGTATGAAAATGCTACAGTTGATAGTGGTAAAGGGGGCTTATTGGGTACAGTGGGGCAAGTCGCTGATATAGGTATGAAAATGTATTCAGGTGGTATGTCCCCTAGCATATCTGGTAAAGGAGGAGCTTCTCCTTATGGGTCTACCTCTACGTCAGTAGGTGGTGGTGGTTTGGGTATGTTTAGTTCACCGGGGTGGAAATAATATGGCAAATTTATTAGAAGGTCTTTTTGGGTTACGCCCAAATCTTGAAAGTCAACAAGAAAATATGCAAGTTGACCGTGGTATGGGTTTTGGAGAGTTATTAGGGCGAGCAGGTGTGAATCCATATGCCCCTAAAGCAGTTCAAGATGCCTACTTAGGTAGACAAGCTGCAACAGGTGCTTTAGTTGGTAAAGCTATGAACACTGCTGCAGGTTTGTTTGGTATTGAAACACCTGAGTTACAGAGAGCGAAGGGTATGGAGAGTATTTTACAGCAAACACAAGCTGATACAGACCTTAACAACCCTGCTGAATTCTACCCTACACTAGCAAAAAGAATGGCTGATGCTGGCTTTACTCAAGAGGCTATCCAAATAGGTCAAGTGGGAGCTAAGGCAATTCAAGACTTTAATTTAAACACGTCTGCGATAGCTAAGGATACTGCTCAGACAAATAAATTTAAAGCAGAGGCTTTAGCTAAACTTAGAGAAAAAACAGACCCTCTTGTAGCCACACTTCTTGCGGCAGGATTGGAAGAAGGTTCTCCTGAGTTTATTACAGCTATGAAAGCTAAAGTAGAAAAAGAAATAGGTAGACCTACGAAGACAGTTGAAACCACAGGAGGTATTCTATTAATAGATGAAAAAACAGGAGAAACTATACAAAATCTTGGACAACCTGTAGATAGAAGCTCTAAAGTGAGTGTAACTAATGTTCAGGAAGCTAATGAATCTCTACTAACTAAGGAAGTATATGTGCCAATAGCAAAGGCTGCCTCTGAGGCAGCTACTGGCGCACGTAGTTTTGCCCAGAAAGCTAAAGTCATTGCCTCCCTACTAAAAGGGAAAGGTGGGGGTAGTATTATCAAGATTACTTCTGACATAGGACGTAGTTTAGGCTTTGAAGGTGATACTATTATTGCAGATGACTTGGCGAATTCTCTTGCAACTGTAGGTGCAACAACAATTAGGGCTACTGGCTCTGGTTCAACTTCTGACATAGAGTTCAAAGCGTATGTAAAAGCCTTCCCTTCTCTATCCAACTCAGAAGGTGGTCGAGAGTTAATGGCTAAGTATGCAGATAAGATTGCGGATAGACAAGCTCTATTGTCTGACAAGACCAATGAGCTAATTAAAAAAGGAGAGTATTCTGCTAGTGCTATAAATGAGTATGACAACAGTCTAGGACCTATACTTGGAGAGGACTTTAAGGCTGCTGTAAAAAATCCACCTGCTTCTACCTTCAGCCAAAAAAGCACGGTAAACAACTATGTTGAACAGGCAAAATCCGCGAAGGGAGGAAGCTAAGATGGAAGCAACTATTGAGGAGTTAGAACAAGCCCTCATTTTGGCAGGTGAGGATGGAAACAATGAGGCTGTTTTGGAGTTGTATGCACTGATTGAGGAAAAACAGTCTAAAGACCCCTTGAAAGATATAATGCAGGGCGTGGAGGGTAATAGTCTAGAAGGGACTTATGAGGGTGCTAGAGACCTTCTAAGTGCAGTAGGCACTGTTGGGTCTGGGCTTCTTGGTAGCATACCTGCTGGGTATGCGGGACTTTATCAGCTACTTACTGGAAAGGGTAGCGAGGAAGCTTCTAACTCCGTAACGAGTATTCAAAACTCACTTACAAATGTCCCTCGCTCACAAAGGGCAGGGGAGATTGTTGAGGTTGCTGCTGCTCCTGTAGAATTAGGGGCAGAGGCTGTTGGCTATGTAGGTGAAAAAATTGGTGGTGCTATTAATGATGAGCAGGGTGCAATCGCTGGTCGTGCTATAGGAGAGGCTGCTGTACCTATGGCTGCTGTAGCGTTTGGTGGCTTAGGTGGGTTAAAGGCTGTGAAGGGTGCTGAGGTAAAGATTCCACTTGTGTCTGGTATTGTAGACGGAATTAAGAATGTTGCTCGAACTAAGTCTCCTGCGGGCATTAAAAAGTTGGCAGAGGACTACTTAAAAAAACAAACGACTCCAAAAGAGGCAGTAGTTCTAGTGGAAGCTTTAGAGTCTGGTAGAGAGATTGTTCCCTATAGCCCTGTAACCTCTGCTGATGCCATTACTCAGGCAAACCAAGCAACTATTATATCAGGGAATCCTAAAAGGTTTGGAGGGCAGTATGTTGCTTTACAAGAAGGTTTGTCCAAATTACCTGAAACGTCTGCTGAATTAGTTACCATTAAACTGCAGCAGGAGTTTGCTCGTAATAAAATACTAGAAACAGAGGCTGGCACAACTGCTCAGATGAACTCTGCTGTAAACTTGCGGAAGGTAAATGCTGATAAAAACTACTCTCCATTAATGGCAGAGAAACTTGTAGCAGACTCTGAGTTATCTGCCCTCTTAAACAAACCATCTATGGAGATTGCATTTGATTTAGCTAGAAAACTTGCAAAAGAGAAAGGCACTACATTTGAAATAGCTAAATATATTCCTGAGACTACTAAAGAAGTTTATAACCCACTCACGCAAGGGAAATCTAAAGTAACTACTCCAGAACAGTTTGCAGAGTTTTCAGGAGATGGGTTACAAACCGTAAAGTTAGCTCTAGACAAGATGATAGCAAAGCCTCAAGAGTATGCCATAACCACGGCTGAGGTAGCAGCAATCAAGGTCACACGCGCTTCTTTAATATCATGGTTTGAAAAGAACTCAGCTACTTATGCTAGAGCCAACAAACAGTATGCTATAGATTCTTTGCCTATAAATCAAATGAACTTATGGGGGGTTTTACGAGACAAATTTCAAGCTCCTACAGGTAAAGAGTCTCCCGGAGTTTATATGAGGATGCTTCGAGATGAGTCAAAGGCTATTAAGGAAGCCACTGGCTATAAAAGTCAAATGAGTTTTGAGGATATTTTTGACACAAGGCAATCTGCTTTAGCAAATAGGTTGGCTGTTGAGATGGAAAACACTTTATTACGGGATAGGATGGCTTCAGAAGTTTCATCAGGTGCTTTAGGTAGCCCTACTTTAGGGATTGAGCCTACACTACCTAATATGCTTATGAGAGAGACTATGGTTGCTAACTTCTTCTTAAGAAATCTTGCTGCTGAAGCTAATGTTCCTGTAAATATTGTTGCAGCTCAGATATTAGCAGATAAAGCAGTATTGGCTAATATACTTAAACAAGTAAAACCTGATAAGCGGGCTGGGCTAACTAAGACTTTTATTAAAATAGCTAAATCTAGAAATACAATGGCAGTAGTGTCAGGGCAGGAGCAAGCAAGAGAAGAAAAACAATAATAGAAAAGGGGGCAATTAAGCCCCCTTCTTTTACTTATTCATTACGTACATAGTAACTTCAAAGCCAAAACGCATTTCAGTAGCTGCTGGTGTTGTCCACATGATAATTCCCTGTTGTGTTAAAGAGTGTATAGTATATCATATATACCAAGCTAAGTAAATACTGATAATCATTAATTACCCTCTAATTCATCTGCACTTCCCTTTTCTATAACTATCCTAAATATGGCAAAGTTAAGTGACAAGTACCAACCATCTCCCTCGTACCCTAACTCTTCGTAGGTGATAAACTCACCTCCAATCAATGCCCCTGTAATAAACTGTGTGCCTATAAAATACATAGTGTCTCCTTTAGATTTCGCAAGAACCACCTGAACAAGCTAAATTATCTTTGGCTTCTGTGTTATCCTCGCCTTCTACTACCTCGGTTAAGTCAATCTTTGCTAACTGCTCGTACATCTCATGATACTCTTCCTCTGTACAGTCTTCAAAGGGTGCTTGCTGGTATGTTCCACCGTTGTAGGGTAGTACAGAAATTCCTGTATACTCAGCACGGTTGTTCCACATCCACTCTCCACACTCAACCCACTCATCATCTTTCAATGAGATGGTGCAACTTACGTTGTGTGCATTCTCACCTACATTGTGACCATTACCTATCCACTCTTGGTTAAAACGTCTAACCCTCTCTAGCAAGTCCTTATAGCTCTCAGTTCTTAACATAGCTCCCTTTGGTGCTTTCTGAGGGAAACTCATCACCGCCTCTAAGTGAGGCTTGTGTACACAGTCTTCAATCAGTGCTGGTACTTTCTCTTTCATGTAGGCATATAATGGCTCGTTCTTACCAACACGCATACGACGAATATAATAGTCATTATGCCAAGCGTGTATGCCACTGCTTGAACCCAAGACCAGTGAGGTAGTTCCTGCAGGTTTAACAGTAGTAATCCGATAACTGATATTAATGCCAATAAGGTTAGCAACACGTGCGTTCTCCTGTTTAGCCACTTCTGCAGACTCTTTCAGGTCTAGTTTTAGAACAGCTCCACTTCCAATTCCCGTCATAGACACACCAAGTAGTGCCTCTTTCTCTGTAGTTTCTCTCCATACTGAGCGAAGGTAATGAAAGTCAGTGTACCCTGCCTGTAACGTGCCAATGAAAGTACCTGCTCTTACACGATAGTTTAACTCTGTCTGGCTTACAACATCACTAACATTTACTTCAACTAAATTACAATATTGGTTAGGCATTAGAGCAATCTCACAACATGGGTTACTGCCCATGTCGTAGTTGTTAGTCCAGAACACGCCCGGCTCACCACTACCTGAGTCTTCTACCTTCTTCCAAATGCTATTCCACTCTGCCTCTGTAGTCTCATCTCTGTGCAACACTACTGAGTTATTAGCTCTACCACGTTGAGGGTTTAACTCCCACCAATCTCCTGCCTTAGCAGATAGCATGTCTAAATCATCTTTGTCAAACAAGCTAATCAAGGCTGCTCTACGAATACCACCTGTCAAAACTGCATCTGCAATGTGGCAAATCATGTCATGTACTTCTAATGGTTGTAGTTTTCTACCAACAGCATCATTAAGTACACTACGTAACTTATCTAAGCAAATCCGCAATGGGTCAGGTCCGGGTGCTTTACCACCACTAGTTACTAGCCTAGCTCCCTTGTGGCGAATATCACGGAAGTCAAACTCAGGGTCGCTCTTGCCTTGTGTGTAGGCTTTAATTAACACTTTAATAGCATCAGACCAACCTTCAATTGAATCCCCTACTAAGAACCTACGTTGACGGTCTTTAGTGCCTACAATGCTTGGTAGTTGGTCTATGTGGCGTTTCTGTACTGAGAACCCTACACCACTACCCCCTAGTAGGTTGAACATAGTCTCACTAAACACCGCAGGGTGGTCTACTGGACTAAAAGCGCAGTTAAACATTCTGTTGTTACTTAGTTCAATTGGTCGCCCACCAAACTGTAGGCTACGCATAGAAGGCAAGACTTTTTTATCATACACGTAGTTATAAGCTAACTCAATTTCATCTACAAGTTTTGGGTATTTCCGAATGTGCATTTCCTTGTTACGGTCTACTAACTCTTTCCAAGTTTCACGTCTCTCTAGCTTATCTACATACTTTGCATACTTGTTGAAAACTGTGATATTTGATAACAGCTCTTGTGAATTATCCATTGTCGTTCTTTCTATTTTATAATTGTATAAGTTAATTGGTGGGAAGGTGTCTACCCAACCTCTCACTCAGTGTATTCCTTTATAATTACCACTCGGTAACTACCACATCTCTTTCCACTTAGTTTCTTCCCGCACAAATAGGTGGTGGAATTCTATCACTGCAAATGCCACTAGAGCTGCTGTCATAATTGCTATTAAAATTAAACCTATCATTCCAATTCTCCTATTAATTTGTCATAGTTGGCTACCACCCTGTCTTCAAAGGCATTTACAATGTCCTCTGCATTTACCTCTAGCCAATCTATTAGCGTAACCTCATCTACTTGCTCTACTAGCTTTTCTTTCATCTCAACTATTGTTAGCATTACACACACTTCCCTGTTACCAAGGTCATGGTATATACCATCCATACAACGATAGTAAAAAACGCTACGACAAAGGTAGGAAAGGACAGCCAATTATTATCCATGCGGTCTATAACAAAACATGTTAAATATATGGAAGCAATCATGCCGATGATGTTTAATATAATCATTTAAGGTCTCCAATCATTTTAGCTATATAGTGTCTGGCTTTCTCTAAGTCCTCTTTCCTATCACCCTTATCTCGTAGGAGGTACTTCAATGCGTTACCTCCATAATACCCTAAGTCATACTCATCTATAATATCCCACGGTTGTATGGTGTGTTTAATGTAGTGGTCACCTCCCACCTGAGTGTTTAATGCACTCTCTATCTTCAATTGTTTCTTAAACTCCTTTTCAAAGGGAGTTAAACTGTCATTAAAAGAAAGAATACCAGCATTATCCTTCTCTTTTTGTTGTGCAAGCTGCTCTAATTCTTCCCTTGTTGTCTTATATCTTAGTTCCTTTAGCTGTGCCTGAATCTCCTCACCAATCTCCTCCATATTCCTAGCTTTGGCAGGCTCTATGTGGGGCTTCTCCCAATTGCGCATGGTATCCCTCACACTTCTCTTTTGCTTCTCAGTGGGTTCTAATTGCTTACTTCTATCTTTTTTCATATTTGCTCCTTAAGTAGCGTAAGCTAACCATAATCTCATCAAACTGACCATCAACAACTTCATTTAGAACTACGATGCCACGCCAGTGGTTGTTAGTCTGTGGGTTTAGGTATTCCTCATCATGTTCATACCCACTACCTACAATCATACAAGCCATCTCCGTACCATCTCCTCTACGTCCAAAGGCAATGTCACGTCCTTGCTGGTGTCCTGCGATGCAACTCTGATGCTTTTTAGCTAGGATAGCACGGGCTGTGCCACAAGGTCTCCCCATCACACCTGAAACAAAGTAATGACAGAACATAATCCCTTCAATGTTAATTGGTTCTAGGAACGGTACAAACTCCCAACCTTTTTTCTCATACTCCAAGTCGTCTAGTGAAATTAAACCTTCTAACTTTGTGTCATTTGCCACTGCTCGGTTGATGCGATGTTCATGGTTGCCCCCTAACATAACTCTTCGTGGCTTCCATACTTTCTTTTTATTAACTCTTTGTTGCTCTTGCATGGTTAGGATGGGCTCTAAAAGCACATCCATAGCCTCTGTAGTCGCTAGAACATCCTCAATGTACCTCTTACCCTCCATACTCTTACTACCCGGTTTATCATGGCTTGAAAGGCTAGGCATATCTGCAAAGTCTCCCAAGTGAACTATGATGTCTGGCTGCATATCTACTATATACTGCCCAATGTGACTTAAAAACTCATAATCATCTCCGGGTCGAATCTGACTGTCTGGTATCACTACAATCCGTTTACTCATAACTATTCTCCATTATTGGTAGTTGTGCGTTGGTTACGTTCCTCTGCTGTCTTAACGGTGTGGCACTCTGAACATAATACTTGTAAGTTCTCTTTAGGGCAGAACAACCGTGCTATGTACACATCCCAGCTTACAAAACCCTCTTCAGGGCATACTACTGGGTCAATGTGGTCTACATTAACCTCTTTGCCGGGATACTCCTTTGTGCAATGAGCGCAGATGTAATGCTCTCCCATCCGTTTTGTCTTACTGTTCATTTTCTTACCTACACCCGCCTCCTTTAGAACTTCATACTTAGCAGGGAATTTCCTGTAACCACCTCTTAGTACACTGGTAATAAAACTCTTGAGTCTACCACTTGTCCATTCTGTATTCGTAGTCTTTGAAGATTTTTTCACTGTTGGTAATCGTTTTGCCATACTCTTGGAACTCCTCTTTAGTGGTGTTGTCCTCTATAACTAATAAATAAGCACTGATAGCTGCCATGTTATTGTCAAGCTGTAACTCCATATCGAGGCAGTCCTTCATGTGGTTTACTGCTATCTTCTGATTCTCTAGCCATTTGTCCATCTTGTAACTCCTTATATCGTTTAGTGTAGTATCCGTCAAACTCTCTTAATATCCACACACACTGTGCATTTAAAAGAAATTCGTCCTCATGGGAATACTTCTCTAACATAACTGCTAACATGTCTTGCTCTGTCTCACAGTCTTGTAGAAACTTCTTAGCTTTGGCGTTCCCAATACCTGCTAATCCCTTAATGTTATCTGACGTGTCTCCTTTTAGACACTGTTCGTAAAATAAACGTAACCCACCTATCTCAGTTTGCTCTAAGTAGGTGTCTGGCTTCTCCCAATTTACCCCTCTGATTGCCCACTGGTAGTGCTTACCTGCTATTTGCAACAAATCCTTGTCTAAGGAACAGATAATTGTGTCATCTGTTTGATAAATCCCTAGATAGTCATCTGCTTCTAACCTATTCTCTGTTACTTCAGCATTTAACACCTCACAGGCGTACTCTCGACAGCCTTGTAAGTGTTGTGGCTTGGCAGCAGTTCTGTTTGCCTTGTATTCAGGGTAGACGTCCTTCCTGTAGTTACCCCGTCCACTTAAAAACGCTCTATACTCAGTAGCCTTAGAATTATTTATGATATTGTCAAGTAATTCTTCAACTCTTTCACAAGCAACTGGCAAAGATTCAGTTTCCGCGCTAGCAGCACATCTATAAACTACTAAATCCATGTCAATTAAAGCTTTCATGAACAAATAGTGGTGCAGTTTGTTGGTGAAAAGCAACAGGTTTGACATGTTGTTGTCTTACCATTTGCTGTAAAAGTCTGGTAAGAACACTGCCCGAAGGCAGCCACTGAGGTAAATACTAATAAAACTGCTAATATGATTCTTTTCATTAAATGCTCTCCCTATGTTTAAATGAGGCTTGTGTAAAGATTTGCTCTAGCCTCGCCTTATTACCGTCTGTATCAATGAAGTTGAGTCGAAACTCTGCTACAGGGATATTTCTATTATCTATATACACTGCAACACAACCCTCTGCTCGATTCATTGTAGTTATGTCAAGTGCATACCCATGTAAAAGAGTAACTCCCGGCATACCCTCTTCTAACTCATATAACTTACACTCCTCATTAGTATACACAAACTGAACTGTAGATGTCATCTGATATACATGGTCATTAGACCCATGTGCATAAGATTTACTTGCTGCAAATAAAAAAGCAAGGGCTAAACCAATATATATCGTTTTCTTCATCATAATTTTCCTTAGTTATTAAGAAGGGGTTGCCCCCTTCTAGTTTTAGTGCGGAATAACATCCTCAAAGTCGTCATCTACCACTTCCATTTCCTCGCCAAACACATACTCCTCATACTCTTTAGCTAGCTTAATAACATCTTTAGCTTTTAAACCCTCTTTACCAATGGATGCAATGGCATTTGAGATGGAGCTTTGTCGAACGATATAACGCTGTTTAACGGCTCGTTCCTCTTTAGTCTCATACGTACTACCCGTTGTGCGTGTTGTGGCTGTAGGAGATGATGCTGTGGCACTAGGAGGTGGTGCTGAACCCTCTGCACCCACGGCAGTCCAATCCCAGTAGCCTGTCTTCTCATTTTTCACAGAAGTAACTTCTCGAACATCACCCTTATTCAATCCCTTCATCCCTTCAAATACTGAGGGGTTGACAAACGACATAATCTTTTTCTCTGCCACTCGTCCATTAGATTTGTAAGTAACTGTCAGCATGTTATAACTACCCGTACCACTCCCTGATTTTCGTTCTTCTTGCTCTACTGCTACGATTTCAATTAACATTTATTACTCCTCTTGATTTTAGTCATATTTTCCCAATCCTTGCCTACTAATACTTCGCATGTCATGGGTACGTTGAACTTAGCTTGAAACAACTTCTCAAAATTCTTAGGTATATCATCGAATACACTGTGCATTGTCTCAGCTAGTACAATATTATCGCACGTTTTCTCATTGTAGTCAAGCACTATCGAGTCATGAACTGTATTTACCAGTAAACAATCTTTATAAGCTAACTTCTTGAGTCGATTATAGAAACTAACCCTTGCTAAAGCCATGATGTCTGCTCCCGTGCCTTGTACAATGTAGTTTTTAATCTGTGTATCTTTGTAATTACCGTTATATTTTAAGAATTTATATTCCCTGCCTGTTGGTGCTACTAACTTCCCTGTTGTCACTGCCTCTCTAATTAACTTATTATGCCATAGTTTAACTCCTTTGTACTTATCATAATAGGCATCAATTACCTTATCCCAATACTTCTCACTCTTGCTTATGCCCATGAATTGTGGGTCATGTGCATAGCTGTAAGCACTGCCTCCATATAACAACCTAAATACAAACGTCTTAGCTATCAAACGAGTAGGGAGGTTGAATCTCTCTTGGTTGTCTGAGTGAATGTCCACCCCTCGAACCAACTCATCTAGTAATACTGGGTCTTGACTCAAATAGCCTGCCACTCTAATTTCAAGTGCTGTGGCATCACACTGCATCAGCATGTTTACTCTCCTCTTTAATTCGTTTTATCTCCAACTCCAAAATCTTAATTAAATCACTAGGGTTGTCTGTAATGA
>TARA_R110000751_G_scaffold6755_5_pt1 | contig 19456 bp, 26 predicted proteins | sample TARA_R110000751 | Tara Oceans TARA_R110000751 (sample SAMEA4398001) | marine metagenome | biome: Polar Biome; feature: [MES] marine water layer (ENVO:01000295) within the mesopelagic zone...; material: water (ENVO:00002006), including particulate matter (ENVO:01000060) such as...... | reverse complement strand
TATAGGCTTCAGTTCCTTACTGAGCCAAATGTCCGCAGGTATCCAAATGCCTTTAAATTGTCTTACTACTTCGCCCATCGTGGTAAGTTTAAGATTCCACTATTTACGTATCCTGTTTCTTCCCCGTCCCAATCCTTAAACGATTGTATTCCTTTGGTCATCATTGCGTATCCACTATCTAGAGCGTCCTGACTGAGCTGGTAAATACAAATGTTATGGGGGGCGGTGTTCTCGATAGCTATAATATAAAACTCACTCGCGCCTGTTAGCTCCTTATAGATTGCAGCCTGTAAGTGATAAGAGAAGTTATACAAGCTTCTACTAAACCCCTCCTCACTTGCGTCTTGTGTAGTCTTTAAGTCTATTATAACGTCCTTAGACATCGCGTCTACGAACCCCCTGAAAGGAACCCCCTGAATCTCTGCCTTGACTTCGGTCTCTCGTTTACTACATAGCTCTAGCAGTTCAGTTGCTTCCCTGTTCTGAGCAAATCGTCTCTTAATTTCTTGGATACTTCGCCAATCTGAGTTATTCAAATATATCTTTTTGGGGTTATTTGATAGCATCTCTTTATATGCTTTGGTGTTCTTCCTCAAGTCGGTTACATCGTATATCTTAGAGAACTCTTCAGGCTCAAGGAGAGCCGAATGAACGGCTGTCCCTAAGCGCATAGAGGCGGATTCTACAAAGTCCCTTCTTTTGTAAGATAGAAAGTGAGCTGGAGACTTAATAAACGACTTCAAAGATGAGTAGGATAGCTGTGTCATCGCTGTATCGTTATAGCTTGGTCGTAACTCATATACTTCCAAAGTCCGAACGTCTTAATCTCGACGCAGATAATACCTTCCTTATTCATATAAGCGTCACACATCGCTTTCTTCCATCCTCTGTTAGTTGCTATAAGGTCACCTTCTAAGATGTTCAGGGTTGTAGTCTGGATCTTCTTTAGTTCTGCTTTTGGAGCAGTTTCTTTCTTCTTTTCTTTCTTTATAAATTTAGCCATTTGACTGATTTTGTGAGGGGTTGCCTCTAATTAATTGTTCTTTTTAGACGTTCACTTTTTACACCTTTTTCACTTTTGGTTATGCTATTAGGTGTCTGTGTTCACTTATGTACCAAATTGGTACACGTAGGAGTTATCTGTTCAGTTCCTCCTCTCTGTGCAGGACTTCTCCAGCTAATTGAGTCCACGTAGTATTGCACTTGCCTACTATCTCAGGGGCGTGTTTTAACATACCCCTAGGGTTGCTTGTTTGCCAATGGTATACGGTCATCGTCGTAACCCCTAATTCCTTCGCGCAGTTTGCCTGTGTTCCGAAGTGTTTTTTAATAAACTTTTTAAAGTCGTTGTTTTCGTGCTTTCCCATTTTAATTTTGTTTTTCAAATTCTAAATCCATTGTATCCCTGTATTCCTTCCCGAAGTAGTTGTTAGCTTCTCCGAGTTTCTTCCATTTCTTATACCTTAGCCAATCTCTAGCGTCTTTTACTACTCCGATACTTTCAAGGGGGGTAAGAGTATAGACGTTGTGTATCTTGTCCTGACAGACTAGACCTGCATCGTTTAACTCGCTTAACCTCGCTGAAGCCGTTTGAAGGGGCATAGAGAGACGTTCAGACACTTCCCTAAGGGTAGCGCCCCCTTCACTTAAAAGTGTCAGGATACGCCCCTCAGAGGGTTTAATGCGAGGCTGTATATCTATATACGCCTGAATACTGAAGGTACTCATAGGTTATCGCGTTTGTGGATTAATAACTTTGCTACAAGTCCAGCTCCTTCGATGTACTCATCGTAAGACATATTATCTCCACACTTGCCAATGATGGAAACAGCTACCTTTAACGCCCACGAGTTCGTCACCTTCTCGTCCTTCGCTGGGTCAGGCTTCCATCCTCCTCCTCCTGAGAAGGTACTCTCTTTCTTAATCCTTAGCTTAACTCCGAATTTGTTTTCGGTCTTGGTGTACTCTACTTCGTCACCTGCGATATAAGGGGGGGATTCAGGAGAGGTGCTTGAGGCTACTCCCTCAGTCTCGTCCTCCATTACTACTCTGTAGTCGTACATAGTACCCGATTGACCTTGCCACGTGTTTTCAGTCTTCGTGATTGACTTGATTTTTGATGTTGCCATCTTGATTGAATTTGTGGGGAGCTGTATTGCCCCCCGTGTAAATATAAGTAAAACTTTGTTTAATTAGATAATAAATTTAGTTTCTTTCTTGCCTCCTCCAGCTCTGCGGTTTCCTTCGCTAGTCTCTTATCGAACTCCTTACCTAGTCGCTCCTTAAATTGCTTGAGGTCTGTCAGGGTCATCTTGTTGAGTATCTCCTGAAAATTGATGTTATAATCTTCCATTATTTCTTTGTTAGGTCTCTAGCTGAATAAAGAACGTCTAGCATATTGTAATCGTGGTCTATTCTCTTTCCATACCGTTTGACGTTATCCCTTGCATCTATAACTAGCTTCTCTTTAATGTCCCCTTCTATAGTCTCAAGTGCCTCCTGAGTTGCTAGTGCCTCTTTGAGTAGCCTATTGTTAAAGGCTAGGTCTCTCTTCGTCTCTGTAATCTGTTCTTCTATAAATTCGTAGTCCATTTTAGGGGGGGGTTGTGCAGGTGTCCTGCGGTTAGTATCTGTGAGGGGAATCGAACCCCTCATAAACCATTCAGATATTTGATTTTAATAATTTGCGGAAAACTTATGCGTTGTCTAAGTTTTTATTTTCAAACCGCCCTATATAGTTTATATTGATTTGATTATTTGCAAATGCTTGTTTGCGTCTTGCTCGTCGTAGGCCCAGATTCGATGTCCTTCAATAATAAATAGAAATTTGATAGCTTTCATTTTGATTTGATTTTATTGATTGATTGTATTAATTGTGTCGCTTTCTTAAATCCACATCCAGAGTAATCAACGATTTCATTAGAAAGGTCTGTTTGTATTTCAATATCACAATCAAAAATGTGTATCCATCCGATTACTTCACTTCTAAAAATATGTGGCTTAGTCTGAAAATGTGTCATTTTGTTGTTGTTTGCGTTATTCATACCCCAAAGATAGTCGATACTTTCCATTATCCAAACTTTATTTTAGGTTTGAGGTAAGATAATTAGCTTTTTGTAGGGTTTACAAGGGTTTACAAGGTAAAGTTTTTTTATATTTTATTTATAGGGCAAAACAAAGGGGGTGACTTCGTTAAGCCTACCCCCTCCTTATCGGGTTTCCTCCGATGTTATCGTATAATTGCGTCACACGATGCTACAATATAGTTAATCTTTCTCTAGAAACGACAAACAAAGGGGTAAAATACCCACACCGCAGAGGATAATTCCGTTCGTTGTTATCTCTCCGTTCATACTTGTCAGGGCATAGACCACAATCAAACCCCCTATAGTACGCTTTGCGCTCCATCTACGGAGGTCTCCTTTGCCTTTCAAAAGTTGGGTAAGGTCAAACGCTTTGAGTATCTCTATTAGTTGCTTATTCATTGGGGGGCATCATTACGTTTATAGCTGTATGTCCTCCTATAACGACTCCACACGCTATTTGTTGGAATTTAAAAGCCTTTGCGTATGACATCGATATACTATCCCTATTAACGCCACAACCTACCTGCATAGAGAACGTGCGAATAGAGCCTGAGTTCCATTCTACATAGCTTTGAGTGTGTATGTGACCCTGTACAGTTGACATCATATCGTTCTTAGCTTTCGTCCTTGCCGTTCCTCCTTCTCCGTGGATGTACTGAACACCATCGTAGACGATTCTCTCTGTCCAATTCCAATTAGTACCTAGAACTTCGTTATAAGACTTGAGCCATTTTTGGGGTACTCCAGCTCTGACAAGTTTTCTGCTCACTATTCTGTCGTGGTTGCCGATAATAACATCTGCCACAGGGAAAGCGTCCCTCCATTTGTGAATCTTATCTATTGCATAGTCTAGCTCGTCCTGACCCGAAGGAAGTTCTGCTTGAGTTTCGTGAAAGGACGCAAAGGCGTTATCTAAAATATCCCCGATTAGTATGACTTGATTGCAATTATAATCTGCGTAGGTCTTTTTACAGAACTCTAAGTATCCATCTAAGCAGAACGGCTCGTGTAGGTCTCCTATTACTAGGATGCGCCTCTCGTCCTTTGTAAGCCGTTTAAATGCCTCTAATTTGTTTCCTGATAGTCGAGGTCTCATAAGGGGCTAATACGTCCATATAGTCATCTGAGGCTTGTTAGGGTCGCAATCACAATGTATATACGTGTCCCCAATCCCTAACCTCGTAAATCCTGCGTCTAATAGTGCCTCTATCATTAGGAATCTACGTTGACCACTTCCGCAATGTAAATCAGCAGCCCATCCCATCAAATGTGAGCTGTTCTTTACACCCCCTACTTTCTTATTGTGAGCGATACTTCTAAACCCTGAATTAATTATAAAGGGAAACCCTGCAATATCTCGTGCTATATCCAGCATCTCAAGGAACTCTATTTCCATCATATCCCCTGACGTTAAATCGTCAGGACTTGCGAACTCCTCTAAACGAAAATATTTAAGCTTATTCATATACCCTTCTTTGCTAGTAAAACCTTTAACTCGTGGATACCATCTATACATTCCTTTACTAGTTGCTTGACTTCGTCCCTGTCGCTTTCAAGGTTGTACACACGACCCCTTAACCTCTCCACTTCCCTCGTCAGGTTCACATATACACCCACTACAGCGAGGAGGCTCGGAACTAGGCTTGTTAGGGTCTGTATAATTGTCTCCATAGTTTCTTATCCAATCCTTTAAGCGTTGTACATTGTCTTTGCGGTTCACTTCAATAACCCTCTGAGAGTCTTTAAAGCATCCCCCCCCTGTCCAAATGAGTACGTCATTCCGTTTTGGTTGTAGGTCTCTGTAGTTGGACTCATATCACTCCCTGAGTTAGTTGAGTATTCAGGAAAGAGGCTAGAGTTCTGACAAAGGTATGATACAAGTCTCTCGGTGTAAAATTGTGCGTTTTGTCTTGCTCTTTCTACTTCCCTGTGTAAGTCAGCTGGAGAGATAGGTGTAGTATTCTCTGCCATTCTTATCACTAGACCACCGTTGTCAATCTTTACGTATAGGCTAGGGATTAAATCCACCATAGTCCACCACGCTACACACTTCCTCACGTAGTCATCTACTAGGGTCAAGTTGTTTCCTGCTAGAGTTCCTGCCTTTATATGAGCTAGGAGTGCCTCCATTAGGTCAGTACCTAGATACTGCTGAAGGATTTTGTCTTGTACTATGATAACACTAGGGATAACATAGGAGTCCTCAACTGAGCCGTTTAAATTGGTTAATCGCTTCAGATAGTCAGGGTTGACAAATAGTATTTCGGGGGTAAGTGCCATTAGTTTCTAGGTGTTGTCCAATTTCCACGTCCATCTACAAAACCCCTTCCATCCATATCGCGTGGACGCTTTGCGACTTTGGGACTATTAACCTCCATAGGGTCGTAACCTGCCTCTCGCATTATCTTCTTAGCTTGGTTAACGCTTATCTTCTTGTTATTCTTTCTTAGGTACGTTCTACGCTCCCAAAAGTGCTGACAACTCCCCCCTCCTTTGTAGAATTTGTCTTTTGAACAATGGTTTAGAAAGAGGTCGTATGTGTTTGCTCCTCCAGCACCCCATCCACGATTGACTGCGCTCTCAGATGCGAGTTCTATCTGCTCCTTTGCCCATACTTTATTACCTGCATTCACCATCTTCTTACAGAATGACCTGCTTTCGTACTCTTTCCCCGTGCTTGGATTCGTTCCAAACCCTCCTAAGACTTTAGGCATATATGAATAACGGATTTTAATAAGTTTGTTGTCCTGTTTAGAGACCTGAGAAGGGTCGCTTTCCTTCCTTCCTCCTCCGATAGCTCTAGCAAATGACCACATAGCATCCTGTTTCTCTTCCTCGTCGTAGTTTACTCGTCTTGAGTCTATACACTCCCACTCATCTGTCACTTCCTCTCCTAGTTCTATCAGGGTATTAACAGCTAGGTCTAAGTCTATGGGGGGGGTAGATTTGAACTCCTCTACAACCTCCTCTATTGGGGTCACTATTGTATCTACAAACATTTCCTCAGCGTTTACTCTCGTGAATCCTAACATAGAGACAAGCAACTGCACCCCCTGAGGGATAGTTAACTCTCCTATTTGCACCTTTGCGATAATATCCACTGCAGAACTTATCTGTACTCCTGTAAAGGATTGGTCTACGGATGCCTCCTCTAGTGCGGTAACTTCTAAGGTCACTACAGCAGGAGTTCCTGCGGTGTTAAATATGCTTTCTATTGCGGTGGTGACTATTCTCCTGAAAGGTTCAATAACGTCACTCTTAAAGATAGCCTCTGAGACATTTAGCTCTCCCCCTCCTCCTAGCTTCCCTGCGGTAGCTACTCCAAAAAGTTGTCCATTAGTTACACGGTGTCCTACCATTATCTTCTCAGTAGTCTCTGAAGATAGGAATTGATATTGTTTGTCTGCGTCCGTTAATGGGAAAGGCTCAAAGGATGGCTTCCTGTCAGGTTGGTCTGAGTACGTAATGATGAACTTCCCTGCGTTCGTAGCTCCTGAAAGTTGACTCTCTATGTCGTTACGGATTCGATTCCTTTCTTCTACAGGAGGAGAGCCATTTAAAAACGAAATAACATAAGAGGGTGCAAGTCCTGACTTTATGTTTGAGATGTGATAAGAGGCGATTTCTTTGTCAAGTTCAATGTATGCAATACTTCCCTGATAATCTGCTGAAGGATACACGAAAGACCCTACAGAGAACGGCTTAACGTATAGAATTTGAACAGGGTACTCCTTAGACTTCGAAGGGTCGTAAGAATGTACTGCTTCGGGTTCACATCTTTTGTCAGACCAATCCCTTGAATAGTAGTAGAATTCTACCTCTTCGCGTTCGTTTATCTCTCCTGAGCGTATATTTTCAAAAGGAAGGTGTCTGACCTTACTTATCGTCGTTCTGTCTACTGAGTAGATAATTTCTAGAGCAAATCCCCCCTGAATCTTTAAATCTAGACACGACTTGCGTATCTCGTCATCTAACCCCCACTCTATAGCCTTTAAATTTGCCTCTATATTCTCGGTTTTTATACCCTCCCCGAATATCATATATCCTATAGAGGTACATAGAGCGTTGTGAGTGCCTGACTTCTGATATAAATCTATTAAATACTGCGGATAGAGGTTGTCGTCTCCGTAGTTAATCCATCCTTTGCCCGAAGATTTCTCTGCGAACGACTTAGGAACGTATTGAGCTAGTTTTAGTATGTCCATTATTCGTAATATACAACATTATTCGGGATAGAAATGACAGGAATAGTCCACGCCTCAGCTCCGATAACTTGAAGGACTCCGACTTCGCACTCTCCGACTACAGAAGTGTCTGTGGGCTTAAGGTTAGAACCTGAATTTTGCCCCCATATAGTGTAGGTGTAGAATCCTGTGTCTTTTATAATGATGTCACCCGTTAGGGGGGAGTCTATATGCGTTCCTATTGTTGCCGTAGTGTATCGAGCGTTATCAGAGAATACATCTAGAACGACCCTAAAGGTCGCACTCGTAGCCTGACTCTTAAACTCAATTAAATAGTTCGTAAAAGTAGCAAGATACTTCCTCGCTTGAAAGGGAGAGACGTGTATCTTCTGACTTGCTGTGTTGGGTTGGAGTCTAATCATATTTAAATAAAAAAGGGGAGGCTATTCGCCCCCCCCTTTCCTTGATTTCGGTTTAAGGCTTAGATTAAGTCGAAGGAGTCCATCCTGCGAGTATGAATGTACCTGTAGGAACACCTAACGCAGATGCTACAAATGGAGCAGCGATGAATTCCTCTCCTGTAAACTCGTATTTGAGTCCGTTAAAGTCTCCCATAGCTACACCTGACTCTAAAGTTCCCCCCGTAAGCTCACACCCACGAGTGTGACCCATTGCGAAGAGGTTATCATTAACGTCTTGTACGATTATATAAACTCTACCTTTCGTTAGGTCTTGGAAGTCTCCGATGTCTGCTGCTATCTCACGAGAGAACACACAAGAAACGACTTGAGTATAGAATATAGTTCCATTCTCTACAGATGCGTTCACCGTTTGAGTGAAAGAGCCTGTATTCTTATGCATATCGTAATTCTTGAACGTCACGGCTGCGGTCATATCTGTTATAGAACCAGCTGCTACTGCGCCATAAGTGCTTACCGTTCCTGAGACTGCATAGGGAGCAATCCAAATCTGCTTAATCCCTCCTAGGGAGTCCTTACACGGTAAGGCTCTTCCTGATACTGTTACTGAACACGCCATAATTTAGGGGGTTTTAAGTTAATTATTATGACGAACGTCTTACACAAGACATAGATGCCTCGTCTACTATCTGCGCACCTGCGTCAAACAATAAAGCAACACGAGTAACTGCGTCACCTGTTACGGCTGTTAGGTCTAGAATACGTGCCTCTGTCATATCTGTTAGAACGTTAGTTCCGAAGTACAAATTGTCCTTCTTAGATAGGATTGCGGTGTCATCAGGGAATCCAGCTGGTGCAATGATGTTGTAACCTGCGTAACGTGCCACTAAGCCATCATTCAAAAACGGAAGACTATAAGTATTAGATAGAGCAGTATAGTACAGTTGTGCTGTAGCTCTGCTCATATAAATATTTGCGTCAGGGTCTCCTGCGATTGATGCAGGTGCGTTAGCTACTAAGACAGCCAATCGAAGGATAACGTCCGTAGCTGTGACGGGGGTTGTTGCTGCTGTCCATGCTCCTGCATTGGTAGTGTCATGAGTTCCTGAACTTGCAACGTACTTATTCATAATACCTGCAAAGCTATTGACAGCTCCTGTAGTTCCTCCGTTTGCGATAGCGTATTTACCTGCCCATAGATTCGTCTCTACTCCTGCCTGAGTGATACGAGCTACATACTGAGATACAAAAGATGCATAAGCGTTTGGCATCGCTGCGTCAGCTCCTTGCATCTGAGCCGCTGCCCAATCCTGAGCAAGTTGGTTATTGCAAAACTCTTCGTTAACCTGAAGTTGTGCAGTTTCTAGAACTACGTCTGTTAATACTAACTGAGTACCTGAAAGAGGTTGAGTGAAGGTGCAAGTTCTGTCTGCTATAGCTCCTCCTGAGAACTTCTTTAAGACAGCTTTGTGTCGAACGTTCTCTAATACTGAGATATATCCGTTTGCGATTGAATCCGCTGAAAGGATAGCAGGAGCCACGAAAGGCACCGCCAAAAGTCCAGCGTAAGTTTTGTTAACATACGTTACGGGAGACGTAGCTAGGTTGATTTGTAGGGCGTTTGCCATATTCTTAGGAATTATATTTGTTGAATAGAGCCTTGACCCTGTCTTCGGTTGATAAACTTGTTAAATCTACTTGGGTGACTACCTTCGTAGGGGTCACACGCTTAACCCCTTCTGAGGCTGCTTGTGATTTTAATTCTGTTAGCTCTTCTGTCTGTGCTTCTAGAAGTGCTTTGAGTTCTGTCACAGCTTTGTCTTCTGCTGACATCTCCTCCTCTACTATCTCAGCAGGGAATCTCTCGTCTAGTACGCGATTGATAAGGTCAATAATATAAGCGTCGTCCATTAACTTCTCCTCCTCGTCCTCTGCAAGTTTGTCCTGTTTAGATGCTCTCTTCTTTACAGGTGGCTTCTTTGCTGGAGGTGCTTCTGCTACAGGTTGCTTTGTCTTGGGTACGTTGCCGTCTGCTTTGCTTTCGCCTTCCGCTTTGCCCTTTCCTTCTGACTTGGAAATCTTTCCGCTGTCTGCTATTGTCAAAGTTCTTCCGTCCTCTAAAGTATAGTCTCCATCGGGTAGGGGGATTTTTTCGCCCTCTTCGTTTACAATATAAACTTCTGACCCGTCCTCAAACCCTTCTGCGTCTGTGAAGATAATCGTTCCATTCTCTAGGGTAGCCTCTGCCATTAGTTCAGTTTTTTCAACTGTGCTGAGGCTAAGATTGAACTTCGTAAAGAGTTCGTTGATGCGGTTTTGTAATGTCATTTTTTCGGTCTATAATATAGTAACGATTAAGTAGTGCAAATGCTTACATTTTGCTCAAAAGTTTATTTAATACAAATGTTTTTATATGCTCTGTGTCTTAACGTATAGTGGAAATTCTACGTTCTAACTTTTTAGGGGGTGATATAGCACTCAATAGGTAAAGTGTCTTAAACACGCTTAAAACGGCTTAGGGCATTGTTTGGCTATTTGCTAGAATCCTCTAGTATTTCAGTCAATTCGTCCATCATTTTCGCGTCCTGTTGTGCCTTAAATCGGTCACAGAAGAATCCCTCAATACTGAATCCTGAGACCTTTTTCTCCTTCACCCACTCATCCCAAATTGCCTCATTTTCGACTTTGACAGATACCATCCAAGTCCCCACAGGAACGTCTAGATTGTAAAGATTAGATTTGTCTTGTTCCTTGTCTTCGACTATCCAACTCTCAACTACACTCAAGCCGTTTAGCTTGTGTTCGTGTTCTAGAGTCGTATTGCTTTGGTTGCCGAATTTGAAGAATAACTCCATTGCTCTCCTTACCGTTCGCTTAGAGAAGTATACGTGAAACTCTTCCCCGTTTTGATTTCGGTAGATAGGTTTGTCAGGGATTAACGCTGCACCGAGTAGGATATGTCTGTCTGCGTCTACCTCTGCAAGTTGTATCTTGTCTTCGTTGAGGGCAATGAAACTGCTATTGATGGCAGGTTCTGACACTATAGATATTGCATCTATTCCGAAGAGTTCTGCTTCCTCGTCAATTATTAATTCTATTATTTTCATAATGTTGTTTGGTCTGTTATGATTTGGTCGGCTTGTTGTTGGTTAGTGACTTGTTCAGATATTACATACGCTTGGATAGTTCCTCCTGAACCTTCTCCTAAGAAACTTAAATCTAGTTGGGGGGCAGTTGTTGGAGTTGCTGACGCTCCTCCTCCTGAAGCTCCCACGGAAGGGGGTGGGCTAACGGAAGTATCAGGGGACGCAAATCTACTCTTTGATATTGTAGCAATTTGAGCAGCTCCTGACAAAGCTGCTGCTGCAGCTCCGACGGCTCCCCAAGGTAAAGGGATGCCACCTGCTGCAGGGTTAATAGCTCCTATAATCGCACCTGCGGTATTGATAACGGCAGAGACTATCCCTAGTTGTTTGTTTCTTTGAAAGGATGCTTTCTGCTCTTTCTTAGAGGCTCCAGCTAGGGCTGAGTTCAAAGCCATAAGACTCCCGATAAGTCCTGACGCAATACCTAGCTTTTGCTGAGTCGTTACTTTAACGGCTTTTATTTCTGCGTCGTCGTACTTCTTATTGACGGCTGCTATTTGAATCCTTTGGGCTTCTGTTACTCCTACAAGTTCGTCTCCGTTCTCCTCTGCTATTCTCTTCTGCTCTATCCAATGGTCTTTAATCTTCTGAATATCTCTCTCCCTTCCTGCGTCTACGATGTCATCTATTGCTTCCTGACGTGCTATCTTCTCCGCTAAGGCTGCTACTTCTGCTGCTTCCGCTGCTAGTCTATTTGCCTCCTGTTCTTTGTAAAGGCTGTTTACCTTCATAAGAATTTCAGTCTGTTTCGTTGCCGATTCTATTTGTGCGCTGGATAGTGCTATCTCTAAATCTGCTAACGCTTGGAGGTCTTCGGCTGTGGACTCTGTTATCTCATTTTGCGCCCTCTTAATATCTACGGCTTCCTGTGCTAAGGCTAAAGACTTGTCTGCGAGTGCCACCTCTAACGCCCCCATCTCCTCCGTTGCAGCTATCCTATTCTCCATAGTCTCATTCACATCCTCAGAGACAAGTTTTAACTCCGTCATCTTCTCCCTAGTCTGAGCAAATTCCACGCTCAAATTCCTCTGTGCGTCAGATAGTGCTACGGCTCTCCTTTCAAGTGCTGCTGCCGTAGTGACTGCCTCCTTGACTTCCTTTACAAAGCCTTTGACTGCTGAGACCGTTCCCTTGACGAGTGCGGTAGTTGCCTCTATAGCTACTCCTAGGGGGGTAAGTTCCATAAACAAACCCGTTGCCCCTTTCGTAGCGTCTTTGAGCGCACCTGTGAAGTCCCCTGCAAATAGTTTCTTAAACGCAGAACCCAATAATCCGACGGACTCAATAACTGCGTAGAACTTATCAATAAAGTAATTTTTAATTACCCCCCACAAATCCTCAACGGCTTTCTGTGGGTCAGTAAATACCCCGACCATCTTCTCCCCAAACGAAGAGAACACATCCGTTATCTTCCCGACTACTGCCCCAAGTGCTGCCGTAGCAACTTGCAATAACTCTGCCCCCCTCTTCGTCTTCGTAAAGTATGCGACTAACGCACCCACCGCTACGACAAGCGCACCGATACCCGTTGCCATCATTGCACCCTTCAGGGTACGCATCCCAAGCACCGCTTTTTTGACTCCACTCGCTACACCTTTAAAGGCGGTAACGGCTCCCCCTGTCATCTTATCAAGCGCACCTGTACCCGACTCTATTGAATCGTTTAATCCATCCTGAGACGCTTCCGCTTTCTTCGACGCACTAGCTACTCCGTCAATATCCTTCTCAGCTTTCTCTGCTCCTTCGGTTTTGATGCCGAAGGTCATCCATTGTTTCATTCCCATATCCAATTAATTAAGAGATAAACACCATATCCATACGCTCCCAAGAATATCAGAGTTAGGGTATAGTCTAGAGCGTAGTGATACAACGGGATTTTCTTGGGGGTGTCCAGCTCCTGAAGGAGAAGGATTGCCTCTAGTATTTTGTTTCCTTTGTCCATTATGTTATCGTTGGTGTCGGGGCAAATGTCGAAGGATAGCACCTAGGTCTTGACGGAGAACCACCTTTGTCAGGAATCCAAACATAACCATACCTTTCACAACACGCCTTAGAGCCGTAGTCTGCAACCCCACCATTAAAGGTGATTGCCCCCAAAGAAGGGTCATAGGTTCGCTGTCCTGTGGGAAGGTCTGCACAATCAGGAACGTCTGAGAGTATCTTTATGAAGTCTACCTTTACGACCCCTCCCGTTGTCGCATCGTAGTTACTTATCTTGAGTATTCGGTAGTAAGTGTCTTTAATGTATATCCTATCCGAGAATTCGAAGTCTTGGATGTCTGCCCTTGTAAGTTTAATGTACGCAGTCAGGAGCCTAGAGTCTGCTGAGTAGAGTTCATTGACGAACCCCATCCAATAACGATAGTACTGAGTATTTACAGGGTGCGAGTTTAAGAATATAAACGCCCTTTCAAATCCGAAGTTTAAGTCATTATTTGCTACGGTGGGACTGATTGCGTTGTAGTTGCTAAAATTAGGCAGTAGCCCTGCGTTTTGAATAACTAGTGCATCGTTGTATAAATATACATCCCCTACAGAGGTATCCATTCCATTGTAATACGCTAATCGTGCTTTGGGGTCTTGAACTCCGTTACCTTCTTTGTCTATACATCTATGTATTGCAATGGACGAGCTGGGGATATTGCTCATTATATAGGGGGCAAATTGAGTCTGTACTTTTGCTTCTCCTGTAGCAAAGTCGTTTTCTTTGTCTTCTATTCTATGCCGTCCGTAGACTCTCCCTGCAGATTCTTGAACGGATAAGTTAATAAAGTCTTGACCTGCTGAGTTCTCCCAATCAAAGACGTTCTTTTGGATGTCTGTAGTAGGGGTTATTACTACGTCTTTATTATAGTCTATTTTGTTTGTCCAATCCTTCTTAGTTCCTGTCGAGATATAGTCCTGATAAGGTTCTATTATGAGGTGGTTCGGCTTTCTATTATCAGGGACAAATACTAAATTGTACATCTTCTGCAATCCCATTAAAAAATCAATCTGTTTAATGTCGGGGAAGTTGAGACTCATATCCACGTCTTGACCCTGAAGAGGCTCAGAGACGCTGTCTATTCTGAAGAATGTAGCATTAAAGTCTCCTACAGAATTCGATTGTAGTGTGATGCTCCCCCCTGATTCTTTTGAATACATCGCAAGGGTGTCACCTACTACTACATCTATAGTCCAAGTAAATTGTCCAAACCCATTTAATTGAAGTACAGGAAGTAAGCCGTTCTTCCATATCTGAGAAGTGACTGAGCCTGTACTAACTGGAGTTGGGTTAATTGCCATCGTAAAAGTAACGTGACAAGTATAGGGGGCAGTCCAAATGTAAGAGGTATTGTTCCAATTATTGGAATAGTCATACCCTCCCGATGCTGTGTCTAATAAAGGGATAAGGGCGTAAGAAGTAGTTATTGCATAGTCTGACGCTAACCCTACCCCTGCCACTTGCGTCTCTGCGTCGTTATCCGCTGAACGTGGAGTGATAGAGCCGTTATAAGCTGGAAGGTATATTTTGCTAAAGTCTACAGAGTCAAACAGAACTGAGTCGTATGTGTACCCTGCCTCAGACATTATCCTGTCTATTAACCACTTTGCTCTAACGTAGGGTGTATAGTCTCCAAGGTATAGTGCTGAGGTAGATGTGTAGGGGGGAGTCTGTCCTTCTGCAAATGTCCAATTACGCCCCTTGTCCATAAAGCCGTAAACGATATTCCCTGACAAAGTAGCCAAATTCCACGAAAATATTACGGTGTTATAATCTAGAGTGTGGTCTATTGTGTTGGTCGTTAGGTCTGCGATTTTCTTCTCTCTTAAAGCCGTGGAGAGGTCGATAGTATCCCCAAAGAATATTAACTCAATATCTGCAAAGTCTTTCTTTTGAATATATACGGCTTTGATTTGTACATACCCATTCATTAGGGGGATAGTGTTGTAACTGAGAGACGCTTTTATCTTCTGCTTTACGCTGTAATTTGATATTATAAGGTCTGAGGTATCTTCTATATTCGGCTTATCTATAGACCCGAAGAAGTCCTTGTTTTGTTTCGTAGCTGGAATTCTGAAAGTCTGAGAATACGACCCCTGTGTTTTATTGATTTGGGAAACGTCCGCAAATTGATAGTTTAAATTTACAGGTGCGTGGTCATATAGCTCAATGGTATGTTGAGAGGTCTCTGCACTATTCCAAACTACTAACCTTAGCATCTGAGCGTCTGAGCTAGGGTAACAGATAACGAAACAGAATAAACGCCTGAGAAGGCTTCCTTGACGTTGTAGGACTTGGTGTCTATTGTGACAGGTTGCCACTCTCCCGACCCTGCTCTCATCATTAAGTTGTCCGAGCGAAGAGCGTATTTGATAAGTTCAATATCTGCGAAAGAGAAATCTACACTTATAAGTTTAAACTTTGACTGCCCTGTGACCTGATACGCTTGTGACTCTCTCGCTTGTGGAAGGAAGGAGTACGTAGATGCATCCCAATCTCCTATCTGCTTTTGAAAGGGTTTAGAGGATACCGTATCCGTGTGTTCTGTGCGTCCTGTAAAGAGTACAGAGTCCCACCCCCCGACTGAATTCGTCCAAGCTAGTTGAGTGTTGTTGTGTTTGTCCTGTGTACATTTTCTATTGAACCTATATACATTTGACACAGGAGTGTAACCACTAGTTGTTAGAGTTATAAGATAATAAGCCCAAGTTGGATATGCAGAAGGTTTGACACCTGCCGTTAACCACGTTTCTATGTTCTTAGGGTAAGCCATAACATAAGTTAGCTTTTGGTTTATGTCGGACGCAGAAGGAAGCTGCGCTCCATAAGTTGTACCTATAGTTCTGAAAGTAGATGCTGGTGAAGTTCCTCCTTCGGTAAATAATGAGTAAACCAATGTAGTAGCTACTCCTGAAATTATAGTCGAGTCATTCAAGAACGCAATACATCCCTCATCGTCATCGCTGACCTCTATAGTGATAATATTGCTGTTAGGAATCCTATCTGTAAGCCACGATTTCTGTGTGTCTGCCGTAGCATAGTAGTCTGCAAAAGAAGGGTGCAAACCTGCGCTCACTTGCTGAACTCCGTCGAGGAGGTAAACGTCATCGGTGTCTTCTGTTCCTGACTCTGTGCCCCCTGAGTAAGTCCCTACATTGATAGTGTATTTCTTCAATCCGTTCCTTCCTGTAGTGAAGGGTAAGGTTGAATAACTCAGAAGGGTTGCACTCTCGTCTCGTATCTTATCATCTACTTTTACCCTGTCTCGTACTACCTCAGCTAGATTGAAGAAAGAGACGTTGTTTGTGTTGGGGGTTAAGTATAGTTTTGCTATCTCTACAGAGTCCTCTAAGACCCAAACTACATATCTATCAGGTACGGACGTGACCCAAGAAATTGAGAATATCAAAGCCTGATTAGCTGGGATTATAAGACTCGGTTTGCTTAGTATAGTTGCACTCATTTACTTGTCATTTTGATATTCCCTACCTTTGCTGAGAAGTGACTGAAGAGGTCTTTTGCGAATGCTTCTCCCAGCTCCTTCTCTGCTTTTGGTAACGTTTCATTATATGCTATTTCCCAATACTTCAGGGATGCAATACCCTTCTTTTTTATTGACCGAGCTATGAGGTACGCTGCAGAACTTAGACGCGATCCTGTCTGCTCTATAAACGAACCATTTTTATCTCTCAATCTAATTGGCTTAACTTTCATCCATTTACGAATAGCACTAGAGGGGGGTTGCTTAGAACCATACGAGAAAGGAGAACCTCTACCCTGCTCCGTTCCATTCACACCCCAATAGATGAACGCCCCCGAAGGGTCAGGAGAACCGAAGAGGGCATCCTTCCCGTCTATGGAATACTTGAGACTCTTCTGTAGTGAACCCGACGCTTTGCCGTAGGTCTTATTTTTGCCTATGGTTCTAGTCCCTAACGTCCGCTTCGCTTCGTTCGTTAAGAGACCTGCGTACTTCTTGAGTGCTGCTTGGTAGAAAGTCTGTGCCACCTATCTGTTACGTCCGAAGATTATTGCGTTAAATATACGCTTTACGATGTCTAAGATGTTGTCATCTTTCGTGGTCTCAGTTAACGCTGTGAGCGTTCCTAGTAGAGAGATAAGAGCTAGTAATACCTCAACCCAATTAGTAGTAAAAAATTCTATCATATTATATTATTTTGGTGTTAAATCTGTAATGTCTTGTTTAGCTTTGTCTAATTCCGTTCTTACTACTTTCAACTCATCGTATTGAGTATCTAAGAAAGTTTTAATTCTTTTTAGTAATTCGGCTTGTACTTCGTTAGTGGCACATGCATTTACTTGGTCATCTGTAATATCTATCTTAGGCATTGGTGAAAGTTATAGTAAATGATTTTAGTTTGTAATCTACATTTGCAGTTGCTATCCATCCAAATTCGAAAGTATTTACAAATTCATATACTCCTATTGGTTGCGTTCCTGAGTCAAATGTAACATTTCGCGTAGTTGTATCAGGCGATATGTCTGTAAATAATGGTTGTGAGGCATAGTATCCTGATGGATTTGCTATAGAAATTGCAAAAATATTACCTACTCCCGACGCAGTAACCTCAAATATGCCCTGTATCCTATAGCTAGAACCCATATTTAAAGGAGTAGATCTAAAGAGTCCTGATGCAGTTGCACCATCAGTAGAACCAAATGAGTTACCGCCACGCATAGAAAAATCAAAGGAAAAATCTAAAGCAGAAAAACTCCCGACATTGACTGTTCCTGAACCTGCACCTGCCGTATATGTTTTCGTTCCTGTGAAATCTGCTGAAGATACTACTCCGCTAGTCGTAGGATTACCATCTACCCATTTAGACGTAGCACTATCATATACTAGAGTGTTGTTATTTACTACACCCGTAACATCTACATCTGTTAATCCTGCTAAAGTTCCACTTCCCGTCCCTCCCGTTCCATTAACCCATTCAGTACCACTCCATTTTAATATTTCGCCTGTCGTCGCACTTGTAATTACTACATCTGCTAAATTGTCTAAGTCTGCTAAGCCTATTCTTGTATCTACTGCTCCGTCCGTATATCCTACCTTCGCGTTGTTGGTTACTATATCCGACGCTTGTGTTGGTGTAATACCAACCTTTGCGTTGTTTGTGGTGATGTCACTCGCTTGTGTTGGGGTTATTCCTACTTTCGCATTATTAGTTATAATATCTGCAGCCTGTCCTGATGTGATGCCTGTCTTAGCGGTATTAAGGACGACCGCACTATTAGCCTCAACCCTTGCTTCTGTATAGTATTCGTTTACCGTTCCTTCGCTTATGTCGTCCGTGTCTAAAACTACTACACCAACTTCTCCATTTACAGAATCTACTGCTCCCCCTCCTCCCCCTGTGTCTAAAGTAACCACACCTGAACCGTTGTCTACTAACGTTCCATTAGAGACGATTATCTTTGTGACGTTGGATACATCAGGAGACCCGTCAACCTCTACTATCCTTAATCCACTTACTCCAGCTACAGGGAACTCTGACCCCGAAGGATTCACTCCGATTAATGGAGCGTTACAAGCGTCAAATGCGTATCCTACTTCTATCCCTATAGTTAAGAGAATCCCTGCTAGTGAGTTAGAAGTGGTTTCTTCTAGGGGGGTTGTAGAGGCGTTTGTTACGGTGTACAGGTCGCTGAAGTTAAAGACGTTGCCACCGTTCATCATATCCGCTAGGATGTCCTCTGCTACCTGTTCAGCATTGCTGACTAACTGCTGTTGGTTTTCTATCTTCTTGGCTTTGTCAGGGGGTAGGTCTAGGATGTACACCTCAAAAGAATACTCCTTGGAAGTGTTCTCATAAGTCGCTCCCGTATATACTAAGTGAAGAGCTGGATACACTTCAAACTTCTCAAGGTCTACCCCTGAAGGAGAACCGTGTGTAAAGGTCTTAAGTAGGAGGTGGTCTGCTACAAACCTCTCAAAGCGGTTAACTATGTTATTATACGTTATCATTCTTTAATTTGTAGTGGAGGTCTTTAAGGAAAGCGAGGTGCGTGAAAATAGACCCGACGCTTTTCTCTGTAATCTCGTCCATACGTTGGAGGTCTTCCCCTGCGAGAGTGTATAAGCTTGGATACCATCCCCACTTAGTGCTGAATTTGTCAGGCTCTCCGCTGCCATCAGTAAAGAGGACTTCGTAATGTGTAGTAGTTTGGTTCTTGAACTCAAAAAAAAAAGGATGCAACCCCCGAAGAGGTCGGCAGGGAGTTGTTTGAACACTTCAGAATCTTCCTTCGCTGTGTACTTCTCTATCGTGTGAGCGTCTCCCTGTCGCCTCAGAATAGGGCGGTATAGTATTGACATTATCTTATGGGCGTTATTCCAAAAGTCATTAGAATACTCTTCTATGTCTATCCACTCCCCAAGGCTAAACTCTTTCCAATTCGGAATAAACCCGTATTCTTGTCCGTTCAGTTCGATAACTTTCAGGTGTCTTCCTGTCTCCTCTTCTGCGATTCTCTTCAGGTGTTCGTCCGCTTGGGTCACCTCCGTCATCGGGGCGTTCCTTAGCTCTTCAATAGTTATATCTGCACAGGACGCTACTCGCTTGAATCTGTCCTCTTCCGTTTGGAGAGTAATCAGTTGACCGAGTGAGAGGTC
>TARA_R110000751_G_scaffold307741_2_pt1 | contig 19469 bp, 18 predicted proteins | sample TARA_R110000751 | Tara Oceans TARA_R110000751 (sample SAMEA4398001) | marine metagenome | biome: Polar Biome; feature: [MES] marine water layer (ENVO:01000295) within the mesopelagic zone...; material: water (ENVO:00002006), including particulate matter (ENVO:01000060) such... | reverse complement strand
AGAATTAGCTGACGGGCGTAGTTTTAAAGGCCACTTTGCTTTAAAACGATAATCCAGCAGATTTCTTAACTAATAAAAGCGAGTTATTTTTCAATAACTCGCTTTTATATTTGAACACATCTGATTTGATCCTATTCCTTATTTCTTGAGAGCTAAGAGGTGCTCCACCACCAAAACACATAAAATCCCCAGGGTGTACATAAGCATATCCCACCAAGAAAAGCTGGTGCCCATAACCACTCTTGCCCATTTATATTGATCCAGACTTAATAGGCTTATCAATTGTACATACTGAGCGGTCTCTATGGCGTAAGCAAAAACCAACGCACCCACAGCTGCCGCAACCACTTTTAAATAACTTATAGACTATGCAGCGCTAGCCGTTCTTATCATGTTTCTGGATGTTAAAAGCTCTAGTCTTTATTCCAACACCACAAGTCTTTACTTATTAGCAAGCAGTAATGATTCTTAGTTTTTATCCCAACCGGTTGCTTTTTTCCAGCGCACCGGTGCCGCAGGTTCTGGTTTTGCTTTAAACTCTTGAGCAGGTAATAGACTTAATGCTACTTGAACTGCTTTTTCTAATTGTGGATCTATTCCTGAAGAGATGCTTTTAGGGTCTTGAATAACCTCAATATCTGGTGCCACACCTTCTCCTTCTACAGCCCAATTTCCATCCAGATCAAAGAAGCCGCCGCGTGGTGCCACCATTCTTCCACCATCTATAAATCTTGGGGTGTCCCAAGTTCCTACTAATCCGCCCCAAGTTCTGGTGCCTACTATAGGTCCTATATTTTGTTGTTGGAACATATAAGGAAGTAAATCACCACCAGATCCAGCTCTTTCATTAATAAGCATCACTTTAGGGCCAAATATTCCTGCCATAGGAGTGGTCCATGGTTGGTTATCATTTGCCTTGCTGTTAAAATACCCCATAGGCTCGCGATTCATAATATCAATTATGTAGTCTGCCGCAGAGCCACCACCATTATTACGCTCATCTATTACCACTCCTTTTTTATCTTGTTGAGAAAAATAATACCTATTGAAGGAAGTAAAGCCACCATCACCGGTGTTGGGTACATAGACATAAGCCAGTTGACCCTTTGATAATTTATCTACTTGGCGTCTGTTAGCTTCTATCCATTCTACCGTTCTTAAACCACGTTCACTTCTTACAGGTTTTATGATCAGCTTTTTGGCATCTTTCTCTTTACCAGTAGAACTCACTTTAAGACTTATGGTACGGTTTGCTGTTTGTTCTAGAAGTTGGAAGGGATTTAGGTTTTCGCTTAAAGCGGCACCATTAATAGCGTGTATATAATCTCCTTCTTGAACACCAAGTCCAGGCATAGAAAGCGGGCCAGTTACATTGGGATTCCAGTTCTCGCCTGTATATATTTTCTTAATTCGATACATTCCCTTGTGCAGCTCCAAATCTGCTCCTAATAAGCCTACAGGAACGTAATTAGCATCTGGTAGATCTCCACCAGAAACATAGGAATGGCCTATGGCGATTTCACCACTCATAATGTCTACCACATAATTGAGATCTACCCGATGACGCACGTCTTTGATCCAGGGTGCATACCAATCATAAACTTGATCCCAAGGAGCTCCATGTGTATTATCTACATACAGGAAGTCTCTCATATAACGCCATCCTTCTTTAAAGATTTGGGCATATTCCTCTTGCGGGTTGACCTTTATTTGAATGGAAGTTTTAAGCGTTTCTTTTCCAGCGGCATCTGCTTTGGTATCGTTCAAGCTCCAATTGCCTGATTTATAAATTAGAATATGGCTACCATCATAGGAGGAAATCATGCCATTGACTTCAGTGGCAAATTCTTTTGCTTTCTGTTTTTTTACATCGTATTTGTGAACTTTGAACCCACTTTCATTAGGAATACTTTCTGCAATAAAAACAACTCCAGCAGGACCTTTAGTCATGCTGACATAATTTCTAGCAGGGAGGTCCATTGGGATGATACGTTGATAGATTCCTTCTTTATCGATCCTTACTGTTACAGCGGTATCTTCTTCTTTGTCGGCAGCCTTCTTTTTGTCCTTTTCCTTGTCTGTTGCTGTATCTGATTTTTCTTCATCCGTTTCTGGTAGGTGAGGTGCTTTAGCATTTTTAGACAGTACGACTGCATATAGCGATCTGTTCAATGATTTATCCATAGAACTCATGTCCAACCATCCAGAACTAAGACCGTAATCCGTGCTTGTCAATGTGTATAGATAGTCGCCAGACTCATCCCAAACAGGGTCGATAGAATCTGCCAGTGGGTCTGTGATTTGAATGGTTTCCTTGGTGTCTATGTTGTAAGCAAAAATGGCTTTGAAGTGGCTTTTCAACTGTTTGCTGTAAGCGATCCATTTACTGTCTGGTGACCATACAGGGTTTAAAGTTCTGTTGGGATGTGCAAAATTATCTGTTGCTACGATGTTATAGGTTCCAGTAGCAATCTCGAGTACATAGGCATTAAAGTTAGTATCTGTAAACGTGAGATACTTTCCGTCTGGAGACCAGTCTGGTTTAAAGTAAAACGTAGGATTTGCTAGGGCTATGGTTTTTTTATTAGCACCATATTGATCTGTAACCATCAATTGGTATTCCCCACTTTGATCAGAGAACCAGGCTATTTGGTCTCCTTTAGGCGACCAGATGGGACTGCGGTCTGCAGCTGCAGTAGAGTTGGAGATATTACGCCAGGTACCGTTTTCTTTAGGTACTGTAAAAATTTCTCCTCGGTGTTCAAAAAGAACCCGTTTTCCATTAGGCGAAATATTAGGATTACTTAAGTCTGAAGCTTTTACTTCTTCCCATCGCTCTCTAGCATAGTTGTAATCGGCATTTACATCAATGGCAAGTGGAGTGGTCTTTCCTGAATTGGGATCCAAAAGATGTAAATAACCAGCTTGTTCGTACACGATCTGATTCTGGTCGGTGTCTAAGTTTTTTACATCAAACCTTTTGTGAAAAGTAATTTGTTTTTCTTCTTTGGATTTGGGGTTGTAGGACCAGATGTTACTGGTATAATCCCGCTCAGAAATGTAATAAATCACCTCCTTATGCCATACCGGGGTCAGGTGACGTTCCTGATCTAATTGAGGGGTGGTTTGCAATTCTTTAGTCTTTAAATCTACGATCCAAATAGGAAGCGCCTGCCCACCGCGGTAGTTGCGCCATTCTGAATCCCATGAGGTGATGGGAGTATAGGCTAGGTATTTCCCATCGCTAGACATATTCCCAAAAGCAGCTCTACCTATATCTATTTTTACAGGAAAATGCTCCTCAAGACCTATGGTAAATAAATGACTGGATTGAGTAGGTTTTGATTCCCGATCAGATCTAAAAATGATTTTGTTGTTAGGAGTCCATCCTTGGACAAAGTCTCCACTGGGATGAAACGTAATTCGTTTTGGTTCACCGCCAGAAGATGGAATGACATAAACATCCATATTCCCATCATACTCTGCGGTAAAAGCGATCATGCTGCCATCTGGTGAAAACTGAGGGGTCATTTCGTAACCTATATCGCTCGTAAGTCTTATGGCACTACCTCCAGAGGTACTGGCTTTCCAAAGATCATTTGCATAAGAAAAAACAACTTGACCCTTATGTATACTAGGTTGTCTTAAAAGCTGTGTTCCTTGACTTGTGGCAAGAATTCCAGAAAGTGCAAGAAAAATGCTGAGTAAATTTTTCATAGTTGATGTATTGTGGTTACAAGATATAACATTTATATATGTGTTGTATTCGGTTTTTTATTTTGTCTAAAAAATAAAAATAGGTGCACAGGACATGAAATGGAACGCTAAATTTCCAATAAGGCTATTGTTCAAACCAAGCTATAGCGTTATGGATCTATTCATGTGTAGACGAACCAGCTTCCATTAAAAAGGTGTTTATCAATGCTCCTAGAGCATAGACTTCTTAGAACTCCATTGAAACAGCATTAGCATTAAATATATAAATGATAAAAGGCTGATTTTTTTAAAAAAAAGGAGAAAGACATTTGTAAATTTATATCCTGATAAAATGATCCATAACGGAACCAGTATGGAGTTCTTATCGCTTGTGAAAACTACAATAGAAATTGTTCTTTGCGAGTGGTAAAATGAGAAGAAAGCAATGATTAAAAATGTAACTCCAAAACAAAGAAATGAAGCCTAAAAAATGGACAGCAGTGATCGTACTAGCGGTGACTCTTTTAGTGACGGTAACTATAATAATGACCGAGCGTTATTCTTATCATAGCAGTCCCCGACAACCTGCTAACACGTTTTTACACCAACGAATTAAGAAATTTCAAATTCACGGAATAGATATCAGTCATCATCAAGGACTTATTGATTGGCAACAGGTAAAACATCCAGATACCGCTCAAAGGTTCAATTTTGCTTTTATAAGAGCAACGGTAGGAATGAATAAGGATCAACGTTTTAAAGAAAATTGGGAAGCGGCTTTGGATCATGGATTCTCTCGAGGAGCCTATCATTATTACTGGAGTAATGTCAATAGCACAAAGCAAGCGCATCATTTTATAGAAAACTTTTCTATAGCAAAAGGAGATCTTCCACCAGTGCTCGATATTGAAGATATCTCCAATGTCCAAAATAAAAAGTCGTTGAGGAAAGGACTTAAAAATTGGATCCAGATCATCGAAACTCATTATGGTGTAAAGCCTATTATATATAGCGGGGAAGCTTTTTATAGAGATGTTTTGAAAGCCGACGCCTATTTTAATGATTATCCAAGAGTATGGATCGCTAACTATAACGGAGTTGCCTCCCCTCGCATTTCATGGGATTTCTGGCAGTACACCGACCGCATGCCTGTAAATGGCATTGAAACATTAGTAGATGCCAATGTTTTTAAAGGTTCTCTGGAAGAATTTAACAGGCTTTTAGTTCCTTGATTTATGGAGTAATAAAAGGGTTGCTCCATTTTACATTCGTATACATATCATTACCAGTTAAGGTTTTTAAAAAATTTACTAAAGCTTCTTTATCAGTAATAGATAGATTCAATTGTTGCCCTATCGGGCCATTAGGGCCTAATCCTTGAAACAATAATGGGTCTACCAGTTGCTGGTTAGTCATATCTATATCATTATAATGTTCTACCATTTCTAACAAGGAATTTAAAGAGCCGTTATGCATAAGAGGTCCATTAAGGTAGCCTGCTGGGTTTTCTAAATCTCTTAAAGTAGGAGCTCTTGTGTTATTGTGATCAAAAATGGTTGGGTCTGCAATGGTCGCGATGATTCCATTGTTGTGAATATTATCTTTTATCGCAAATTCTGGTGGTACGTGGCAACTCACGCAACCTGCACCTCCATTTTGTGGGACGGTGGTAAATAAAAATTTCCCACGATTTTCTGACATGTTATAGTTAGGAAACGGCTGCCCTGGATTTCCAGTTAATAAAAGACCATCATCATACTTAGAATCAAACGACTGAATACTTAAAACAAATTGAGCAAGACTTTCTTGTAGACGTTCTTCAGTAACCAACTCGTCACCATAAACATGATTAAAAAGTACTTGGTAATAATCAATTTGAGATAATTTACTTAATAGGTCGTCAAAATTAGGAGCAGCATTTTCACCGCTAAAACCCATTTCTAAATGATCCTTAATAGGTTCGGTTACTTGTCTTTCTAACGAGTTGACTCTCTCATTCCAGAAATAGTTAGTCCCTGCTTGAAAACCAGTATTTACTAATCTCATACTATGTCTTACTGTTACTCCGTTAACACCTATGCTGGCTATTGCGGTATCACTAAAAGCATTTTCTTGTTGATGACAATTAGCGCAAGAAATTGAATTGTCAATAGATAATTGTTTGTCGTAGAACAATATGCGTCCTAAGGTGGCTTTTTTATTATCTATGGTATTTCCTGTTTCCGTAAAGCGTATGTAAGGTGGAATATTTGTGTTTTGATAATTTAAAGTAGAATTAAGGTCCACATTCGTGCCAAATACACTTTCTAAAATAGTTTGATCTGTAGGGATGTAATCTTCTTCACTGCTTTGACAGGAGGTAATGGAAATGAGGGTGATTAAAGCTAAAACAAGACAGGATTTCATAAACGACTTTTTGTTAAGACCGTCACAAGGTAACGAGTTTAATTTTAATAAAAAGAAATGGCTTCATGAGTGATCATGAAGCCATTTCAAATCTATAAATAGATGTTTTAATTGGTAACCATCGGCACTCCATCAACCGTTTCATTAGTTGATTTTGCATTATGGCTAATAACTTTACTGTCATTCGAGCGCAGTATTTGAAGGTCTTTAATCTCGGTATCACCAGTATTTACAAGGGCACCTTTATTGGCAAGGATGACCATTCTATCTTGATATTTGAAATTTGTTAAGGTCACCTGTGTCTTGCCTGTTATAGAAAGTGCTTCTATGTCGTCGGTATAAATACGAATTTTCAGTCCAGGAATACTTTGTTCAGAATTTTGTGTAATGACCAAAGAATTATGATCAGACACAACGTTTAAACCTTTTAGGTTTTCTGTGTTTTTATTGAAAATAATTTGACTTTTATTAGAATGCACTATTTCAACTTGTGCCTCCGTATCAATTTTAATTTTGGAGAAGTCTTCTACTTCTTGAATACTTTGTGCGGTACATAAGCCTACAAAAAGGACAGCAGTTATTACTATTATTTTTTTCATGTCTTAAAATTTTTAATTGTTAGTTACTTACCAGATAGACCTGTCATTTTATAAATTGTTACAGGTTTAGATGTTTTTTGTTGAATTAAAAATCTTTTTAATTCGTATTTAATGGAACATAAAATTATGATACAGCAGGGTAGTAGCTATTTTAAGCAGTTAAATGAGTAAGAATAAAATATAGCTGAATGGCATTTAATAAAGCAGCTTCTGTTGAATTTGATTCAACATACTAATTGAAATGTACCTGATTGCCCCTTATCTGTCATCTCATCCTAAAGCTCTTTTGGACGGCCTTATTTTTAAATCTTTGTGGAGTTACAGCAAAAAAAAAAGCTGCTATTTTTAAAATAGCAGCTTGGAATTTGAAGAGAATGGGAGTGTTAAAACGAATTGATTGTTTTTCTAATAGCAACCAGTCTTGTAAGAAGTCCTTCTAAATGTTGAAGATCCAGCATGTTGGCTCCGTCACTTTTTGCATTTGCTGGGTCAAAGTGTGTTTCTATAAATAAACCATCTACATGGTTGACAATACCAGCGCGAGCGATAGTTTCTATCATGTCTGGTCTTCCACCAGTAACACCACTGTTCTGGTTAGGTTGTTGTAAACTATGAGTCACATCAAGAACAGTAGGAGCAAAGGCTCTCATGGTAGGAATCCCTCTGAAATCTACAATCATATCTTGATAACCGAACATCGTACCACGATCTGTGATCCATGCTTTATCACTTCCTGTATCTTTTACTTTTTGTACGGCATGCTTCATGGCTTCGGGTGACATGAACTGACCTTTTTTAAGGTTCACTACTTTGCCGGTTTCTGCTGCTGCGACAACTAGATCAGTTTGTCTTACGAGAAATGCAGGAATTTGTAATACATCCACATACTCTGCTGCCATTGCTGCATCGCTGACCTCGTGAATATCGGTAACCGTAGGGATATCAAATGTCTCAGAAACTTTACGTAATATTTTTAATGCATTCAGGTCTCCTATACCTGTAAAGCTATCAATACGACTGCGGTTTGCTTTTTTAAAACTTCCTTTAAAAACATAAGGTATTTTTAAATGATCTGTAATTTTGACCACTTTTTCAGCTATTCTTAATGCCATGTCTTCTCCCTCAATGGCACAAGGTCCAGCGAGTAGAAAGAAGTTATTTGCATCTAAATGTTTAAGTTTAGGTATACTATTAAGTTGCATAAAATGCTGTTTAAATTAATTTCTGACGAGTACTTCTCTGCCGCTTTCTTCCCATTTGGAAATACCACCTTGCATATCATAAATAAGAGTGAAGCCTTTATCTTGGAGAATCTGAGCACAACGCTCACTTTGGCCACCTTTATTACAATAGATAAGAAGGGGTTCGTTTTTATCTAATTGATCAAGGTAGCTATTGAGGTCATCATCTTCTACCTCAATATTAATCGCGTCTTTAATGTGTTTATCAGTAAACTGTATTTCGCTGCGTACATCAATCACCTTGACTTTATTCAATTCCATCATGTTAGCTGCTTCTTCTACAGTCACCTGATTGATGACACCTGGTTGGTCATTGAAACAGCTTTGTACAGAGAGTACCAGTAAGGATATGAGTAGTATTTTAAATAGACTTTTCATTATTCTGGGATTGCTGTATCTCCATCCCAATTGCTGTAACCGCCAGTAAGGTTAAAAGTGTTTTTTAAACCCAACTGCTCCATGATCTGGCAAGCTTGCATACTTCTACTACCAGCACGGCAGTAAACGTAATAATTCTGGTCGGCATCCATATTATTCATAGCGTTCATGAATTCTTGAGGTTTAAATATATCGTAATGCAAAGCGCTTGGAATAATTCCTTCACTTACTTCTTCATCGGTTCGCACATCGATAATAAAGCCTTTAGTATCTTGAGCCGTTTGCTCTTTCCATTCTTGGTTGTTGAGGTCTGTTATCATAATTGTTTTATAAGGAACAATTGCTTGTCGCAACTATTTTTTGATTTTTTAAATTCGTATTCTTAATGGCTCCATAACCACCTTCTACATTTATTATATTTTTAATGCCGTTAGCCTTTGCAATACTAGAAAATATTACAGATCTATAGCCACCGGCACAATGAACGTGATAAGTGGTATCAGCATTTAAGTTTTTTACTTCTTCATGGATCTCACTTAAAGTATGTAACGGCACACTGCAAATATGCCCAGTTTCATATTCACCAGGCTTACGTGTATCTATGGGGTTTTTTACAGAACCATCTTCCAAACCGTCTATAAAAGCTTGTGGGGTACAGTTTTTAATAGTTGTGACTTCTAAATCACTGTTTTTCCAAGTGTCAAAACCACCTGATAAGTATCCTTGGGCATTATCATAACCTACACGAGCAAGTCTGATCACCGCCTCTTTTTCCCGCCCTTCAGGGACAACGAGAATTATTTTCTGATCTATATTTTCAATTAAAGCACCTACCCATGGGGCAAACTGTCCATCCAGACCTATAAACCAAGACCCAGGAATGGCACCTGCCGTGTATTCTTGGGGAGATCTTACATCTAACACTAAATAATCAGGGTCTTCAGCGAGTGCTTTAAAAGCGGCCAACTTTATAGGTGTTATTCCTCTTGCAATAACTTCGTCTATGCTAGAGTTAACGCCTTTATTCATCCAGACATTTTTAGGAAAGTAAGCAGGAGGCGCTGCGATACCTGTAGTCACTTCTTTTACAAAATCTTCTTTACTTAATGTAGGAGACAGTGCGTAATTGGTTTTTTTCTGATTGCCTAATGAGTCACTGGTTTCTTTACTCATATTTTTACCACATGCACTTCCTGCTCCGTGAGCTGGATATACGGTAATGTGATCAGGTAAAGGCATGATTTCATTTCTTAAGGAATCGTATAAATGAGCGGCAAGATCTTCTTTGCTTATGTCAGATTTCACAGCTAGATCTGGTCTTCCTACGTCTCCTATAAAAAGAGTGTCACCAGTAAATAAAGCTTGTTCTTTACCTTCTTCGTCTTTTAAAAGATAACAAGAAGATTCCATGGTATGTCCAGGAGTGTGCAATAATTGTAACGACAGGTTCCCTATTTTAAATGCTTGTAAGTGTTCCGCTTTCGCGAAAGCGTAACTAGTAACCGCATTTGGACCTATAACAATCGTGGCCCCAGTTTTATCTGCTAGATCTACATGTCCAGAAACAAAATCTGCGTGGAAATGGGTAAGAAAAATATAGGTAATGGTCACGCCGTCTTCTTTAGCGCGGTCTATGTATTGTTGTACCTCTCGCAAAGGGTCAATGATAGCAGCTTCACCGTTTGAGGCAATGTAATAGGTTCCTTGAGCAAGACATTTAGTATAATATTGTTCCAGGATCATAAAGTTGATTTTATGCAAAAATACAATTTATAAACCTCAGAAATAAGAAAAGCTCATGAGTAGATCATAAGCATGTATAGAAAATAGTGATGCTAATTTGCACCGGTAAGCATCTAAGGGTATCGGGGTAAAATATTTTTTTCTTTTCTTTTTTGAAATTCAAACACAAATGCACAGCCTTACTTAATACGGCATCCTATAGCCGTAGATGTAGTGACCTTTATGCGTTCACCATTGAGCAGGGCTTGTAACGCATTTTCAAGATAGGTATTCTTCACCGCATTTGCATCTTGATAATTATCATCAATGGCCCCTATATATTTTACGATATAGTCCTTGCCTTCTTTTTGAAGTAAGAAGACATGAGGGGTTTTTGTAGCACCGTACTGAGGGTAAATTTTTTGTCCGGCATCTAACAAATAGGGGAAAGTAAAGCCTTTTTCCTTTGCTCTTGTTTTCATAGCGTCAAAACTGTCGGTAGGGTATTCTTTTGGGTTATTAGGATTGATAGCGATAACCGTATATCCTACACTTTTATATTTTTGGTCTAAAGCGATAATTCGGTCTTCATAGGCCACACTATAAGGGCAATGATTGCAGGTAAAAATAATAACAAATCCTTTTGCCTCTTTAAAGTCCTTAAGAGATGTGGTATTGCCATCTGTATTTTTTAAAGAAAAATCTGTTGCAGCATCACCTATATCATATCCTTTTGTGGAGCTAATTTTTACGGCTGCTTCTGTATGGAGGTATTCCTTATTGGGGGTGGGTTTTTGAGCAAAAAGGTTTTTGCGCTCTCGATGATCTAGTATTCCGAAAAAAAATGAAATTGCAAGTCCGCCAACTAATAGAATCACTAATATTTTTAACGTCTTCATAAAAATTCATTTATGGCATTTTCCAATTCATCGTAGGTCAATGCTTTGTTGTAAAATTGTTTTTTGTCTTTAGAAATGATTAAAGTCACAGGTATAGCACCATCCCAGTGCTGATCAACTAGGGGAATCCACTCTGCCGCATAAGGATCATCTAGGAGTAATACCTTAGACCTTATTTGATTGTTTTCTAAAAAGGGTTGGACCGCAGTTGTTATACTTTTTGCCTCGTCTAAAGAGATTAAAATAACATCCAAATCCTCTTTATAGGAAGCACCTATTTTTTCAAAATAGGGTAACTCTTCTATACAAGGGGCACACCAAGTTGCCCAAAAGTTGATCACTTTTATTTTTTCATTATCTGCAATAAGAGCTTGTTTTAATCCGTCCTGATTTATGGTGACCACTTTTGCAATAGGTCGTTGATCACAGGAGAGTAGGCTGAGCATCAAAAAAACGATAAGTATATTAATTTTCATCTTACCAAAGATAAGAGAGGAAGGGCTCCCTCAAAAGGGTTTAACAAAAGATGGCTCAGAATTTAAGAAACTATAACAAAAGCTATGTAGGAAATCACTCTTATAAGGTAGGTAGGCTAGCTTTCATACGTTCTACTATTTTGTAGGCAGCTGGGCAAACAGAAGTGTTTGTCACGGTAAGTGTTCCTATTTGATAAATTTTTCTTCGGTCGGTATGAGGGTATTCTCTGCAGGCTTTGGGTCTCACTTCATATATAGAACAATAATTATCGGCTCCTAGAAAATGACATGGAGTTTGTTGCAATACATAGTCCTGATCTTCATCAACCTTTAAAAATTGATCGATAAAATCACCGGGTTTCATTCTAAAATGCTTAGCAATTCTATCGATATCAATATTGGTAAATAGAGGCCCGGTAGTCTTGCAACAATTAGCACAAGTAAGGCAGTCTACTTCTTCAAAAACTTCATTGTGAATTTCTTGAACGACACCGTCTAGTCCTTTTGGTTTTTTCTTGCGCAGTTTTTTAAAGAAGTCTGTGTTTTCTTTTTTCTTCTGTTGCGCTAGTTGAGGAAGTTGTTGGAGAAAGTCTTCCATAAGGGATACTATGTTTATTTTATGAACTCGTATTTGAGTGGAGCCATTCTTTAGAGCAACCACTTATTTATTGAAATAAAAAAAAGTGTTTTGCTTTTAAAAAATCTAAGATACTATCTATTTGCCACTCTGTTAGCTTAGAGAGCAAGTAATGCAATGATCAAGTGGAATAAAGTCAAAAATCTGGTAGGCTGTTATTAGAAACAAGTGATCTCGTAGCTCAGCTCACATAAAAAAGAACGATCAAACGATCACTACTCTTGATTCCCTCTAGTTGTTCCAATGCTGCGTATTTATCGTCAGGAGGGATCAAAAATATAGTCAACTCCGTTTTTATAACTGCATAGAGAGCAGTAAAAGTTCCCTCTTATTTGGAGTTATAGAAAGATATCATCCCCACACCGTCTGCATCTCATCTTAGATTTCTAAAGTGTAGATAAGCTCAGAATAGATGATGACTGAATCTTCATTCTTACAAGAGTAAAGCTTGCGTTCTTTTGCACTATTTCACTTTCGCGAAAGCAGCTTTCTAAACATTCTTGTAGGACTATTTTGCAGCCGCTCTATGACGTTCTCTAGCTAACAAGGTGTTCTTGAGCAGCATTGCAATGGTCATGGGGCCAACACCCCCTGGAACAGGTGTGATGTAACTTGCCTTTTTAGAAACATTTTCAAAATCTACATCACCAGTGATATAGTATCCGCGTTCTCTAGATTCGTCAGGTACACGAGTAATTCCTACATCTATAATAACCACATCGTCTTTTACCATTTCTGCCTTTAGGAATCCTGGAACACCAAGAGCGGTAATAATAATGTCTGCTTGAGAAGTGATTTGCGTTATATTCTTGGTATGACTGTGAGTAAGAGTAACCGTTGAGTTGCCAGGGAATCCTTTTCTTCCCATTAATATACTCATAGGTCTTCCAACAATGTGTGATCTTCCTATAACAACAGTGTGTTTTCCTTGAGTTTCTACACCATAACGATCCAATAATTCAAGTATTCCAAAAGGGGTAGCAGGAATAAATGTACTCATATCCAGCGCCATTCTACCAAAGTTAGTAGGGTGGAAGCCATCCACGTCTTTATCAGGGTCTACTGCCATCAAGACTTTTTGGGTGTCAATTTGTTTAGGTAGGGGTAACTGAACAATAAACCCATCAATTTCTGGATTATCATTTAGTTGTTTAATTTCTTTAAGAAGTTCGGTCTCGCTGGTAGTATCAGGTAGGCGTACCATAGTACTTTCAAATCCTACACGTTCACAAGCACGCACTTTAGAACCTACATAAGTAAGGCTTGCACCATCATTTCCTACGATTACCGCAGCGAGATGAGGTACTTTCTCACCGTTATTTTTCATTTTTTGAACGGTCTCCGTGATCTCGTTCTTAATGTCATTACTGGTTTTTTTTCCGTCGAGAATAATCATAGTTGTGCGTAATGGTTAAGGCATTTGTAAAATTCACAAATAACTAGTTAATTAAGAAATTTAAATACCTACACTTATTACCTACTTGTTAACGATAAGGTTTGCGAAGCATAAAAAGGAGATCTAACAACAAACCCCAAGCGCTAGCTTAGGATTTTTTAGTTTAAAATATTTTTAAAATCGGCAATTTATTATTTCATATTACCTAGAGCACTCATCATTGCTTTTCCTTTACCACCTTGCATCATCTTCATCATTTTGCTCATCTGGTTAAATTGTTTCAGCAATTGGTTGACATCAGTTACTGAGGTACCGCTACCATTAGCAATACGTTTTTTACGCGAGCCGTTAATCACTTGAGGTTGGGTGCGTTCTTCAATAGTCATGGAATGTATAATCGCTTCAATACCTTTAAAAGCGTCATCATCGATATCCACATCTTTGAGCATTTTTCCTGCACCAGGAATCATACCCATAAGATCTTTCATGTTACCCATTTTCTTGATTTGCTGTATCTGAGAAAGAAAGTCGTCAAAACCGAATTGGTTTTTTGCAATCTTTTTACTCAGCTTTCTAGCCTCTTCTTCATCAAATTGTTCTTGCGCGCGTTCTACCAGAGAGACTACATCTCCCATTCCTAGAATACGGTCGGCCATACGTTCTGGATAGAAAATATCGATAGCCTCCATCTTTTCTCCAGTACCTATAAATTTAATAGGCTTATCTACTACAGATTTGATCGATAAGGCAGCACCACCACGTGTATCACCATCTAGTTTTGTAAGAACAACACCGTCAAAATTTAAAATATCATTAAAAGCCTTTGCTGTATTTACAGCATCCTGACCTGTCATGGAATCCACTACAAATAGAGTTTCCTGAGGTTGAATTGCTGCGTGCACATCGGCAATTTCTTTCATCATTTGCTCATCTACCGCAAGACGACCTGCGGTATCTATAATGACAGCGTTAAAACCGTTTTCTTTTGCATAGGCAATTGCGGCTTGAGAAATCTTTACAGGACTCTTCTCTTCGCGAATAGAAAACACTTCAACTCCTACACTTTCTCCTACTACATGCAATTGATCTATTGCCGCTGGGCGATAAATATCACAAGCTACTAGCAGTGTTTTTTTATTCTTTTTGGTTTTTAGGTAGTTAGCCAGTTTACCAGAAAAAGTAGTCTTACCAGATCCTTGAAGACCGGACATAAGAATTACGGTAGGATCACCACTTAGATTGATCCCAGCGGCCTCTCCTCCCATAAGGGCTGTGAGCTCATCTTTTACTATTTTGGTAAGAAGTTGGCCAGGTTTTAGTGTGGTGAGTACACCTTGGCCTAATGCCTTCTCTTTTGCACGAGCTGTAAAATCCTTTGCGATTTTATAGTTCACATCGGCATCTACGAGAGCGCGACGTATTTCTTTAAGAGTATCTGCAACGTTTACCTCGGTAATGCTTCCGTGTCCCTTAAGGACATGCATGGCTTTATCGAGCTTGTCAGTTAAATTATCAAACATATTTTTGACTCATTTTTTGAAGACCGCAAAGATACTATTTAAGGGGTTTATCTTCAAGGTTTTCATTTGGTTTGTGAATGTGGTAGAGATCAAACTTTTAATATGCGACCACTGGGCACTAATTTCTTTCTGTGTTCCGCTTTCGCGAAAGCGGAATTAAAATAAAAGGTAACAACTTATTTCTTGTGTAAATGATTCATCACAAACACATGAGGGAATGTAATACCTCCCAAAAAAGCAATAATGGTAGAAAGGAAGAGGTTGGTGTAGTCTTTTAAAAAATAATACAATACAGCTAAAAACACCAAGGCACCGATCCAATAAATTAAAGAATTTATTATGTATTTTTTTATGGAACCTTTTGAAACTTCCCCATTTAAAAAAGCAATCTGATTGTAAATAGAGGGGATGCTATGCCATAAAATAAAATATATGGCAAAACCCCAAAGTAAACTGGCCGTTTGAAATAAAAGATACAACACAATAAGGTAAAATATTTCTCGGCCTATCATATTCCAAGATAAGGATTTCATGACCTTAATAGAGCTGATGATCATTATCGCTGCCGATACGATTAAAGGGTACAATAAAAAGGAGTAGGTAATCTCCGTTTTTAAGAGGTCATTTATTATCAGGATGCTGTCGGTATGATGTATTACTAATAAAGTAAGAATAATGTTCAATCCATAGGAAGTTAAAAACAGGTTGTAAAGCCAAAAAGAAGCAATCTTATACCTTTCAAAATGCTCTTGTCCAAAATGGTAACCACTTATTAAAATAAATAGGACTAAAATGACTTCTGGGATGATGAAAAACAGCGCAAAACCCATCAAAACGACTAGTGCATATAACGCATTAAATGAAAAAACATTCTTGTTGTTATTTTTTTTTGTGTTAAAATAAATCTTTAGATCATTTGCTCCATGTCCTACTCCTATAGTTAATATTAAAAAATATCCAATGGCAAACTCCCATTTATCAGGCACTTGTATGGAAATCCACAAGGCAAAAAAGCTTAATACCATAATGGCATTATACAGGTGCAATTTCTTAGGCATAAACTTTTGTTTAATTTTAACATTGTAAAGTTAAACAATATTAATTCTGATTTCGTATATTTACTGGAATATATAAACCAAATATTATGACTAAATTACTTTTAAATCTTGAGGTAGCTAGATTAGCTGCTGACGATTATGTAGGATTTACATTCTTTGTAGGGTGTATGGCTATGATGGCAGCTAGTGCCTTCTTTTTCTTATCCATGAGCAGTTTTGACAAGAAGTGGCGAACTTCTATTCTAGTTTCTGGATTAATTACCTTTATCGCAGCAGTGCATTATTGGTACATGCGCGATTACTGGGCAAGCTTTGGTGAATCTCCAGTATTCTTTAGATATGTTGACTGGGTACTTACGGTGCCGTTGATGTGTGTGGAGTTTTATTTAATTCTTAAAGTTGCAGGAGCAAAGAAATCCCTTATGTGGAGACTTATTTTTCTTTCTGTAGTGATGTTAGTTACAGGTTACCTAGGTGAAGCTGTAGATCGCGATAACGCATGGTTCTGGGGTCTTATTTCAGGTTTAGCGTACTTCGTAATTGTTTACGACATCTGGTTCGGTCAAGCTAAAAAATTAGCTGTAGCAGCTGGTGGAGATGTTCTTGCAGCTCACAAAACACTATGCTGGTTTGTACTAGTAGGATGGGCAATTTACCCAATAGGTTACATGGCTGGAACTCCAGGATGGTATGAGCCTTTCTTTGGTGGATTTAATCTAGACATCGTTTACAACATCGGTGATGCTATCAACAAAATTGGTTTTGGACTTGTAGTTTACAATCTTGCTGTATTAGCTTCTAAGAAATCAGAAGCATAATAATTACCGCATATCAAATATTTGTAAATGGCTCCTTCTAAAGGAGCCATTTTTTTATGCGTTTTATTTATCCAATTAACAGGACTAGTTGGTTGAAGTAATGGCTGTGAAACTTTAAAAAGTCTTATAATTTTGATATTTTCTTATACCATATAAGCAAAGGGTTTTGAATTCCAACAGCTTACAGGCTGAGGATAGACCTCATGTTATTAGTGAATAAAGAGCGTCGGGTATAGATGTGTTACATTTCCTTGATTCTGGACCGTGTTGGGATTTTTTTACTCTTATGCTTTTGTAAAAGGCGCTTATAATATGCTATCAAACCCGTTGATCGCAAGTTGGTGTTGCCGTCTGTTGGTGTTGCCGTCTATTTAATTATGCTTGTATTCTATATGAAAGGACTGTGATTAGGGGGAGCTTTTTTATTTTTCTGGGCTGTACTCTTCGTATGTTTATCATAAAGATAAAACACTTTATTAAAAGTGTTCATAAAAAAAGCCCATCGAGACTTAACGCGATGGGCTTTTCTTTATAATAGGAGTGAGGATTAGTGAATCTCCACTACTTCTAGTTCAAATACCAAGTCTTGACCTGCAAGTGGATGGTTTGCATCTACTATAATATGATCTTCTTCTACCTGTGCAACGCGCAACTGGCGCTCTGTACCATCAGGATTTTTTGAAACAAGTCCCATTCCTACCTCAGGTTTGATTTCTGGTGGTAGTTGAGTTCTTTCTACTTTATGAAAAAGCTCTTCAATGATTTCTCCATAAGCTTCTTCTTTAGGGATTTCAATAGTTTTTTTCTCATTTACTTTCATGTCAACAAGGCCTTTTTCAAAACCTGGAATTAACGCACCCTGACCTAATTGAGCTTCTAATGGCTCTCTTTCGGCAGAAGTGTCAAATACTTGTCCGTTTGCTTTTATTTTCCCTGTGTAATGCACCTTTACAGTGTCATTTGCTTTAACTTGACTCATAAAAATTGTTATTTTTTGTATCAGCTGCAAAGGTATGATTTGTAAATACTTATCAAAGTTTAATGGACTATAATGCGGTTCTATTAAGAAAGCCTTAACGATTACGCCGGTAAAACATCAAATTCATCAGGTGACTGGTTTTTTTAATCCACCAAACCAGACTAATAAGAAGCTTTTAAATGCATCAAATTCTCTTATCTCAAATTTCAAGCAGCAATTTATTGTTTCTTGGGCAGCTATAATTTAAACGACTATAAAACTGGTGGTCATCTGTAGGCATGCTAATTGGAAAAGTAGCACTGACATTAAGATAAAGAAGTGGTATGCGTTCCTGTGCAAAATCGTTTTAATGCCTTAACACTATTTTCTTCTAAATAGACAGCCGCTTTATTTTTTTAATGTTCCGGTCGCTGAGTAACCCCAGTCAGAATATCCATCCCCATCTTCATTAGAAACGTGTCTGGTATGATATATAGAAAGTTCGTTTTCTGATGTCCAAGAGAGGGAATAGAATTGAGTCTCTGTCCAGACACCACCAGAATCCATCCAGAATGCGTTAAGCTGGCCACCATAGCCTTTGCTCATCATAACTTCTTTAGAATAATCTTTAGCAAGATCCCCGTCTTCATCAGTTGTAGTCATGTAGACGTTATTTTGCTGTACAAACAGTCTTACAAAAACAGTTTCGCCGTCGTCTTTATTTAAAGTTCCTTCCCAAAGTCCATCAAAGTCCTTTGCTTGTCCAAACGCACTACCCATGCTAACGCATAGCAACAATGCAGTAAAAATCCATTTTTTCATAATTGAATAAGTTTGTTATACCATAAATTTAAGCAAGTTATTTTTAATTACAAATACCCCATATAGGGTATTTTACATGGCTTTACTACAGGTAGGCACCAGAAGGATAGTTCAATTCATAACGATGTGTGATTTTTAAACACAATCCTGAAGGGGGAGTGTATACAACACAATTTATAAGGCTTGTATAGGCATTTCTTGTTTACTACTTGCAGCTATAATTTTATATAATAATGTTTTATACCTGGGTCTTGGATACAGAGATGAAAGAGTCCTGTGTTAAAAGGATTAAAATCAGGAATATTTAATAAAATGATTGACTAGACGTTCAGAGAATCAGAAAAAGTGGGGCTGATTAACAAAGAAGTGTTTCTTCTAGTTTCACTTCAAGTAGAATATAAACTTACAGAACGAGGTAAAACATTGGAAAACATATTAAAAGCCATGGACGCTTGGAGTGTTCAAAACCATCAAGCAGAATAGTATAGGCAATCAGTTACACTCTCCCATGATAAGGCAGTAGATAGTTGTCTTATCATAAAATAAGCGGTATAATTTTTTCTTGAAAGCTATGTTCAATTATTTCTCGGTTCAGAAATGAATATGCAGGCCGTCCTTCTATTGTGAATGAGCAATAAGAGTTAAATATCTTCACCTATGAGATGGAAGGTTTGCGCCTATTGGTCACGCTATTTTGATAAGCTTATCTCAAAACAGTAAAATCAATTTATAGTACAGTCGTTATTTTTATTGATAATCACTGTTTTGAAGATACATATTGCTTTTTAATTCATCTTAGGGGATGTTTTAACTAAGGCAACTTACACTAGTTCTTTTTAAAAA
>TARA_R110000751_G_scaffold224086_2_pt1 | contig 19474 bp, 15 predicted proteins | sample TARA_R110000751 | Tara Oceans TARA_R110000751 (sample SAMEA4398001) | marine metagenome | biome: Polar Biome; feature: [MES] marine water layer (ENVO:01000295) within the mesopelagic zone...; material: water (ENVO:00002006), including particulate matter (ENVO:01000060) such... | reverse complement strand
GTTTCACCCGCAACTGGCTTGCCAGGCGCGGTGCGCCTCCACCTGTGGCCTATGGCAGGTTCGACGCGGCTGTTCTGGTTTTTTCGCTTGTAGCGCTTGCGGCGTGGGTTTTTGCGGGTGATCACAGGTTTGCGGCCGTTGGAATGGTCCTGGCGGGCGGGTTGAACGTCCTGCGGCTTGCACGCTGGCGAGGCTACGCATGCCTGGCCGAGCCGCTCGTCTTGATCCTGCATGTCGGGTATGCATGGGCTGCGGTGGCGTTGCTCTTGCTGGGACTGGGTAGCATCGTTCCGGAGATAGTGCCGCGTGTAGCAGGGATTCATGCGGCAGGTGCCGGGGCCATCGGCGTGATGACACTCGCGGTTATGACGCGGTCAAGTCTCGGTCATACGGGACGCGCGCTTGTGGCAGGATCTGGGACCGTTATGATATACTTTCTGATCAATCTGGCCGCCCTTCTCAGGGTCGGAGCAACTTTCCTGCCGATATCGTTTCAGACGAGCCTCAACCCTGTCGCGGCATTGATCTGGTTTGGGGCGTTAGCAGGCTTTTGTCTGGTCTACGGTCCGCGCCTGCTAATGCCGCGGCAATCGAACGCGGCTTGATCCTCAGGCAGCCCAAGCTTGATGGACATCAACTGTTGTCGCGCGCCCAGTCAACGACAAGGTGCGGCAACCCTCATAACCTTGATTTAATTCGCTCCGAGCCCGTCCGCCTAAAGCATTCGCCATGGCGGCCTGGCCGAGGGTGGCATTGGGAAACCGTGTCGCCTCCCGCGCTTGGAAAGGAGCCCGCGATGACACTGACCGCTCGCGATGCGACGGATGCTTTCGGACGCCGATTCCGCTATTTGCGGCTATCGGTTACGGAGGTGTGCAACTTCAGATGCACCTATTGCCTTCCGAATGGCTACAAGAAAACAGGTGCCATGGACTTTCTTTCGCCGATCGAGACCGAACGTCTCGCGCGTGCCTTTTCTGAACTCGGATTACGCAAGATCCGTCTGACCGGCGGTGAACCCAGCGTGCGCAAGGACCTGACCGAAATAATTGCAAGGGTCTCTGCCCAACCCCAAGTCGACAAGGTCGCCATGACGACCAATGGCTGGAATTTGGCGCGCCATGTGGATGACTGGGTGTCGGCTGGTCTGACCCACCTCAATGTCAGCATTGATGCGCTCGATCGGAATGCCTTTGCCCGGATCACGGGACATGACCGGCTCGACGACGTAATGTCCGGTCTCGACAGGGCGCAGGCTTTGCCTCTGTCGGCCGTCAAGGTCAACGCGGTTCTACTGCGCGACGGACTTGAGGATGACTTTTCGGCATGGACTGATTTTGTCAGGGATCGTCGGATCTCCGTGAGGTTTATTGAATTGATGCGGACAGGGGATAATGCTGCCTTTTTCCAGGATCAGCATGTCAGCGGTACAGTATTGCGCAACTGGCTCCTTCAACATGGCTGGCAACCCCGAGAGCGTGGCATTGATGATGGCCCGGCGATAGAATTTTCCCATCCTGATCATGCAGGGCGGATCGGACTGATCGCGCCCTATGCGCCTGGTTTCTGTGATGGCTGCAATCGCCTCAGAATAACCGCTCGCGGTCAGCTTCGCCTCTGCCTGTTTGGTCGGGGCGGACACGATTTACGCAGCTTTCTTGAAAGGGATGATCAAAAAGAGGCGCTTCAGGATATAATTGTCTCGGCGCTTGGCGGCAAAAGCCTGTCGCACGCTCTGCACGCCGCCAATCCGGGTGACATCCGAAACCTCGCACAAACGGGGGGTTAGCGGTTTTGGGGGTCGTTCAGCACACCTTGCTGGCGTTCGGTATTGGCCTTGCCAAGCTGGCTGCGGCTCTGGGCAAAATGATTGTCGATGAGCGGGCTCGGCCGAGCCAGTCGCTCGAGCGCCTGCACTTTGCTGAAACGCACAAGGGCGCCGTCAACCGCTACGCCCTGAGCCGACAGTTTCGCGAAGGCGCGCGACAGGTTCTCGGGAGACATTCCCAGCAGGGCAGCCAGCACTCGCTTTTCATGAGGTAGCGTGATTTCGTCCGTCTCGCCCTGGCGGGCGCGCTGAGTCATCAAATAGTTCGCCAGTCGTTCGGTCGAATCGCGCAACTTGTGGTTTTTTATCGAGCGGACCAGTCCGCGATAGCAGCCAGCGAGTTCTTCCGAGATTGCAAAACCGAAGGCCGGGTCATCGCTCATGGCGCGCCGGATCGATTCGCCGGGCACCATGAGGATTTCAGAACGTTCCAGCGTGATAGCTGACATCAGGGCGTCCGACTCAAGAACGACAGCTGCTAGAATAAAGGTAGATACGGGTCTGAGTATTGCGAGCGTGGTATCCTTCGATTTCCAGCCGGCACCGAGTTCGACCGAGCCATCGAGCAGGACGTAGAGAAAGTCGACGCTGTCGCCTTCCATAAGCAAAGTTGTTCCAGAGGGAAAGCGCTGCAGGAACGCGCCTGACATCACGCGGTCAAAGGTTTCGTCACTCGCGGCTCTGAAGAAGGCGAGTTCTCGCGTGCGCACAATATCTGTAGGTTTGAGCGTCATGCAGCTTCCTGTGAGTGTCGCGCGTGAATGGTTTGAAAATCGACAGAGGTGAGCCAGCCTCCTGCCAACGCATGAGCCAATTCTTAGAAACCGGATTGATAAATGTCAAGGATGGGCCCCGTAAGGTTCAGGTCTTTCCGAGTGCATTCTCAAGGCGCCACGATGCACTGATCAGTTCTGAAAAGATTGATCTCAATTCGACCGGACATTCAGACAAACGACACCCCACCACTTCGCAAATATCAAGGCGTCCAAACAGGAGCAGTGCCACGTCTCGGTCTGGAGTTTCTTCACCGATCTGAGGGGGACCGATATGACAGATTCCAGAACCCAGCCAGCCCCTGGTGCCAATACAGCGCTGGGTCTCACGACTTTCGCCTTCACAATCTGCTTCGCCGTATGGGTCATTTTCGCGATCCTTGGCATCCAGATACAGAAGGATCTTGGCCTTACGGAAACGCAGTTCGGCCTGCTTGTGGGGACCCCAATCCTGACTGGCTCGCTGTCGCGACTCGTTCTTGGTATCTGGGCCGACCAGTATGGTGGTCGCATCGTGAATGTCATTGTCATGCTGCTGTCTGCGCTGGCGACGTGGCTCCTCACATTTGCCGAGACGTATCCTCAATTCCTAATCGCCGCGCTGGGTATTGGTCTGGCAGGCGGGTCATTTGCCGTATCGATTACCTATGTATCGAAATTCTTTCCTATCGAGAAACAGGGTGCGGCACTCGGTATCGTCGGGGCGGGCAATGTCGGTGCGGCTGTAACCAAGTTTGCCGCGCCGATCGTTATGGCGTCGATCGGCTGGACGGGCGTGGCGACAGTGTGGGCAATCGCCCTGGCAGTGACAGCTGTCATTTTCTTTGTCTTCACCAAGGACGATCCGGACCTCGCCGAACGGCGCAGGTCGGGTGCCCGGCCGCGCAGTTTCGCCTCCCAGTTCGCGCCATTGCGCAACGTTCAGGTCTGGCGTTTCTCACTCTACTATTTCTTTGTTTTTGGTGGGTTTGTCGCGCTCGCCTTGTCTCTGCCGCACTACCTGATCGGCGTGTATGGTTTTGACATCAGGACGGCGGGCATGCTGGCGGCAGCCTATTCGATCCCGGCTTCCATTTTTCGCATCTATGGTGGCCATCTGGCTGACCAGGTCGGTGCCCGTAAGGTGATGTACTGGACATTCCTTGTGTCGATGGTCGTTACCTTCATCCTGTCCTATCCCCCAACCACGTACATCGTCGATGGCGTCAACGGGCCGATGACCTTCCGGCTAGCCATGGGGCCCATCGCCTTTGTGGTCCTGATCTTTGTGCTTGGCTTCTTCATGAGCCTCGGCAAGGCGGCGGTCTACAAGCACATTCCAATCTATTACCCCAAGGATGTTGGCGCCGTTGGTGGCCTTGTGGGCATGATCGGGGGACTGGGCGGATTCATCCTCCCGATCGCATTCGGTATGCTGAATGACCTGACTGGAGTCTGGACCAGTTCGTTCATGGCACTGTTCTTGTTGGTGTCGGGGTCATTCATATGGATGCATCTGGCCATTCAGAGAATGGAGCGCGAGGCGTCAGGAACGACCCTCGACCAATTGCCGCAGCTTCCGGAAATGCAGCCGCTTCATGACGTGGCCGCAAACAAAGCGCTTACGCCAAAACTGATCACTGACTGGCGTCCGGAAGATGAAACCTTCTGGCAGGAGACCGGCAAAAAAGTTGCCAATCGCAATCTTTGGCTGTCGATCCCGGCCTTGCTCCTGTCCTTCTCGGTCTGGATGGTGTGGTCGGTTGTGGTGGCCAAATTGCCTCAGATTGGTTTTGGTTACTCGACCGGTCAACTGTTCTGGCTGGCTGCCCTGCCAGGCCTGTCCGGTGCCACGCTGCGCATATTCTACAGTTTCATGGTGCCCATCTTCGGTGGACGGCTCTGGACAACCCTGACTACCTGGTCGCTGCTGGCTCCTGCGCTTGGCATCGGCTTCGCGGTCCAAAATCCGGATACGCCCTACTGGATCATGCTGGTCCTGGCGCTGCTGTGCGGTTTCGGTGGCGGCAATTTTGCTTCCTCCATGTCGAATATAGGATTCTTCTTTCCCAAGAAGGAGAAAGGCAACGCGCTCGCGCTCAATGCCGGTCTCGGCAACCTTGGTGTCAGCGCCATGCAATTCCTAGTTCCTATCGCCATCACGATGGGTGTGTTTGGTGTCCTCGGCGGTGATCCGATCGTGACCAGTAAAGGCGAGGAAATTTTCCTCCAGAACGCAGGCTTTATCTGGGTTCCTTTCATTATAGCTTCAGCTTTCGCAGCCTGGTTTGGCATGAATGACCTGGCCTCGGCGAAGGCCTCATTTGCCGAGCAGTCGGTGATTTTTCAACGCGCACATACCTGGTACATGTGCTGGCTCTATACCGGTACGTTCGGGTCCTTCATCGGTTTCTCTGCGGCCTTCGTGCTGCTGACAAAGACCCAGTTCCCGGACGTTAATGTCCTGCAGATCGCCTTTCTTGGGCCACTGGTCGGAGCTCTATCGCGCTCGTTCACGGGGTGGATATCTGATCGATGGGGCGGTGGACGAGTCACAGTCTGGGTTTTCGTTGCGATGGCACTCGGTACACTCGGCGTCATCGCGTCCCTTCAGGTCGGAAGTTTCACCGGCTTCTTTGCCAGCTTCATGTTCCTTTTCTTCGCAACTGGTGTTGGCAATGCCTCCACCTTCCAGATGATCCCTGTCATCATGCGCAAGGAAGTCGCACGCCTTGAACCGCACCTTTCGCCCGACGAACTCGTGCGTCAGTCTGACAAGGAAAGCGCTGCGATCACGGGTTTTACCTCAGCCATTGCAGCTTACGGCGCGTTCTTCATTCCAATGGGATTTGGCACGTCCCTTTCAGCGAGCGGCAGCGCTATGCCGGCCTTGATCTGCTTCCTGGTCTTCTACGTCTCGTGTCTCGTCCTGACCTGGCGTGTGTACACCCGCAAGGGTGGTCTCTTGCACGACATCGAACGCGGGCGCGCGACCATCTCCACTTCTGCCCCTGCGGCGACTGTCTAAAAGGATACTGAAAAATGAGCCACACACTCGACAGATTGACATTTTTCCGGCGGCAGACCGAGCTCTATTCGGGCGGACACGGCGTCCTCAATGACGAGGATCGTTCTTGGGAGGAAGCCTATCGCAATCGCTGGCGCCACGACAAGATTGTGCGCTCAACCCATGGCGTGAACTGCACCGGATCGTGTTCCTGGAAGATCTATGTCAAGGGTGGCATCGTCACCTGGGAAACCCAGCAGACAGACTATCCGCGCACGCGTGACGATCTGCCGAACCATGAACCCCGAGGTTGTGCGCGTGGCGCGAGCTATAGCTGGTATCTCTATTCGGCCAATCGCGTGAAGTATCCCCTGATCCGGGCACGGTTATTGAAATCCTACCGTGCAGCCCGCAAGACAATGGAACCGGTGGCTGCCTGGAGATCGATTCAGGAGGACCCGGCCAAGCGCGCCGACTATGTCACACGGCGCGGACTTGGCGGGTTCGTTCGCGCAGACTGGGAGACGGTCAACGAGATTATTGCGGCAGCCAATGCGCACACGATCAAGAAGTGGGGACCTGACCGTGTATTCGGGTTTTCCCCGATTCCGGCCATGTCCATGGTTTCATATGCGGCCGGCGCGCGTTACCTCCAGCTTATCGGCGGGGTAACCGGATCCTTCTATGACTGGTATTGCGACCTTCCGCCGGCAAGCCCTCAGACGTGGGGCGAGCAGACGGACGTTGCCGAAAGCGCTGACTGGTACAATTCGGGCTTTCTGATTCTTTGGGGATCGAACGTGCCACAGACCCGTACGCCGGATGCGCACTTCTATACCGAAGCGCGCTACAAGGGTGTCAAATCCGTGGTCATATGCCCGGACTATTCGGAGGCATCGAAATTCTCGGACGTCTGGGTTGCCGCCAAGCAGGGCACGGATGCGGCCCTCGGCATGGCATTTGGGCATGTCATCCTGACAGAGTATCACCGTGATCGCGACGTACCTTACTTCCGCGATTACATCCGCAAGTATAGTGACCTGCCATTGCTCGTTCGCTTGCAGGAACAAGAAGACGGCTATGTGCCTGAGCGTCTCCTGCGCGCATCGGATTTCGATGGTGCCCTCAAGGAAGAGAACAAGCCCGAATGGAAGACAGTCGGGCTCGACGAGACGACTGGCAAGGTTGTCGTCCCGAACGGCTCGATTGGATTTCGGTGGGGAGACACGGGCAAGTGGAACCTTGAGGAACGCGATGGCAAGGGCAAAGAGATCAAGCTGCGCCTTGGCCTGAAGGGCGTCGAGGACCATGTTGCCAGCGTCCGGTTCCCCTATTTTGCCAACTCTGCCAGCAATGGCTTTGCCTCCACCGATCATCCGGACGTGCTGACCCGCAACATTCCTGTCAAGCGCATGAAGCTTGCTGACGGCACCGAAACCCTGGTGGCCAGCGTCTATGACCTCCTGATGGCGAACTACGGCGTCGATCAAGGCTATGGCGGCGAGCACCTCGCAATAGATTTCGACGACCCAGCACCTTACACGCCGGCCTGGGCCGAAGCGATCACCTCAGTCCCGCGCGAGCAGATCATTGCGGTTGCGCGAGGGTTCGCCACCAATGCGGAAAAGACCAATGGGAAGTCCATGGTCATCATCGGCGCGGGCATGAACCACTGGTACCATATGGACATGAACTATCGCGCGGTGATCAATATGCTGGTCCTGTGCGGGTGTGTTGGCCAGTCTGGTGGTGGCTGGTCGCACTATGTTGGTCAGGAGAAGCTGCGCCCGCAGACGGGTTGGGCGCCGCTCGCCTTTGCGACCGATTGGGTGCGCCCGCCGCGTCAACAGAACTCGACCTCATACTTTTATGCGCATACTGACCAGTGGCGCTATGAGACCGTTCCTGTCGGTGAAATCCTGTCACCGACAGCGCCTGAGGGCGACTGGTCCGGTAGTTTCATCGATTACAATGCCAAAGCCGAACGCATGGGCTGGCTGCCTTCTGCGCCAGCGCTCAAAACGAACCCGATCGAAATTGCAGCCCTCGCTGAAAAGGCAGGGATGGATCCGAAGGACTATGTCGTGAAGTCACTGAAATCCGGCGATCTCGAAATGTCGTGCATGGATCCGGATCATGAAGCCAACTGGCCGCGTAACATGTTCGTCTGGCGTTCCAACCTGCTCGGTTCATCGGGCAAGGGGCATGAATATTTCCTCAAGCATCTGCTCGGAACCGATCACGGCGTGCAGGGCAAGGACCTCGGAGAGACCGGCGGTGTGAAACCGACGACGGTCAAATGGCACGAGGACGCCCCGAAAGGGAAACTCGACCTGCTCGTGTGTATCGATTTCCGCATGTCTACCACTGCGGTCTATTCCGATATCGTGCTGCCTACGGCCACCTGGTACGAGAAGAACGATCTCAATACGTCCGATATGCACCCGTTCATCCACCCCCTGGGTGCGGCCGTCGATCCTGCCTGGGAATCACAGTCGGACTGGGAGATATTCAAAGGCCTTGCACGTAAGTTCTCGGAAGTGGCGCCGGAAGTGCTTAACGCGGTGACCGATGTCGTCCTCACACCGATACAGCACGACACTGCCGGAGAGCTTGCCCAGGCAGCGGGCGTTACGGACTGGCTGACCGACGGGAGTGAACCGATCCCCGGTCAGACCATGCCGCAGATCAGTGTGGTCAAACGGGACTATTCCCAAACCTATGCGAAATTCACTTCACTCGGCCCGCTCCTCGAAAAACTTGGCAATGGTGGCAAGGGGATTGGCTGGGACACGGCGCATGATGTGGCCAATCTCGGTTCGCTCAATGGGCGCGTGCTCGATGAAAACGTCGCCAAGGGCCAACCGCGCATCGATTCCGATATCGACGCCTGCGAGACGATCCTGATGCTTGCACCGGAAACCAATGGCGAGGTCGCCGTCAAGGCTTGGCATGCGCTCGAAAAGCAGACCGGACGTGATCACGCGCATCTGGCCCTGCCCAAGGAAGACGAGAAGATCCGGTTCCGTGACATCGTCGCCCAACCGCGCAAGATCATTTCTTCTCCGACATGGTCAGGCATCGAGAGCGAACATGTCAGCTATAATGCCGGCTATACGAACGTCCACGAACTGATCCCTTGGCGGACCCTGACGGGACGCCAGCAACTCTACCAGGACCATGACTGGATGCGCGCATTCGGAGAGGGGTTTGTTGTTTACAAGCCTCCGATCGATCTCAAGACAACGTTCGTCCAGGGCGACAAGCCAAACGGTAACAAGGAGATCACGCTGAACTTCATCACGCCGCACCAGAAATGGGGCATCCACTCGACCTATTCCGACAATCTGATGATGCTGACATTGAACCGCGGTGGTCCGGTTGTCTGGTTGTCAGAGACTGATGCGAAGCGTGCAGACCTTGTCGACAATGACTGGGTGGAGGTGTTCAACGCGAATGGCGCACTGACGGCTCGCGTCGTCGTATCCCAGCGAATCCGGGAAGGCACGATCTTCATGTACCACGCACAGGAGAAGATCGTGAATACGCCCGGATCGGAAATCACTGGCAAACGCGGCGGCATCCATAATTCGGTCACGCGGACGATCCTGAAACCGACCCACATGATCGGCGGGTATGCCCAGCTGTCCTACGGGTTCAACTATTACGGGACGGTTGGCTCAAACCGGGATGAGTTTGTTGTCATCCGCAAAATGGCAAATGTCGACTGGCTCGAAGAGCCCGCCTCGCAAATGGAGGGCGCACAATGAAAATCCGTGCTCAGATTGGAATGGTCCTCAACCTCGACAAGTGCATCGGGTGTCACACCTGTTCGGTAACATGCAAGAATGTATGGACGAGCCGGGAGGGAGTTGAATACGCCTGGTTTAATAATGTCGAGACCAAACCGGGCATTGGTTTTCCGAAAGACTGGGAGAACCAGAAGCGCTGGAATGGTGGTTGGCGGCGTAAAGCGAATGGCCGGATAGAACCGAAAATGGGCGCAAAATGGCGCATTCTCGCCAAGATATTTGCCAATCCGGACCTGCCCGAAATCGACGACTATTATGAACCCTTCGATTTCGACTATGCGCATCTCCAGACCGCACCTGAGATGAAAGCCTTCCCGACCGCGCGCCCCCGATCGAAGATCACGGGTCAGCGCATGGAGAAGATCGAGTGGGGCCCCAACTGGGAGGAAATCCTTGGCGGCGAGTTTGAAAAGCGCAGTGCGGATTACAATTTCGAAGGGGTGGAAAAGGCTATCTACGGCGCCTTCGAGCAAACCTTCATGATGTACTTGCCGCGCTTGTGCGAACACTGCCTGAATCCGACATGTGTGGCGGCCTGCCCGTCAGGGGCAATCTACAAGCGCGAAGAGGACGGCATCGTCCTGATTGATCAGGACAAGTGTCGCGGTTGGCGGATGTGCGTCTCGGCGTGCCCCTACAAGAAAGTCTACTATAACTGGGAATCCGGAAAGTCGGAAAAATGCACTTTCTGCTATCCGCGCATCGAGGTTGGCCAACCGACTGTCTGTTCGGAAACCTGCGTCGGGCGGATCCGCTATCTCGGTGTCTTGCTCTACGATGCCGACAAGATCGAAGCAGCAGCCAGCACGCCGGACGAGAAGGATCTCTATCAGGCGCAGCTCGATGTTTTCCTGGACCCGAATGATCCGGCTGTCATCGCGCAAGCGCGGCTGGATGGGATTCCGGAAGCCTGGCTGAAAGCGGCGCAGGCGAGTCCGGTCTACAAGATGGCAATGGAGTGGAAGGTCGCGTTTCCGCTGCATCCGGAATATCGCACGCTGCCCATGGTCTGGTATGTGCCACCTCTCTCTCCGATCCAGTCGGCCGTGGCTGCGGGGGCGCTCGAAACCGATGCGGATATGCCGGATGTTTCCAGCATGCGTATTCCAGTCCGCTATCTTGCCAACATGCTGACCGCCGGCAAGGAAGAACCGGTCGTTCTGGCGCTCGAACGAATGATGGCCATGCGCAAATACATGCGGGCCAAGACGGTTGAAGGGGTGATCGATCACCCCACCGCCAAAAAGGTGGGCCTCACCGCCCGTCAGATCGATGAAATGTACCGCTACATGGCGATCGCCAATTACGAGGATCGCTTTGTCATCCCGACAACCCACCGGGAATCGCAGGAAGACGCATTTGAAATGCGCGGTGAGTGCGGATTTACATTCGGCAATGACTGTTCCGGCGGACGCACGGAACTCGGCCTGTTCGGCCGGGACAAGCGGTCCAAAGCCAAAACCCCAATGGAGCTTTAATCATGGCCATCACGTATCGTGCTCTATCGCGCCTCCTGTCCTACCCGGATGCCACCTTGCAGGCAGAGGCTGGCGCAATTGTCGATGCCATTCAAGAAGAAGGTATCGTTCCGGAACGGATCATTAAATCCTTGCGAAAACTGGCGCTCAGCCTTGCCAGCACGGATATCTATGAGGCTCAGGCGATCTATGTCGATCAGTTCGACCGGTCACGTACCTTGTCCCTGCACCTCTATGAGCACGTGCATGGCGAGAGCCGTGAGCGAGGGCCGGCCATGGTTGGCCTTGTCGAACTTTACAAGTCGCATGGACTTGAACTTGATGTCAGCGACCTGCCGGATTATCTGCCGATCTTCCTGGAATTTCTTTCGATCATTCCCGATGCGGAGGCAGCCTCGCTGATCGGCGAGGCTGCCCATGTGATCGAAGCGATCGGAGAGCGCCTCAAGAAGCGCCAGAGCCCCTACCGCGCTATCTTTGGCGCCCTGATGACGCTCTCAGATCGTGCGGCAGACAAGGCGGCGCTGGCTGATCTTTTGGCCATGCCTGAGGATGATCCGGATGATCTGGAGGCGCTTGACGAAAACTGGGCTGAGGAACCCGTTACGTTTGGTCCCGGGACGCCATCCGACGGTTGTCCAAAAGCGGCAGCCATGGTGAGCAAAATGCAGGGAGCGCGCGGCTAATGTCCAGGTTGCGAACAGCGCTCATGGTGGGTGCGGCGATCTCTTCTGTTTGCGTATTTGGCGCAGCACCAGCGCAAGCAGGTGAGGGTAGCCCCATCCTTGATATTCGGTTGCGGGCCGAACAGGTCGATCAAAGCGGATTTGACGACACAACAGCGCTGACGGTGCGCGGGCGGTTTGGTTATGATTACAAGGCAAGTGACGCTTGGAGCTTCCTCGGCGAGGTCGAAGGCGTCGCGCATTTGAGTGACGATTTTTCCGACACGGTGGAGAATGTTCCCGGCAAGGCGATTGTCGCGGATCCGGAGGCACTGGAGATCAACCGCCTGCAGGTGTCCTGGAAAGATAAGGCGACCTCGGTCACGCTCGGGCGCCAGCGCATCATTTTCGATGACGCGCGCTTTGTGGGCAATGTTGGCTTCCGGCAGAATGAGCAGACCTTTGACGCGCTTCGGCTCGGTCATGTGGTCTCCGAGTCCGTGTCAGTCGACTATGTCTATATCGACAAGGTTCGCCGTGTGTTCGGCGATGACAGCCCCGTCGGTGAGTGGGATAGCGCCTCGCATATCGTCCGGTTATCGGCAAAGACATCGCTCGGCGATGTCACGGCTTACGGCCTGTTGCTTGATTTCGACAATGCGCCGGCGGCGTCTGGCCAGACCTGGGGCGCCAGCTGGACAAGGTCATGGGACACTGATCTCGGCAAGCTCACGCTTGATGGTGACGCCGCCATTCAGAGTGAATGGAACGGGGCAGGACCCACAGCTGATCTCGGTTACCAGGCTGCGAGCGTTTCCCTGACACAAAAAGGTCTCACCGGGGCATTGGGTGTTGAAATTCTCGATGGGGCGGGTGGACGTGGTTTTACGACTCCGCTTGCGACTTTGCATGCCTTTCAGGGTTGGGCGGATGTGTTTCTCAACACGCCGGCAACCGGCGTGCGCGATGTATCGGCCACGCTGAAAGGTAAGGCGCCATCGTTCATTGCCGATGCCAAACCGGTCAGCTGGGTCGTCGGTTACCATGACTTCGCCTCTGACAACGGAGCCAACGATCTCGGCAGCGAGATCGATGCCTTGGCCCGCCTGCCAGTCAACGCGAATTTCAGTCTCGAAGGCAAGGTCGCCGTATTCAATGGCGAGCCCGGCGGTCCGGCCGACCGCACCAAATTCTGGCTGGCCCTCGAGGCCAGCTTCTAGACCCATCAGGAGGGAGCCCGACATGGCACCAGAGCACGTCACGACAATTACCTCAGCCGGCTGGCTCGATCAGGCTGTCTTCGGCTTTTATCCCTATATCGCGCTTGCCGTTCTCGCGATCGGATCTGTGTTGCGATTTGACCGGGAGCCTTACACATGGCGATCAGGATCGTCTCAGCTCTTGCGACGAAAGCAACTGGTTCTTGGCTCGGTCCTGTTTCATGTCGGCGTTCTTGTGATTTTCGGCGGGCATTTCGTCGGCTTGCTGACGCCGCTCTGGGTGTTCGACATGATAGGTATTACGCACGGGCAAAAGCAGGTGCTCGCCATGGTCGCGGGCGGCGTTGCGGGGGCTGCTGCCATCCTGGGGGCGTTGATCTTGCTCCATCGGCGCGTATTTGATCCACGCATACGTGCCAATTCATCGTTTGGGGATACAGCCATTCTTGCGCTGCTGACGCTCCAGTTGGCGTTTGGTCTTTCGACAATTCCATTGTCGGCCAATCACCTTGATGGTTCTGAGATGGTGAAGTTCATGTACTGGGCGCAAGGCATCTTTACGTTTCAGGCCGATGCAGCCGATTATGTCGCCAATGTTCACTGGATTTTCAAGGCGCACCTGTTCCTGGGACTGACCATATTCCTTGTGTTTCCATTTACACGGCTCGTCCACATGCTTTCTGCGCCGGTCTGGTATATGGGCCGCCGCGGCTGGCAGCTTGTACGTACGCGTCGCGACATCAAGGCGGATCAGGCGATTGCCGCGCGCAAGCGGGCAGGAGGCGCATGATGGCCAATACAGCAACAGCCATATTCCATGGCGTGGAAGTCCCCGAGACACTTCTCGCAGCAGAAATGCAGAACCATCAGGCCGCCAGTCTTTCCGAAGCGCGTGTGCGTGCAGGCCGGGCGCTTGCCGCCAAGGCTGTCTTGCTCGACCGCGCGCGCCAGCTCGGTATCGCGGCACAGCCTGAGCTCAATGCAGACGGCCTTGAAGAGACAGATGAAGAGTCCCTGATCCGCGAGCTCCTCAGCCAGGAGGTCGAGGCCGAAGCGCCGCCAGCTGACGCGGTGCGACGCATATATGATGACCAGCCCAACGGCTTCAGGACCCCGCCCTTGCTGGAAGCATCGCATATTCTGGTCGCGCCGGATGAGCGCGACGATATCGCAGCGACAAATGCGCGCGCTCGGGCAGACGAACTCTTGGCTGTGCTTGCCCGGCAACCGGACAGGTTCGTAGGGCTCGCGCGTACCGTGTCAGCTTGCCCGTCAGGAAGTGATGGTGGAACTCTCGGGCAATTGCGCCCGGGTGATGTCTTGCCCCCAATCTGGCAAGCATTGCTTGCGCTCGAGCCTGGAGAGCTCGCGGACGAACCGGTCCGGACAGAACATGGTTGGCACGTACTCAAGCTGGACCATCGGGTTGATGGCAGACGCCTGCCGTTCGAACACGTCGCGGCGCACATCGAAATGCAACTGGAAGCGCGCGCCTGGACATTGGCCGCTGCCCGCTATGTCGATGCGCTTCTGAAGCGCGCGTCCGCAACGCCGCCGGCTCTCGGTATTTCGGCACTTGGAACGCTGGAGACGGACCAAACACCTGTCACACGCGTCTACGCGCTTCTTGGGGATGTCTTCGCCAATCCGCAAGCAGCTCTCTTCGCGCTGAAACCTGATGTTCTGAAAGTGATTGATGCTGAGGCGGCAAGCAAGAAACGCGCACCGGCCAGCGTCTTGTCCGACGCGATAAATTCTTTCCTGACGGAGGCCAAGGATGACGCCTGGACACAGGTGATTTCGCGTCTCAGGGACAGCACGTCACCACTCGCGGATTGTCTTGAAACCATGGTCAGGAATCAGTTTCCACAGGTCAAGGCAACCCGCACGCTCATTCTGACGCGCCGGGGAGGGGGCCCGGATCCGGTAGAGAAAGGTCAACCCGATGGAACCGGTTTATAAGGGCGGCTTTATTGAAGCCATGCCGACGGAGTTGCTCCGGGAACCGCTGGTATGGTTCTTCGCTGAGCACTACCGACATCGCTCCGTCTGCAAGCGATTGCGCGAACTGGCCAAAACTGTCGCGTTTGATGAAGACGCATTGCGAGACGTTCTGCAATTTCTGGACAGTGATCTGCCGCTCCACATCATTGACGAGGAGGATGACCTGTTTCCACTCCTGCGGCGACGATGCGAGGCAGATGACCAGATCGAGAACGTCCTGGGAATGCTGTCCGGAGAACATGCCAGCGATTTGCATGATGCCTCAGCCGTCAAGTCTCTCATTGCCTCGGCCTTGAATGATCGTCGCGGTCCCGCTGGATACGTTGAGGCACCCCAGGTCATTCCGCCTTTTTGCCGGTCTCAGGAACGCCATATTGCCGTTGAAAATGCTGTCGTGCTACCGATTGCGCGCGCGCGCCTGAGCGAAACGGATCTTCGCAGCCTCGGTCGTCGGCTGGCCGCTCGCAGAGGCTTACCGGATCCGTTTGCGGAGGCGTCATGATCGAGGCACTGCTTGACAATAACATGAACTGGGCCAGCGCGCGCGTGCGCGCTGATCCCAAATATTTTCAAAGACTGTCAGCACAGCAATCGCCTGAATATCTCTGGATAGGGTGTTCAGACAGCCGCGTGCCCGCGAACGAGATTGTCGGTCTTGATCCGGGCGAGTTGTTTGTTCATCGTAATGTCGCCAATCTGGCGCCACCGCGGGATGTAAATTTTCTATCCGTTCTGCAATATTCGATTCAGATACTCAAAGTCAGGCACGTGATCGTCTGCGGGCATTATGGATGTGGCGGCGTACGGGCTGCCATTGAGACGAAACGTCTGGGGCTCATCGATCATTGGCTGCAGCCCATCTCTGACATGGCGCATCGGCATAAGTCGCACCTTCACGCCATTACCGATTTCGACACGCGCGTAAATGTCATGTGCGAACATAATGTTCGGGCCCAGGTCGAGTATATTGGTAGGAATCCCTTCGTGACCGATGCATGGCGAAAAGGCCAGTCCTTGGCGATCCACGGATGGATTTATTCAATCCGCGATGGGCTGTTGCGAAACCTTGATCTGACGATAGAGCGCCCGAAGGAGGCGGATGTATTGTCGGCGCGCCCTTGGTTTGCCAATGACTGACCTCGTGGCAGTGATCCTTGCGGGTGGAGACGGATGCCGGATCGGAGGCGGCAAGCCGAATATCAGGCTCGATGGGCGCCGTCTCATCGACCGCGCGATCGACCATGTTGCGGAATGGCGTATTCCGGCGAGGTTGTCGGTACGCGAACCCGGGCAGGTTTATCCGGCAAGACTACCCGAGGTCGTCGATGACCCGCGCATCGAAGGTCCGCTCGGCGGACTGTTGGGGGCCCTGGCCTGGGCAGTGGCGTTTGGCGCGCGTCGGGTCATCACTGTTCCATGCGACATGCCCTATTTGCCTTGCGACCTGAAGACCCGACTTGACGCCATGGCGGTGCAATTCGACCAGCCTGCCGTCGCGACCTCGTTGCAGCGCCGACATCCGGTTTGCTCTGTCTGGCCGGTCAGGTGCCTCGGGCCATTGCAAACCTATGCCGATAGCGGGCGACGCAGTCTGAACGGCGCGCTGGAGCGGTGCGCAGCTGTCAGCGTTGACTGGTCAGTCCAGGATGGCCGCGATCCGTTTTACAACATCAATACGTCAGGCGACCTCGCTCGGGTCAGTCGGTCGATCAATACAAGTCTTTCAGGTTCCGAAGGGGTCGCATCATGACAAACGCAATCCTGAAACATGCCAATGCACGGGTTCCACGTTATACCAGTTATCCACCTGCCACAGCCTTCGGGACATCGCCCGATGAAATGCTTTATCGAAAGTGGCTTTCCAGACGCGACCCTGGCACACCGATCGCACTCTACCTCCATGTGCCGTTTTGCCGGGAAGTGTGCTGGTATTGCGCCTGTAACATGAAGCTTGTGAGACGGGAAAAGCCACTAGCCGATTATGCAGCTACACTCGAACGCGAGTTGGAACTTCTTTGCGAAGCCCTCCCGCCTGGCATGCGGGTCGACGCAATCCACTGGGGCGGCGGGACACCGACATCTTTGAATGATGACAGTCTTGCGAACCTGACTGCAAAAATCCGGAAGCTGTTCAATGTCTCGCCGCAGGCAGAGACGGCGTTTGAGCTCGATCCAAGAACGTTCGCGCTCGCTCGCGCACGCGACCTGGCGGCGCTGGGAGTCAACCGGGTGTCCCTAGGTGTTCAGGAATTTGATGCGAAGGTGCAGGCGGCGGTCAATCGTATCCAGCCATTCGAACAGGTGAGGGACGTGGTCAACAGCCTTCGGGATGCAAATATCTGCCGGATCAATTTTGATCTCATGTACGGATTGCCTTTCCAGACCGTCGAGACACTGGCAAAAACAGTTACCCAGACACTCGCGCTTCGCCCCGACCGTATTGCACTCTTCGGCTACGCACATGTTCCCTGGGCTGCGCGGCGTCAGACCCAGATCGACGCGCAGACCCTGCCAGGACTGGAGGCACGATTCGATCAGGCCGAGCGCGCTGCTGGCGACCTGATCGCGGGCGGTTACAGGCGCATCGGTCTTGACCACTTTGCCCTGCCGGCAGACGGCCTTGCCAAGGCGCTGGACGACCAGACACTGATGCGAAACTTCCAGGGATATGTGGCTGATACGCCATCAACGATCATTGGCGTCGGCAGTTCGTCTATTTCCTGTGTCCCAGAAGGCTATGTTCAGAACCTCTCGGAAACAGGCGCATGGAGTCACGCTGTTGAATCGGGACACTTGCCGGTTAAACGCGGTCACGTTCTGGACAAGATGGATCGCATGCGCGGTGAGGTCATCAGTCTTATCATGTGTTTCATGCACGCCGATCTGGGGCAGATCAGCCAAAAGCACGGATTCCGCGAAAGCGTGCTGGACGAAGAGATGGCAGTCTGCCGCAAGTACGAGGCCGACGGATTGGTGGCCGTCAATGGTCGCGCGCTGCAGATACCCGAGCGAGGGCGTCCGGCCCTCAGGTTGATTGCATCATGTTTTGATGCGCATCTTGATCAGGAAATGTCCCGGCATGCCATTGCAGTGTAACACATCGGGGCAGGAGCTTCCGCGTCAGGCAGTCGAGACATTCAGGGTCTGGTACGAGAATGCGGTCGCAAATCCGCTTGTCGACGATGCGAGCGCGATGTCGCTCGCGACTGCCAATCAATCCGGGCGTCCTTCGTGCCGGGTTGTTCTGCTGAAATCCTTCGATGCGCGTGGCTTCGTCTTCTATACAAATCTGAACAGTCGGAAGGGCCGCGACTTGCGCGCCAATCCCGGAGCGGCGTTGTGCTTCTACTGGCCGGCACTTCGACGACAGGTAAGGATCGAGGGTGTGGTGACACCTGTGACATCGCAAGAGGCAGACGTCTATTTCGCCACTCGCCCCCGGAACAGCCAGATTGGGGCCTGGGCGTCCCGGCAGTCAGAGAGTCTGGAATCACGGTCAGTTTTGCACAAGCGCATCGCCAACCGGACCGTGCGATTTGCCGCACGACCGGTTTCGCGACCGGTATTCTGGTCAGGGTTTCGCTTGATCCCGGATCGGGTCGAATTCTGGTCTGAAGGATCTTTCAGAATACACGACCGCCGCGCTTTCGTCTTTTCTGCCGATGACGGATGGCAAATTCTGGACCTGTTTCCATAATGATCGGACAGGGTCATGATCGCGCCAAGTTGACGCTAGATCGGCCAGGCGGCCCTATCAGGGGCCGTGTTCGGCAGGCACAATGATCCCGGGGGATCCGAGCCGTGATGTTTTGATCAGACCGGCCGGGAAGATCGACTGGATGCAATGAGAAAGGGAGCGTGCGATGTCGGAAATTATCGAAAAACTCAAGTTGGAGCATCGTCTTTTCAGACGTTATCTCGATTTGTTCGATCAGGAAATGAAAGCCTTTGAAGCGGGAAGGTCGCCGCGATACGAGCTGATCGAGGCCTTGCTGGACTATTTTACGTCGTTTCCCGATGAGTGGCATCATCGCAAGGAGGACCTGGTCTATGATGTCCTGGTTACGCGCTCGGACGTCGCGCGGTCTGCACTTTACGATTTACGCATTGAGCATGAGCGACTTGGCGCCGGAGCAAAGCAGTTCGGTGAACATATTGCCGATCTTCGCCTGGGAAGCGATCTGCCGATGAATGTCATTGTCGAAGCCGGAAAGACATATTCGCGTCTGTTGCGCCGTCATATGGTCAAGGAAGACGACGTCTTCTTTCCGATGGCAGAACGATACCTCACATTGCAGGACTGGCGCGATATTGAACAAACCGTTCAATCGTCCCGTAACGACCCGGAACTGAGCGCCCGGTTGGACCGGATCGATGGCGTTGCAGGCTCGATCGAAGCCATTGCCTCCAGTGAAAGCCACTGACGCTGGATTCAGTCGTCAAGGGCGATCCTGATTCTCGCCGCGCACCAGACTGCATGGCGCGGCAGACATCAGACGCTTTCACACAAAAAAAGATGACGCCTCCGTCAACTTACGTATTTCCCCAATGAATACGGGTCGTATGGTGGCAAAAAGCGGAAAGGCTGTTTCGTCCTGATCTGGTCCTTTTCAGCTTGAAAAGGAGGACATGATGAAAGTGAAACTGGTTTCGGGCCCACCCACAACGGCCCGCACATTCAAGGAGCCCGGCGAGCTGGCGGACAAGC
>TARA_R110000751_G_scaffold305026_1_pt1 | contig 19525 bp, 14 predicted proteins | sample TARA_R110000751 | Tara Oceans TARA_R110000751 (sample SAMEA4398001) | marine metagenome | biome: Polar Biome; feature: [MES] marine water layer (ENVO:01000295) within the mesopelagic zone...; material: water (ENVO:00002006), including particulate matter (ENVO:01000060) such... | reverse complement strand
GTCTAATTTTCCTTGCTTTCAGAGGGCCGTCCATACATGGAATTGTGTTCAAGTGCTTCTCACAGCTCTAAAGGTAGACAAATTGTTGTCATTGTTCTCTCGGATGAATCGTCGAAAGCTGGCCAACTGATTAGCAGTTATCAATTTACGCCTCTAATAACTTTCGCTTCTGGCCACATTGAGAACAGATACGCTATCACCACTATTGAGACCAAGAAGGCAACGAGAATAGGAGGTTGATTACGTAACAACAATCTAATGGTGTGAACGCTCATTGTTCTGTTCCGTTTGCACACCCGCCCTTTCGGGAAGGCAGGGGTTGCATGAGCAACCCAAGTGTGAGCGTTCTGTCAAGCTAGCCGTGACGCGCTGATTACATTGCCTTTCGGAAACTGGTATCATAAACCTGTTAAGGTAGCTGCCAGAGGATTTTCCCCGTTGCTCGAACTACCCACGCAGAAACGTGCCTACCTGTACTATTAATTGAGGTGCTTGGCTCGAACAAAGGAAGGTGAAATGGCCGGCGGATCGAACGAGGGCTCGAAGTCTGCAGAGAAGAAAGTTGATCGAGTCCCTTTCGGTAACCGACATGCCAGCATGCTGTGTAACATGCCGCGCACCGCCCAACTCGACCTATTGGCAGAGGGCTTGCCGATCATACTCAAGAGTGCGCAGGGCTACTGGAATGCGGCAGTGCAACTCATCGACCATTCGCGCGAGGCCCACGTGCTAGAAGGCTTCTGCGAGGAGGAATGCGCCAAGATCATGATCCTGATGGATCTGGTGCGTTGCCCGAAGAAGCTGGTGAGCCGCCAGGCAGGCAAGCTCACTTCTGTCTTCTACGATCATCTCGGCCGACTAATTTACGTCGAGGCTCAGAACTGGAAGCCGGTCAACATCAGCCAGCTCCGCGAGTACGTCGACCACTCGCGGAAGGGTCATTATCTCGAAGGCTATGCCGGTGAGTATATCGTTCCCAACTGGAGCCGCTACAGCCGTGAAAGTACCCTCTATGCCGATATCGAACTTCACGAGGATGGCCAACCATATTGGAATGAGCCGCCCCAGCTCGGAGCGATCGCCCTCGGTTTCTATCCTCCGGTGCTGAGCCTCGCCGAGGCCATGAATGCGCTTGGGTTGTTCGACCGACGTGGCCTGCAAGCCGTGGCGGACGTCTGGAACCAACTTGAATTCGTGGACATGGAAAATTTTGAGGATAGCCGCCGGCTGACCGGCGAGCTGTTTCAGCGGCTCGATGCCGAACAACTCATCACCGAGGCCGCAACCGACCGGCATCCCGCGTGGATTCAGAACAACTGGCAGATGCCGATGTATAATCTGGAGTTTCGGGAAATTCCGATGAAACTCAGTGATCTAAAAGCGCAGCAGGAGGCCATGCTTTGGTCCGAGGTTGGCTATGAGCGAGAGGACTATTAGACGCGCGCGTCAACGATGGAAGATACGACAGAAGAGATGGAACGGCGCATGGGACGTCCACTGAATGAGACCACCGTCGCTGGCGATGAAGTAACGCTAGCACCAGTAGGTGGCCTGACGATCTACATCGGCGATCTAGTCACGACGGCTTCAGATCGAGCTGTGCTCGAAGCAGCAGCCGGAGCGCTGCACGATGCAGGGATGCCGGCCATACTGCTCGCAAACTTCGACATCGGTCGCCAAATCGATCTGGTCGTCGCGACGGAGCAACAGGTTCTACTCGTCGAAGCCAAGGGAAACCGGACGCCAGTCAGAGGGCAGGCCAATAGCGCCGCGGATTGGGCCACTCGTACGGGCACCGGCCGGTGGGCGCCATTCCGCAGCCCCGTCCGTCAGGCGGACGAAGCCCGTCTGGCGCTGCGAGACCGGCTTGCCGTGTTTCTCGGATCATCAGCGCCTTATTTTCCTGGTGCCGTCATTTTTGCACCCCGGGTCCCCCATGGTTCCGAGATCCCGGCCGGTGACTTCAAGGTACGCATCGGCGATCTAACCGACCTTTGCGCTTGGGTGACGCAGGGGAATGGGTCGTCGGGAGTAAGCCTGGCGCAATGGCACGCATTTACCGCCGATCTTGGCCTACGCAAGGTGTCGAGTATTGCCGCAGCCTGCGACGGCAAACTCGACGCCGCCGAGAAGCTGGTTGATGCCTATTTGATTAAATTCCGAGCCACCTACCAAGCCAAGGCCAACGCACTCATATCAATACCATGCGAAGGCGCCCCCGGCATCGAGACATCGCTAGGCTTCGCGGAGGCCGTCGCCGCCGGAGATAGCATCGCACTCATCGGTCGATCGGGCTGTGGCAAGACCCTGGCTGCATGCCGATCCGGCATCCTCGCTGCTGAACGCGGGCGGGTTTCGATCTTCGTCGGCGCCAAGGATTTTGAAGGCGACTTCGGGCGTCTGATAAATCGCGAGGCGACATTGCTGGGGGCACCTTCGGCGGCAACCCTGCTGGCGGCATGTCTAAGGCTCAACCGGGCGGTCCTGTTGATCATCGACGGCTACAATGAATGCGCCGAGCAGAATCGTGAGATGCTCGTTCGCTCGATCGCGGCAATGGGCGAGCGCTATGGCGCGAATGTCGCCATCACGAGCCAAATTGGCCTGCCTCTCCCAGAATTGCTCGGCATCCCGGAGGTGCATCTGGCCCCCATCAGCGAGGAGGCTAAACTGGCGATTGCAGGCGCGGCCGCGCGAAGTCCGATCCATTCGTCAGCACGAAGTTGGATAGGTGCCGTGAAGACCGGCCTTGAGGCCCGGATGATCGGCGAGCTCCAGGACAGCATTCCCGAGCCGGATAATCGATCGGCCCTCTTTGCCGCGTTCGTGCAGCACCGTCTCGGCTCTCGAAATGCCCAGGCCATCTCGCTGTTGGTGCTGATTGCCAAAAATCTTTCGGATCGTTTGTCTTTCAGCCTGACGTCACGAGAGGTTGATCGGATCACTGAGGCATGTGGCTTCGATTCCGTTCTGCTCGATGCTCTTGAACGTGCCGGACTGGTTGTTCGACGCGGCGGGCGCGTGAGTTTCGGCCATGAAATGTATCTGGACGTCTTTGCCGCGGAAGCCATCATTCGAGTTGCCGATGGTGATCTGGGCAAGATTCTCGATGCCCTCAGGCAACCTCTGCATCGTGGCCGCGGTGCAGCAATTGTCGGTGCCATCGACGACGATCGGCTCCAACTTGCAGTGCTGGAGGGCATCTGCATCCCCGAGGTCTTCGCGGACTGCCTCGAAGGCACCTGCGGATCATTCGCTCAGCAATGGGCACACCAGCGAGCGAACACGGTTATTGCCCGCATGGCGGAAGAAGCTGAGACACTAAACTTCGAATATGATGAAACCGAACATCCGCCGTTTCGCCGAACGGATGCGACTGCCGGAAGATGGTCGGCTATCGATGTGGGATTCGTCAAGGCACTGCCATCGGAGTTTGTCTCGGGTTCGTTCATAGAGCCAGTGTTCGAAATCATTGCGACCGTCGATAGACGGCTCGAGAATGAATTTCTCCGGTTGCGGTCTCTGCTCACCGACAAGAAGATCGGCATTCGCAGCGGGTTGTTCCAACTGACCTATGTCCACGGACGTCATGGTCCGATGATCGGCCACATTTCGAAAGCCTTGCACGCAGGTTCGCTCCGGCGTGGACCGAATGTCGCGGCGAACATTGTTCGAGCTTGGGCTGGAAAGGAGAGGCTCACGCATGGGCAGATCTATCTGCTGCTGATACTCGACCAGATCGCCTGGAACGATGGCCCGCACGTTGCTAGCCTGATTCCAACTTGGCTTAGGGAAACATATCGGTTAGCACCCTATCACCTCCAACTCGATCTCATTCAGGCCGCACACTTTGCGCATCGTGCGCCAGATAGCGTTCGACAGGAGATTATCGAGGCATTGCATGATCTGCCTTCGGATCAGCACCTTTTCCTCTCGAGCTCGATTATCGAGGCCCTCGCATCACTGGGAGCGTTCGAGAACGACGAAACGGCGGAAGCCGCAAGACTACGCGAGCAGGTTCGCGATCTACTTGAACGCGGCGATGTCGAGGCCAGCCAAATAGCGCTGACGATCTGGATGTGCCAGTTCGATCATCCGTTTGCTGGCGCCTATTGCGACCCGGATCCGTCACCAGATTTTGGTGTTATCCTCATTTTCGCAATGATATCTGGATGTTAGAATGAATTCCCGGTTTCCAAAAAATAACAGGGTGTTTTTTCGATGCAGTTCTCGGATTTCGGTCGGCGGCGGGTTCTGGCGGCATTCGACGGGGGCGAGATAACCTCTGACGCGGGCGGATTATTGCTGCGCGAGACCGCCTGTCAATTGAACCTCTGGTCGCGCATGGCGCGGTATGTCGACGACCACCGGGATCCTGCCCGGGTGGCGCATGGCCTGTCTGATTTGTTGGCCCAACGCATCATCGGCATCGCGCTGGGCTACGAAGATGTCGAGGATCATAACGATCTGCGCAACGATCCCTGCCTGAAGCTGACGGCAACAACAAACACGCAGCAGGGCCATCCGCCAAGGCGACTAGCCGGCGCGTCCACCCTTGGACGGCTGGAGCAGGATTTCATCGAAGGGGATCGCCGCTATCACAAATTCGCGGCAAGAACGTCGCAACTTCAGGATCTCTATGTCGAGCTGTTTGTGGAAAGCTACGATGCCCCGCCCGACCACATCACACTCGACATCGACGCGACCGACATCAAGACCCACGGCCATCAGGACGGTGGTTTCTTCAATGGCTATTACGAACACCGCTGTTTCCTGCCGCTTTATATTTATTGCGGGCCCCACTTGTTGTTATCCCGGCTGCGCGCGGGCAATACCGACGGGGCGCGCGGCGCGAAGAAAGCGATCAAGCGGATCGTTGGCCGGATCCGCGCCCATTGGCCGAAGGTGAAAATTCTGATCCGGGGCGACAGCGGGTTCGCGCGCAAGAACCTGATGAACTGGTGCGAGGCCAACCGCGTGGATTATATCTTCGGCCTGCCCCGCAACACCTGGTTGCTGCACAAGGCCCGCAAAATCAGGAGCCGTGCTGCCGTGGCGATGGTCGAAAGCAACGCTGCCGTCGAGATCTTCGGCCATTTCTCTCATCAACCCAAATCGGGAAGCTGGCCGCGACCGCGACAGGTCATCTGTAAAACCCTGCACCGCCCGGGTCAGGACCAGAGGGTCCGCTTTCTGGTCACCTCTCTAAATTGGAACACCCCGCTGGTGATCCGCGAAGTGAAGGCATTTCCAAACGACCGCGATGCCATGGCCCGGGCGATCTATCAGAACATCTACTGCCCGCGCGGCGACATGGAAAACCGGATCAAGGATTGCCAGCTCGACCTGTTTGGCCACCAAACCTCGGCCCATGGCTTCAAACCAAACCAGCTGCGCCTGATCTTTGCCGGGTTTGCCTATGTGCTGATGACACAACTGCGCCTGCGCGCCCTGAAAGGCACCGACCTGGCCCGGGCCGCGCCCAATACCATCCGGCAAAAACTGCTCAGGATCGGTGCCAGAATCACCCCCTCGATACGACGGATCAAGATCTCCATGCCCACGGCGTGCCCATACCAGAATATCTTCCTCACCGCCTGGCAGGCTTTGCGCGCGCCAACATAGACGCACGACTTCGCGACAACATCACAGAACACGCCAAACGCCGCCCGGGCGAAGGGTTTCACTTGCCTTGCCTCAGGCAAAAACAAAACTACAGGCTGCATTTTCGGCGCAATATCTCCGCCTGACCCTCATCGCGCCCGAACAGACGAACTGATCGCCGGAAAATCACGGCCGAGTAGGCAGAATCAGCTCGAAACCGGAACTGAAAAAAAGCTGGTGACGGATCCGGGTGCGAAGTCGTCTCTGAACTCGATCCAGAGCGGCGCAAGACCTTCCTGTCACTTGCGTGCTCAGCTGCCAAGAGCGGGATGACGTCTTTCGCCTATCCGCTGATGGTTGAACTTTCCGCCTGTGGCGATCCATCATCCGGCAAGTTGCTCGAGAGATGGCTATATCTGCCGGAGGAAAAATGCCTGTTTCAGCAAGATGCGGTCCGCGAGTTTATGGGTGCACACCTTTGTCTCGCACGGCTCGCATGCCCACTCCCCTTGAAGCGGCCCGCCCTGGTTCGGCCGGCTGAAAATGCCTTAAGCGCGTGGGCCGAACTGCTGTACTGGATAAATCGGATCGACCTGACTATCGAAGCGCGAAGGCTTTCATGTCGAACCGCGCTGAGCGTTCTATTGCGGCATGATGATGGCGTAGCTGCTGCCACGCTACGCGAGCTGGACAGATGCTTTCTGGGAGAAGGACTGGACCGGCTGCCAGGCGGCGAGCCGGTTCACACACACATTGACGAATTCTTTTCGATAGAGGCCGCTGAGATCTGCCGCCACTGCCTTAATCGGCCGGAACTGCAGAGCGGCTACTTCGCGTACTGGGATCTTCACCAGGTCATCCAATTTGCTGTTGCGGGTCTTGGTCGGTTCGGTGACCTGACGGACGTTCCCAGGCTTCGTGCTCTTGCAACAATGGCAGAGGTCGGGAGCGATGCTATCCGAGCTATTGCCCGTCTTGAGCAACGACACCTCTCTGCCAACTGATCAACGATCCGTGAGGCGCCGCTTACTCGAATGCCGCTTGAAGCCTTCGTTGATCGAAATCGGAAAACGGCCTCTAAAACAACCCTGTTATTTTTTGGGAAACTGGAAATTGATTCCAACATACCGATTTTTTCACGAAAATGACGATGGTGCGTAAATCTGGTGATGAATTCGAGCTAACAGGGCGTTGAAACCGGAACGTTAGTTAGGTAAAATAACAAAAATATGAAACCTAAATAAATAAGTATATAAAAATGCGCGATATAAATATCAGGGCGACCGAATACTTTGAAGCCGTAGCGAGACTGGGTACAGTCACCAAAGCAGCAAGTGAACTTGGCATATCGCCCTCGGCCGTCAGTCAGCAAATTCGCATTCTTGAAGAACAGTTCGGTGTACGATTGTTTCGGCGCGAAAAACGGCGACTGGTGCTGACCCTGGACGGGGATCGATTATTTCAGACCACAACGCAAGCGTTCAGTGCCATTCGTAATGCACGTAGCGCCATAAGCCGCCAGCATGGAACACGCAGCCTGACCATGCGGGTCAGCCCCAGTTTCGGGGTTCGATGGCTTGGACCAAGAATTGCTGATTTTGCATCCCAAAACCGCGACTGGAATATCCGGATTGATGCAACGCCCGATTTCTCGGTCTTCGATACCGAAGCCATCGATTTTGATCTTCGCTACGGTCTGGGAGACTGGGCCGGATTGACCGTCGATCCCGTGATGCATGATCTTGTTTTGCCCGTCTGTAGTCCCGATTATTTGGAATATCTCCGCAAGATATCGGACGATCCGCACGAACAGATCAGGGCGGCGCGCCTGATCGACAGTGTAAAGGCGCTTTATCGTTGGGACCTGTGGCTGGCATCAAACCGGATTGATGTTGCAGAACTCGAATATCCCTTTCGCTTTGACCGGTCTTCAATGTCGATTGAATTGGCTAAACAGGGAGGGGGCATAGCCCTTGATAGCTTGCCCCTTTTCCTTTCGGAACTACAACGCGGTGAGCTTGTCCCGTTTTCAACCCGGTTTGAGGTTATTGAATTCCCGGCCTATTGGTTTGTTTGCCCTCCGCGCCATTTTAACCGACGGATCGTTAATCGTTTTTCGGTATGGCTAAAGGAAAAAGCCAAGGAACACGAGGATACCGCCCGACGCCTGCTTATCAATATGGGGTGTGAGTTCCGGCCCGGGCTTGGGCCGGAATTAATCGAAATATCCCCTGGCGCATCTAGTAAATAGTCAGCGCGGGAACATAGGAAATCATCAAAAGCAAAATAATCGCTACGCAATAGAATGGCAAAAGAGCCTTTACGGTTTCTGCGATTCCGGACCTTGCAATCGCCGCTGAAATAAACAATGTCGTCCCCACCGGGGGCGTGTAAAGACCAATCGCCAGGTTCACAACCATCATCAATCCAAGCTGAACCAGATCAAGACCAATAGCATTGCCAATCGTAACAAAAAGCGGCCCCAGCAAGAGCACCGCAGCGGGCAGGTCGAGAAAGGCGCCGACAATCAACATAACGAAATTAAGCGCAATGATAACCATCCAAGGTTCGGCAAAAGTCGCCTGAACCCATACGGCGAGTTCTTGTGGAACACGTTCAGCGGTTAAGACCCATTGGATTGTCGAAGACGCCATAATGATAATCATCACAGCCCCGGTCATCAGCCCCGTATCGACCACCGAATCCCAAAGGCCTCGCAAGCTAAGATCCCGGTAAATCACACCACTGACGAACAAAGCATAGGCAACCGCAAGAACACTGACCTCCGTTGGTGTCGCCACACCAAAACGCAAGGTTCCGATCACAAAAACCGGCATCAAAAGTGCGGGAAGGGCCGCAATTATTTGCCCGCGAAAGGCCCGAAACCCTCCGGGAAGGGGGGACCGCGGAAGATTGCGAAAATGGGCAACGACAGCTACAGTCGTCACCATGCCAACGCCAAGTAAAATACCCGGCAGAATTCCGGCAATGAAAAGGTCGATAATCGAAACGCCCGACACCAAACCATACAAAATAAGCGGAATGGACGGCGGAATAAGTACCGATATTGTCGATGAGGCTGAATTGATTGCGGCGGAAAAACCTGCTGGATAACCTTCTTTCTTTTGCACCGGGATCAAGGCGTTGCCAAGTGCAGAGGCATCGGCCACAGCCGAACCCGAAACACCGCCAAACAACACCGATCCGATAATTGAAACTTGCCCCAGGCCACCTTTGAAATGTCCAACAAGAAGGCGGGCCGTATTAACAAGATAAACCCCGAACTTGCCCGACATCATCAGGTTGCCCGCCAGAATAAAAAAAGGAATGGCCAGCATGGGGAAACTTTGGGTTGGTGTATAAAGCCGCTGGGCAATAACGGCCAATGGTTTTCCGTCAAGCCAAAGTGCGGCGGCAACACCCCCAAGCATCGCATGGGCTATCGGCACAGAGAGAGTGAGAAGAAGAAAGAATATCCAGACCAACGGAGCTGTCATTTTAGGTCTCCTTCAACTGAGGCTGGCATGCTCGGGATCGGGAGCTGCAACGTCTTCGCCCGACAAGATGCACAGGATTTCAAGCACGGCGATAACCGCAATGGTCCCAAATGCAAATGCGATGCTGGAATATCCCCAGACCTGCTTGATTCCGAGAGTCGAAAGGGTTTGAAATTGGGATGCCTTAAGGATGGGTTGGCTGCTTATCAGAACACTTATTGCGATGATCAGGATAACTGTCTGAATCACAAAATTAAGGACTAATCTTGCGCGCGGCGGAAGAAAGTCGGACAACAAGGTCATTGCAATATTGCGTCGACGGGTTGAGGCAATGACCAGACCCCCAGCAACCAGCCAGGGCAACAGTAAGGCATGAATTTCATAGGCCCACGCAATCCCGGAACCAACCGTGTAACGCAATACGACATTTGCCAGCAATGCGGCAAACATCGAAGCAAGGCAAACCGCCACAATAACGCACCCGACGCAGTCAATTGTACTGGCAACGCCCCGGACAAATTTTAAGAAGGGGCGCGAACGCCCCTCCCCAATGTTTTCCGAAGACTTTACGGTCCCGGCCACCATCACATACCTGCCGCTTTGCGCAAGGCAGCAACAAGTTCAGGATATTGTTTGGCATATTTGTCATATACCGACTGGGTCGCCTTCTGATAGGCGGCTTTGTCGGCCTCAGCAAAAATTGCGCCTGCCGCTTCCATCTTGGGACGCAATTCCTCGTCAGAGGTCAAAACCATTTCGCGTTCCATTTTGCCCGCTTTGGCCGTTGCATCAAGCGCGCATTGCTGGGTGGCCTTATCCAAGCCCGACCACCAGCTCAAACCGGCAACAACCGGCGTTGACTCGTACTTGTGACCCGTCAGGGTTATATAGGGCGTGATCTCGTAAAGCTTTGCCGAGTATATATTAACAAGCGGGTTTTCCTGCCCGTCGAACGTGCCCGCCTGTAAGGCACTTGGCAGTTCAGACCATGCCAACGGTGCCGGAGAAGCGCCGAGGGCCTCGAAAATATCGATAGTCATCTGGTCTGGCGGGGTCCGAATTTTCATGCCTTTAAGATCGGCCGGTTCGGGAACATTCTTATCAAGATGGGTAATGTGACGAATACCATTATCCCAAAAACCCAGAACCTTAAGACCTGAGTTCTGAGCGCGTTCGTCGATCATTTCGCCGACCTTACCATCCAGCACTTTCCAGGCAGTCGGAAGATCCTTGAACAGAAATGGTAGTCCCAAAAGGCCAACTTCCGGCACAATCTGGCTCATTGCACCCTGGCTGTTTGCCGTTACCTGAATGACACCAGCCGTGACAGAGGTCAGCATTTCTGCATCGTCACCCAATGTGGAAGACGGTGCAACATTGACCGTATAATTGTCGCCAGCACATGCCTTAAACAGTTCACCCCAGTGCTCTGCCGCAACATAGCGCGGATTACCGGGGTTTGCCCCATGTGCGAAAATCACCTCTTCCGCCTGGGCCGCACCTGAAATCAGGGTCGTTGTTGCAAGTATGGTTAGAAGTTGTTTTATTTTCATCATCGTTTCCTCCCGTTTTTAAAGACTGTTATTGCATGGGACCTTTCCCATGGTCACCATGTTTTGGCTCAATGAATAAGCGAGCCACCATTGACGTCAATCTCGGTTCCTGTGCAGTAGGCTGAAAGATCTGACGCCAGAAAAAGTACACATCCAGCAACGTCCGAGGCGGCACCTTTTCGGCCCATCGGGATACCAGCAAGGATTTGTTCGTTCATTTCCGGTGTTAATTTACCAGCGGTAATGTCTGTTGCAATAAAGCCGGGGCAGACTGCATTTACCCGCACATTATCCGGGGCTAGTTCGCGGGCCGTTGCCTTGGTTAACCCCAAAATTCCGGCTTTGGCCGCCGAGTAATGCGGCCCGCCAAAAATACCGCCGCCACGCTGTGCAGAAACCGACGACAGATTGACAATACTGCCGGACTTTTGATTGCGCATACCTGGGATCACAGCTTGGCTCATATAAAGCGTACCGCGCAAATTCACATCCAGAACCGCATCGTAGTTTTCCGGCGCAATGTCCATAATTTTCAGGGGTTGCGTAATACCGGCATTATTGACCAGCACGTCGACCCGACCCCACTTTTCCATCAGTGTTGCGACCGCATCTTCACACGCTTTTTTGTTTGTCACATCGCAAGAAAGCCCAATATGGCCTTCACCAAGTTCGGCAGCTGCTGCCTCGGCCGTGCTGGCATCAAGGTCAAGAATTGCTACCGTGGCACCATGTTCGGCACAAAGCTGCGCTGTCGATTTTCCAAGACCCCGCGCAGACGCCGCACCGGTCACGATTACATATTTGTTTTCCAGAAGTCTCATGACTTCTCTCCTCCCAAAAGGATGTTGCAAATCATTAAATCCAGCCTTTTATTCGTTCAACAACCTTCCCGACCGAAAGACCGTACATCTCATGCAAGGTCGGAAGCGCACCGGCTTCAAGGAACGCATCTGGCAACCCGATCATTTTGAAAGCCGGTGTCACGCCTTCGGTAAGCAGCGTGCTTGCGACCGCCTCGCCCAAACCGCCAACAACCGTATGATTCTCGGCGGTGACAACCAGACGGCTTCCTTTGCGCGCCTCTGCGATAATCGTCTCAGTGTCGAGCGGCTTTATCGTCGGTACGTGCAAAACCGCGACATCAATATTGTCGGCCAACAGCCTTTCCGCCGCATCAAGCGCACGCATGGTCATAAAACCTGTTGAAATCACCAAGACGTCTTTACCCTCTTTGATGACCTGTGCCTTGCCCAGTTTGAATTTGTAGTCGGGCTTATGGCGCGTCAGCACCGAGGGAACCTTGCCGCGGGGCAGGCGGCTATAGACGGGGCCATTATGAGCCGCGATCTGGGGAACCATGCCGATAATGTCGTCCGCATCACAGGGATCAATCACCGTCATATTCGGCAGGCCCCGGAAAATTGCCAAATCCTCGGTCGCCTGATGGCTCGGCCCGTAACCGGTTGTAAGGCCCGGCAGCGCACAACAGATTTTTACAGGCAGGTTTTCTTCGGCAATGGCCATGGCGATAAAGTCATAGGCCCGTCGCGATGCAAAAACCGCATAGGTTGTGGCAAATGGATTAAAACCCTCTCGTGCCAAGCCGGCAGCGGCTGACATTAAAACCTGTTCGGCCATTCCCATCTGGTAAAATCGTTCCGGCATCGCCTGGGCAAGGATATGCAGGTCGGTATATTTTGACAGGTCCGCAGAAAGACCAACGATTTTCTCATCTTTTTTCGCCATTTCCAGCAGCGCATGCCCAAAAGGAGCGGCAACAGTTTCATACCCCTCGGCCGCCAGCGACGCGATCATGGCAGTTGTTGCAATGCGTTCGCCATCAGGGCCAAGCTGAATTTTGCGCGGTTCATATTTGCGTTTCATCGAAGCAAGTGTCATTGGGGTTTTCCTTCGTCCAAAACAGCCAGCGCCTTGGCCCATTCGTCAGCTTCCACGCGGACAAAATGCGTGATTTCACGGCTTTCGAGAAAGCCGACCCCCTTACACATTGTAGTGTCAAAGATGATAACCCGCGGACCGGCGTGATCCGTTTCCCGGGCGGCTTCAAATGCGGCCACCACAGCGTCCATGTCGTTGCCATCAACCCGCTGGGCATGCCAGCCAAAAGCGGCCCACTTCTCTTCTTCCCGGCCCTGGGCAAGTGCTGCTGTGGTTTTCCCGTCGGCTTGCTGGTCATTGAAGTCAATCAGGCAAATCAGATTGTCGAGCTTGTATTGAACAGCTGACATCACGGCTTCCCATGTCGAGCCTTCTCCAAGTTCGCCATCGGACATCAGGTTAACCACGAAAGCCGGATTGTTCTTGCGCTTAAGTCCCATCGCCATGCCAACCGCAATTCCCAAACCATGACCAAGCGACCCGCCCGTAATCTCCATACCCGGGGTATAAGACGCCATGCCTGACATAGGCATCCGGCTGTCATCCATTCCATAGGTTTCAAGCTCGTCCTCTGGCAAAACGCCCGCTTCCATCAGGGCCGCATACAGGGCAATGGCATAATGACCAATCGACAGCAAAAGGCGGTCGCGCCCTTCCCATTCGGGTTCTTCGGCACGGTATTCAAGAACGTGAAAATAAGCGGCAGCCAAAACATCAGCAATACCAAGCGCCTGACCTATATATCCCTGTCCCTGAACCTCGCCCATGAGAAGAGCCTTACGGCGAATATTCCACGCGCGCCGCTCCAGAGATACGTTGGATGCCGCGCGCTGGCGACGGTTTGGTGTCATTGCTTCCTCCCGAGTGTTCCTTATGACGTTGGAGAAAGCATGTCAGTATGCTTTGCAAATGTCTGTTATCATTTGTTACATTTCTTGTTAGATAAACTTCACAAGTTTGATGTGCACAGACCTAATTGAAAAAGGGTGATTACACACAAAAATACGCCCGCAGGTTCTCTCGCATCTGGCTGCGAAAGCCCGTGAACAGACCTCTTTCAAGCGGATGTTATTGCCGATGGTTGTTGATCAATGGATCATATTTTCGGATCGATTTTGCGGATTCTAACCGATCCATTCAAACAACCAAATCACACCTGTCTTCAACGGCAACACGTTGGGGTCAGATGAAACATCGCTTTATGTCGCACGCGGGAAAAACGCTTCAACTTGCGCTCCACAGAAATGTCTGAAAAAAATTAGCCCAAAGGGCATATTTGGACTTTTGGTACGACCTTTCAAAAGGCCCGCAATTGCGACTCAGCCTGGAGCTGATCACTGTCAACTTCGGGCTGAGTTCGCGCAATTTAAGGGTTTGAGTATCGAGGCCGCTGCTGGAACATCCGGTGCGAAAAGGGTCTGTCGCCGAGCAATCAAGGTAACACCCCTGACGGGTTCAGCTTGTTTTGCACGCGACCTTTACCGCTGCAACCACAGCATCGGGTGTGATGCCAAAATGTTCAAACAGCGTCTCGGCCGCGGCAGAGGCCCCAAACCCCTGCATCCCGACAAAACCTCCCTCCGGGCCAATCCAGTGATCCCAGCCGAACCGCATTGCCGCCTCGACAGCAACCCTTGGAGCATCACCAAGCACTTTTTTACGATATTCGGCGTCCTGCAACTCGAACAATTCCCAGCAAGGCATCGAGACAACGGCAACCGAAATACCCTGGTCCGCAAGCAAATCGCGGGCGGTCATGGCCAGTCCAACCTCCGATCCTGTCGCCAGGATCGTCGCATCTCGCGTGCCTTTCGCTTCCGCAAGAACATATGCGCCGTAACGACTAAGGTTCTCATCTGCGCGCCGTCCAAGGCCTGGCAACTCTTGTTTCGAAAGCGCAAAAAGTACAGGCTTGTTGCGCTGTTCCAAGGCAATCTCCCATGCCTCGGCAACCTCTACGGCATCGGCGGGGCGGAAAGTAAGCATATTCGGCATCGCACGAAAGGACGCCAGAATCTCGACTGGCTGGTGTGTCGGGCCGTTACGACCAACGCCGATGGAATCGTGACTGAACACAAATATTGACGGCAAACCCATAAGGGCCGCCATTCGCATTGCCGGGCGTTCATAATCCGAGAACGCAAGATAGGTCACGCTGATTGGTATCACGCCGCCATGGGCTGCCATCCCGTTGATCAAGGCTCCCATCAAATGTTCTCGCACGCCGCAATGGACGTAACTGCCCGAACAATTCTCAGCTTTAAAAGCCGTTCGGCTGCGCTTGTGATTGGTTGGGGCTTCAAGATCCGCGCATGAGACAATGATCTCGGGCAACGCAGTACTCAGCATGTCGCAAATATCGCCAGAAGACGTAATGGCAGGTTGCGACAGGCCCGTTTCACTTGCATGGCGACGATACGTCTCCAGTGGCAAGCGCCAATTCTCGCTTAGGCGGCCGGCAATCCGTCGACAAAACTCGGCAGTTTCGGCATGTTGCGCCAAACGGTTACGCCAACGCGCTCTTTCGTCTGCGCCACGCTGGCCTGTGCTCCGCCATGCCGCCAATATGTCATCAGGAATCAAGAAAGCCGGGTGCTGCCACCCCAATGCAGCCCGTGCTGCGTCGGTATCGTCGCGGAATAACCGGGCGCTGTGGCCACCACGCGTACCCTCCAGCCTTAGGATACCTTTGCCAATGATCGTACGGCACGCAATCAGCGAGGGGCGCGGGTCATTTCGCGCCTCGGCAATGGCGGTCGACACGGCTGCCATATCGTGGCCGTCTACCTCTACAACATGCCAATTCGCGACCCGAAACCGCGCAGGAACGTTTTCACTGATCGAAAGGTCGATCGTGCCGTCATCGGTAATATGGTTGTCATCCCAAAGGAAGGTCAAATGTCCAAGACCAAGATGCCCGGCCAGCGAAACTGCTTCTTGACCAATACCTTCCTGCAAACAGCCATCGCCCACAAAAGCCCATACACGGTGGTTAACGATTTCGTCGCCGAATTCCGCACGCATACGTGCTTCTGCCACTGCCATGCCCACGGCATTTGCAATTCCCTGCCCCAATGGGCCGGTTGTCACTTCTATGCCTGCGGTATGATCAATCTCGGGGTGCCCGGCACAATGCGAACCAAGTTCGCGAAAGGTTTTGATCTGATCCAGACTGATTTTCTGATAGCCGCTGAGATACAGCAAAGCATAAAGCAACATGGAGCCATGCCCGTTAGATAATACAACACGGTCGCGGTCAGGCCATTGCGGGTCAGCCGGATCAAAGCGTAAATGATCACGATAAAGTACAGTCGCGATCTCTGCCATGCCAAGCGGCACACCCTGATGCCCTTCTCCAACATGCTCAATTGCGTCCATCGCCAGAAATCGGATAGCATTAGCCATGCCATCGGCATTATTATGAAAAAGTTTCGCTGTTGCGTTTAGGGCGTTATCGTTCATCACCTTGGTATTCCTTCCTGGGCATCGGCGCCCGGAGGACATAGACCATCGAGATCCAGCCTCCGTCGACGCACGGCGCATAGTCAATCGACGAGAAAACCGCGAAAATCGTTAACGTTGGTTCCCGTCGGGCCTGTCATAAAAAGCTGATCAATGGCTGAAAATGCGCCCCAGCTATCGTGTTGGCTCATTGCCTCAAACGGGTCAATGCCGACCGCGATCATACGCTCAACCGTCGCGCCATCGAAAAAGGCGCCGGCATTATTCTCGCTGCCATCCACCCCGTCGGTATCGGCAGCTAACCCTGTCACCCCTTTGGTGCCACGTAATGCCAACGCTGCCGCCAGCGCAAACTCTCCATTCGGCCCCCCTCGGCCGGATGTGTTGCCAAGTGTAACTGTCGTTTCACCGCCAGACAGAAACAACATCGGACGAGTGGTCAGCATTTGGTCGGGCCGTGACTGGGCGATTGCGGCAAGTACGCGTCCTGCTTCACGCGCTTCACCTTCTATCCGATCCGACAGAATCAGCGGTGTGACGCCTGCAGCTCGGGCAACGGCTGCGGCGGCCTCCAGCGATTTTTGCGGTGACGCAATAAGGTGAAACGCACCCCCGGGTAATTGCGCGGCCCGGGGCGGGGTCGACGCCAGTGTCGTTAGAACCTTTGCCACCCTTGGCGACGTGTTAATTCGGTAACGCGCGATGATTTGCTCGGCGGTCTCGGTCGAGGCTCTAGTGGGCACCGTCGGACCCGAAGCAATAATGTCGGCAACATCGCCAGGCACATCCGAAATAGCCAGTGTAACAACCTTCGCTGGCGCGGCCGCCTGGGCCAGTCGCCCCCCTTTAACGCCAGATAACCTCTGGCGAACACGGTTCATTTCCTCAATTGTCGCGCCCGACGCCAAAAGCGCCTGTGTCATAACTTGCTTGTCGCTCAGGGTCAGTCCTGGCAGGGGACGACAAAGCAAAGCGGAACCACCACCGGAAACAAGCGCGATAACAAGGTCATCGGGGCCAAGCCCGGAAACCGCGTCAAACAGTCGTGCCGCCGCAATCTCCGAGGCTGCATCAGGCGTCGGATGGCGCGCCTCGATGACTTCGATTGGGCCTGTCTCGCAGCCAACACCGTGCCCGGTCCGGGTCACTACAACGCCGGAAAGTGGCCCGTCCCAGGCGTTTACAAGCGCCTCGGCCATCTGCGCTGCGGCCTTGCCGGCTCCTACCACCACAACGCGCCCTTTCGGACGCGGGGGTAGCACCTTTGACATGGCAACATCAGGTGCCGCCGCCGCAACAGCGGCGCGAAAGGCCTCTTCCAGTATCTGCCGGGCACGATGCGACAACGGGTTTTGCATATTCATGCCAGAACCCGCGTTGGCATTCCCGCAGCAAAAGCATCTACCGCTTCAATCGTCTGGCGCCAAACCTCTGCCATTGCCTCTTGTGAGGCCCAGGCCACATGGGGTGTAAGAACGATGTCTGGTCGGCTCGCAGCAAGATAGAGCGGATTATCGGCCTTCGGTGGTTCATGCGTCAGCACGTCAAAACCAAGCCCGCCAACCAAACCTTCTTCCAGTGCCTTGACAGCATCTGCTTCATTTACCAATCCCCCACGCGCCGTATTGATAATAAGCGGACAACGCTTCATCGCCTTAAATTCCGGCATAGCCAAAGTGTTACGCGTCTTGGGTGTAAGTGGACAGTGCAGGGTAATGATGTCGGCGGTTTCAAGTACTTCGTCAAAGTCTGTGTATAGCGGCCCAAGCCCTGATACGCCCTTATGCGCAGCAAAAACAGGTTCCATTCCGAAACCCCGAGCAATACCTGCGATAGACTGGCCAATGGCCCCTTCGCCGATAATGCCAAGCCGCGAACCTGAAAGGTCTTTGATGGGATGGGTGAAAAAACAGAATTGACCAGCCTTCTCCCATTGCCCCTTGAGAACGTCCTGACGATAGCCCACAAGCGAGCGGCGAAGGGCGAGGATCAAGGCGAACGTATGTTCAGGCACCGTTTTTACAGCATAACCGCGCACGTTCGACACCGTGATTCCGTGATCACGACAGGCCTCAAGATCGATAACGTCATATCCTGTCGCGGCAACCGAAATGTGCTCAAGATTAGGCGAAGCCTCGATAGCTTCCCTGCGTAAAGGCACCTTATTTGTAATTGCTACCGTTGCGTTAGCAAGCCGCTCTACGACTTGGTCGGCCGCGGTGCGGCCATGGATAGTCCAACCTTTAGCGGCGACAGGCGGCGTTAATTCCATATTTTCAGGAAAAGTATCCCGATCCAAGAATACCACGTGCATGATTATTATCCCCCCTCTGGCATCCGGCTAAAGCGGACAAGATTTAAACTCAAAAGCGCCGCGCAATTCCCGCGCTGTGATTTTCCGCCAATACAAGATCAGCGCAGAGACATCGGAAAGCGGCCTGAAAACAATAAGAACACCACGCGAAACGGCATGATCTTTCTCAACATCAAGAAGTGATTACCAACTTGTTTGAATGGCGTCTGTTATGAAAAATTACAGAGATGTTAAGCCAGCCTTCAAATACAATTTGTTATTTTGAAATGTTCTGCCGCGCATGACGTGACGTTTAAAGAGAAGAGAGGATGAACCAACGCATCTTTTGACCAATTTTGCGAAAATATTGATCAAAAGCCCTGACCTCGGACGCGGGAAGATCATCTCTTTCAAGCAGGTGCATACATAAAAAAGCCCACCACGGAGGCGACCATTCTGTTCGATCTATGTGCGATACAACCAGTAATCTGCGCGCGACCTTCAGCTTATACCAGGCCTCTCTGAGAAGGACTCATGGAGGTCTGGTTAGGCGCGACGGCGCCGCCGCGGCGCGTGCCGCGAAAGGCAAGGGCTTTTGCGAAGCCCGCCATAACGAGGCAATCACTGCGGCCTTCTGTAAGGGATTTAATTGGGGGGCTCTATAATGATTTTCGTTGGTCTAGTTGCCTTTGGAATTCACTGAATGAGGTCCGAACGCATTTCAGCGCCGGTAACCACCCTTGACAGCATTGCTGTGCTTTATGGGCGAAACCGGTTTATCCGGAGACCGCATACTTGCCTGGCTTACCTGATCAATCAATTTGAGACCTGCTATCAGACCACGCTTTTCCTGAAGCTCAAGGCGCGATGGTTTTGGCTGTTCTTCAATCGCCTTCAAACGCTCTCTGGTGACTTTCTCTATTTCAGCCAACCTTGATGAAGGCAGGGCGGTTAACTCCGTGAGCACCCGCTTTTTAAGGGCTGTGTCATGGGTGATATCCACGGATAGAGGCTGGGCTGTTTCTGGCATTGTATGCACCCGGCCATCACTTAAAGCTGAATCCTTTAAACCGGTTTCCCAGGCTGCCGTGATCTGCGGCGCAATATCTTTGAAAGCTGGTGACTGGTTAACGTATTCTGCGAGGTCAGCCCGTGTTGACGCTACAGCTTGTGCAACCTGGTTTATGATATCTCCTGCTTTTTGAGCGGAGAGCCCG
>TARA_R110000751_G_scaffold8828_6_pt1 | contig 19541 bp, 16 predicted proteins | sample TARA_R110000751 | Tara Oceans TARA_R110000751 (sample SAMEA4398001) | marine metagenome | biome: Polar Biome; feature: [MES] marine water layer (ENVO:01000295) within the mesopelagic zone...; material: water (ENVO:00002006), including particulate matter (ENVO:01000060) such as...... | reverse complement strand
AACAACTGATTTTAAATAAAATACATATCGAACTCACGTTAATTAGGACTCAATTGAATAAAATTCCGCTGCTTTTGTGCATTTTGTTATTACCGTCCACAATAATGGCCTCGGTTCCCTTTAATTGGTTTATGAGTGCCATTCCCGAATCAACTCCCAGTACAAAAATAGCCGTTGCCAGGGCATCAGACAATTCAGCGGTTTTGGAAAATACCGATACACTAATTATTCCCGAAATAGGGTTTCCGGTCCGGGGATCAAGAATGTGCGAATATTTCCTGCCTTCAAAAGTGATGTATTTATCGTAACTCTCGGAAGTAGCAACAGATGACTCCAGAACTGGCAGCCACGAAAATATTTTGTCCTTGCTAAGTGGATTTGCAATGCCGATCAACCACTTTTCCCCTGTAGCCTTGGTACCCCATGTAGTTAGGTCACCGGAAGCATTGATAACTCCTGCGCGAACCTGCTTCCCCACCAATAGTTCTTTCGCCATATCGGCAGCATAGCCCTTTGCTATTGCTCCTAGACTTATTTTCATCCCTTTCAATTGAAGGAAGACCGTATGATCTATTTCATCCAGAATAATTTTTTTATACCCCACCTTGCTTACGGATTTTATAATTTCATCCTTGGTAGGCTTATATTTCATGGTGCCATCAAACTTCCAGATCTTATCCAATCCGGCATATGTAATATCAAATGCACCATTGGTAATTTCCGAAATCTGATTTGCTCTTTCAATTAGCTTGAACAGCTCTACACTCACCTTCACCGGTTTTATTCCGGCATTTTTATTGATTTTTGAAGTTTCTGATTCCTCGTCCCATGAAGATATCAGTTTTTCTATCCTTTTTATTTCAGAAACAGCCTCTTCAATATTTATATAGCCTATTTCCTCATTATCGGCCACTACGGTAATATCAAATTTATCGCCCATTAAGTTCACCGATCGCTGAACGGTAACATACTTAAGCTCCTGGCCATGACCCACTAGGACCATAAAACCTATTAAAAGAGAAAATAAAACCCTCACCCTAGCACAAAATTAAAAATGGAACTTTTTTTCTTTTTGTCTAGGATTAGTTTATGGTCATTGCAGAGTCTAGATCCACTCAATGTAATCCAAAAAACATTAACCGCAACGGCCTTACTTAACACGCGAATTGTGAACGACTTCCTAGCGCAAACAGATAGCACAGAAAATGGCCATAAGACAAAAATTAAGAGCCCGAACAATGATTTTAAGGAAAATCCCATGTAAGCAAGTAGGTTAAAAAAAGTTTTGGTTATTCAAAAACACGAAGGATCTGTCCGTCTAACTCCGTTTTAAATATTTTAAGGGGTTTTGAGACATCATTACCAATTTGATTTAAAGGGGTACCGGTCTGACTAAAGGTGGAACCATGGGTGGAACACCTGAAATAGCCTCCATTATCCGTTTTAAAACTTATCCCATCGGTCTGTTGATGACTACAGATTTGGCTTGCTGCAACAAAATTACCCTCAAGGTTTTTTACAACGACCACATAATCCTTGATTATGAAATCGCCATTGTTCTGCAATTTGGCACCTTCTGCCGAACTTAAATCAATGGTAAAATCCACCCCCGTTGGTACGGGTTTGGGATCTATAACTTCATCGCTATCCGATGAACAACCATGTAAGCAGGGAAAAGTAAGGGCAAATGCCGCTCCGGTACCTAAGGTCCTTAAAAACTGCTTTCTTTCCATAACGTGATTTCTTTATAAAACAACGTAGGAAAAAGGGTATTCGTATACCTTAATACACAAAGGTTCCAAACTCGCTTTTAATTGTGAGCTTTTTAACAGAATTATCTTCTACTCTACCTACAATTTGGGCCGAAACCCCAAAACCTTCCGAAATAGCAATAAGGTCTTTGGCAATAGCAGGATTTACGTATAATTCCAATCTATGTCCACAATTAAAAACTTGGTACATTTCCTTCCAGTCGGTCCCTGATTGTTCTTGAATTAATTTGAACAACGGAGGAACGGGAAATAGGTTATCCTTAACAATATGGAGGTTGTCTACAAAATGAAGAATTTTGGTCTGTGCGCCACCGCTACAGTGCACCATTCCATGGATATCGGTGGCAGTGTATTTGTCCAGAATTTTTTTAACAATAGGGGCATAGGTCCGGGTTGGGGACAATACCAATTTTCCCGCATTCAAGGGGGAGTCAGGAACTTCATCGGTCAACTTTACATTACCGGAATACACCAAGTCTTCAGGAACAGCGGCATCGTAGCTTTCAGGATATTTTTCTGCCAAGTATTTGGCAAAAACGTCATGTCTTGCAGAGGTAAGTCCGTTACTCCCCATACCGCCATTATATTCCTTTTCGTAGCTAGCCTGTCCGGAAGAAGATAAGCCAACTATTACATCTCCAGCTTCTATATTGGCATTGTTGATCACGCCACTCCTTTTTAATCTTGCCGTTACGGTGGAATCCACGATAATGGTACGTACCAAATCCCCTACATCTGCAGTTTCCCCTCCGGTTGACCTTATCGTAATTCCGTGTTTTTCCAAATCCTCGATCAACTCTTCCGTACCATTGATTATGGCGGATATGACCTCTCCCGGAATTAAATTCTTGTTTCGCCCAATGGTAGAGGACAACATAATATTGTCTGTAGCCCCAACGCAAATAAGATCATCCACATTCATGATCAGGGCATCCTGTGCTATTCCTTTCCACACAGAAATATCACCTGTCTCTTTCCAATACATATAGGCCAAGGAGGATTTAGTTCCGGCACCATCTGCATGCATCACCAAACAGTACTCCTCATCATTGGTAAGATAATCGGGAACAATTTTACAAAAGGCCTTGGGAAACAATCCCTTATCAATATTTTTTATGGCATTGTGCACGTCTTCTTTGGAAGCAGAAACCCCTCTTTGATCGTATCGTTTGCTGTTGGATGAGCTCATGAATAAAAGTTTGCGACAAAAATAGGAGAATCCATAAAAAAAAGCCCACTAATTGCGGGCTTTTAATACAATAATTTATAAATGTCCAAATTATTTAATAAACAAAAGTTCCCGATATTTGGTTAGAGGCCAATATTCGTCACCAATCAATTGTTCCAATTTATCACAATGGTAACGTATTTCATCAAAATAAGGCCGAACATTATCACAATAGGCAAAGGCTTTCTTGTTAATATCGGACATATTGTTGGCTTTCTTTCTTTCATCCACCATAGCATCGGTCTTGATTTTAATAGCTCGGATATGCTCGGAAATACGCTCGACAATATCCAATTGACTTTCAGACATTTTCTTGTGGGCGGCACCGTAAATTTCTTTTAACCCTACCACATTTTTTATCAATTTATTCTGATACTCCACTGCTGCGGGAATAATATAACTGTAAGCAAGCTCATTAAAGACCCTACCTTCAATTTGAATATGTAGAATATACTCCTCCAATTCCACTTCTTGCCGAACCCTTACCTCAATTTCGCTCATGACATTCATGGACTTGAACAATGCCAAACTTTCCTTGGAGGTTAGCACCTGTAATGCCTTTGGGGTGTTCTTGTTATTGCTCAAGCCCCTGGATTTGGCCTCATTTTCCCAAACCTCGCTGTAACCATCGCCCTCGAACCTGATTCTTTTGGAGGTTTTTATATATTCCCTAAGGACATTAAAAATTGCCTCATCCTTTTTAAGACCCTTTTTATCCACCAGTTGATCTACTTCCTTTTTAAAGGCCATTAGTTGCTTTGCCACAATGGTATTAAGTACCGTCATAGGCTTGGCACAATTGGTTTTGGAGCCTACGCCCCGCATCTCGAACTTGTTTCCGGTAAATGCAAAAGGCGAGGTACGGTTACGATCGGTATTGTCCAGAAGAATTTCCGGAATCTTACCTACCACGTTCAACTTTAATTCGGTCTTTTCCTCAGGGGACAATTTCCCTTTGGTAACCCCTTCCAATTCATTTAAAACCTCATTCAGTTGTTCCCCTATAAATATCGACAAGATAGCTGGAGGCGCCTCATTGGCACCCAATCTATGGTCATTTCCTGCAGAAGCAATAGAAGAACGCAATAGTTCCTCATAATTATCCACAGCCTTTATAGTGTTCACGAAAAAAGTTAAAAACTGAAGGTTTTTCATGGGAGTGGACCCAGGACTAAGCAAATTGACACCGGTATCCGTAGACAAAGACCAATTGTTATGCTTGCCAGAACCATTTATACCCCTGAAAGGTTTTTCATGAAAGAGCACCTTAAAAAAATGCTTGTCGGCAATCTTGTCCATAACATCCATGAGCAACAGATTGTGATCTACGGCAAGATTGGTTTCTTCAAAGATTGGTGCCAACTCAAATTGATTGGGGGCAACTTCATTGTGTCTAGTTTTTACCGGAATCCCCAATTTAGTACATTCCCTTTCCAGATCTTTCATGAAATTTAAAACGCGATTTGGAATAACACCAAAGTAGTGATCGTCCAATTGTTGGCCTTTTGCAGCACTTTGACCCACTAAAGTACGGCCTGCCAAACTGATATCGGGTCGCGAAAAAGCCAAGGACTTGTCAATTAAGAAATACTCCTGTTCCCAGCCCAAGGTGGCGTATACTTTGGTAACATTTTTATCAAAAAATTTGGCTACCGCTGTCGCGGCCTCATCCATGGCATTCAATGCCCTTAAAAGCGGAGCCTTGTTATCCAAGGCTTCCCCGGTATATGCTACAAAAACTGTTGGTATACACAGGGTGGTGCCGTAAAGAAATGCTGGAGACGTTGGATCCCAGGCCGTGTAGCCCCTAGCCTCAAAAGTATTGCGTATCCCCCCGTTTGGAAAACTGGAGGCATCCGACTCCTGCTGCACCAACTGGCCTCCACCGAACTTTTCCATCACCCTTCCTTCGGGCGAAAAATCAAAGAAAGCATCATGTTTCTCAGCTGTGGTTCCAGTAAGCGGTTGAAACCAATGGGTATAATGTGTTGCCCCCATGGATATCGCCCAGGTCTTCATGCCTTCCGCTACCTGATCGGCAACTTTTCTATCTATTTTTACTCCGGACACAACGGCTGCCTTCACCCTATCATAAGCATCCTTGGTCAAATACTGTAACATTCGTTCCTCATTGAACACATTCATCCCAAAATATTCCGAACGCCTCCCAGTTTCCTCCACATCCATTTCACTTCTGGTATGACTGCTTGCTATGGCCTTAAATCTTTGATTTGACATAAATTCATTTTTTGACAAAAATAACAATTCATTAAAATAATCCACGTAAAATACATATTTAATAATATACCCCCAAAAAAATAGGGGTCTACAAAAAAATATCAACATTATTGTCATTTAACCCACTAAAAAATGGCATATATGGTGAAAATTATTATTTTTGTCTGCGTTAATAATAAAAATCAACAATACATATTATGAGCAAGTCTAAATTAGAATACATTTGGTTGGACGGGTACGAGCCCACACAAAACATGAGGAGTAAAACTAAGGTTGAGGAAAATTTCAGTGGTAAATTGGAAGATTGCCCAATCTGGTCTTTTGATGGAAGTTCAACCCGCCAGGCCGAAGGAGGATCTTCTGACTGTGTGTTAAAGCCCGTAGCAATCTATCCTGATCCGCATCGTCTTAATGGTTATTTGGTAATGACCGAGGTCATGAATGCCGATGGTACCCCACACGTATCTAACGGTAGGGCTACTATTGAAGATGAAGACAATGATTTCTGGTTTGGATTTGAGCAAGAATATTTCATTATGGATACAAGAACTGAACTTCCTTTAGGTTTCCCTAGAGGTGGGTATCCAAAACCTCAAGGTATGTACTACTGTTCTGTTGGTGGTCTAAATACTCATGGGCGAGACTTGGTAGAAGAGCATGCAGATGCCTGTATCGCTGCCGGTCTAAACTTCGAAGGAATCAACCAAGAGGTTGCCTGTGGACAGTGGGAATTCCAATTATTTGCCAAAGGTGCCAAAAAAGCAGGTGATGAAATTTGGGTTGCAAGATATTTGTTGGACAGATTGACCGAAAAACATGGTTACTATATAGAATACCATCCAAAACCTCTTGGTGATACCGATTGGAACGGTTCAGGTATGCACGCTAACTTCTCCAACACTACTTTAAGAACTTGTGGTTCAAAAGAAGTCTACGAGAAAATATGTGAGGCCTTCCGTCCAGTTGTTAAAGAACACATTGCAGTTTATGGAGAATTCAATGAACAACGTTTAACTGGAAGACACGAAACAGCTTCAATCCATGACTTTAGCTATGGTATTTCCGATAGGGGTGCCTCTATTAGAATTCCGATCATTACAGTACAAAAAGGCTGGAAAGGTTGGTTGGAAGATAGAAGACCAGCTTCCAACGGTGATCCATACAAAATTGCTGGAAGAATCGTTAAAACGGTTAAATCCGTTAAAATATAAAGAGTTAAAAAATAATTGTTGATTATTTTTACCGACCGTTCCTTTTGAGAAAGAGGGGCGGTTTTTTTTTATACGTTTTATTTTATGATTGCACCCTCGTTGCACAATGGCGTATTCATCCAAAAATCACTGTAATTATAAGGTTTAACAATAGGTTGATCCTGAAATATTGGCCAATTTTTGTCCATATAAAGATGCTTGCCCGGATATTGACGAACCGGTTTTCGTTGCTGTACAAAAAATTCCCGAAATTGCATTAAGGAATAGGTTTCAGAGAAATCCAACTTGTTCCCATCCATATCTATAATATTATCCATTACTACACGAAAATCATCTTTCCCTATATCCTCCGGTTCCGCAAGAAAAATCTCCAAGGCCTGATCTCCAAGGTTCATCTTAGGATACAGGTGAACCGTTACACTATCAGCAAGGACCACCTTCTCGATATCTATACCCCTACCTTTATAACTAATATTGTAATTTTTATCCTTAAGTACCTTAAAATGCAAGGGTACCCTATTAAATGCAATTTCAAATAGCTTTTTTTCAAAGTCCACGAACACGTTCTTGACCGTAAAAACCGGTGGCACTTTTACCTCAAATTTATTACTAAAGGAAATATAACTTGGAAACATTTTATTGTCCTCCTTCTTGTATTGCACCGCTGTGCGATAAAGTAACCTATCCTCTATTTTCCTACTGGTCTTGCTTATTTTCCTGGTCCCCAACAAAGCGTCATAGGTAGCGTATTCCAATTTAACGATTTCTAAATTATCCTTGGAAATATAAATCTTTCCCCGTACCATAAACTTTCTATTGTGCTTATAAATATCTATTACAAACAGCGGCATTCCGTCCAATGAGGTATCGTCCTCAATTGAAAAATCATGGCTCTTAACAAAATCAGTATCCAAATGATCAACATAGGAATAGGAGAAGGTATTATAATTCCTAATGGCATCCATGATGCGCAGTATTACAAACTCATTGCCCCCATAACTTTTTAAATAAGCTTTGGGTATGGTCTTGGTCTTGTACTCGCCATAATCATATAGCCTTTCACTTAAGGAATCTGTTGGAAAATTAACATTTCTGGAGTATTCATATATCCTTGTATTGGAATCCTCATAATCCAATGTCCCAAAACCCTTATCAAATACCTCAACAATTGCTTCATTCAAATTGGTTTAACCTCCAGCTTTCCTTTGGCAATCCCTGTAATAGCCAACGTATGACTGCGGATTAAAGGGATAATTTAGGGGGATTTTTTCTATGGCCTTGGAAATAATCTCTTCGGCAGTAACAGGCCTAACTTCATCATTTCGGCCTCTTCCCCTCTTATTGGACGCGCTCAAGGTAACCTCATCCAATTGGATAAGCATAGGTTTTAAATATATTTGATTGATTTGATCCGATAATAACCTGCCAATTACAATTTCTCTAGAATCATAACCCATTGAGGTGATCTCCAAAGTATCATTAAGTTCCCGAAACTTGATGGGTATCCTAAAACTACCATCATTATTGGAAATAACCCCCACTGCCCTATTCTTCACCCGAATGCTAGCAAAAGGGATTGGCTCTGTGTTTACAGTATCGATTAGCGTTCCACTTATAAATTCACTTTCTTGGCCATGACCAACGACACAAAACAATATTAAGAAAGTTACAAGGTTGACTCTTATTCCCATAAGCCAAATTAATTACTTTCTTTTAGGTTATTGTTAAATATACAAATAGAACGTACACAGCCAAAAGGATTGCTCCATCCCTCCATCCCAACCTAAGACCTTTGGGCAAAAACACTAGGGGAAGAATTAAAAAGGATGTACCCAACATCCAAAAAATATCGTTGGTCAGCAAGCCCTGGTCCAACACTTTAATAGGTGTAATCATAGATGTAATGCCCAAAACAGCCAAAAGATTAAAAATATTCGACCCGATTAGATTTCCCAATGAAATGGCCTTTTCCTTTTTCAATACCGCAATTACGGAAGCAGCCAATTCCGGAATACTGGTCCCAATAGACACTACGGTTACCGCAATTACCCGCTCACTAACACCATAGAAAGTAGCAAGTCCCACTGCACCCTTTATCAATAGTTCCGAACCTCCCCAAAGTGCCAGTCCGCCCAAGCCTAAAAATAGTACCGTTTTATATAATGGCAACGGTACATCATCCTCAGGCAATTCATCTACAACCGCCGTTTTCTGAAAACGCAATAGGTACACCAGGAAAACAAAGAGTACAAGAAACATAATAAAGCCTTCATACCTCTGTAATTCTCCATCAAAATAAATAAAAACGAAGAATAAAAAGGATGCCAACATCATAACCGGCCAATCCGTAGTATAAAAACTCTTTCTAACTTCAATACTGCCCAAAATGACGGTTATTGCCAGGACCAAACCTAGATTAGCAATATTGGAGCCCACAACATTGCCTAGCGCCAAATCGGGAAAACCCTCCAAAGCAGCATTTACACTAACTATTAGCTCGGGTGCGGAGGTTGCAAAGGAAACCACTGTCATGCCTATAACAATCTTCGGAACGTTGAGTTTTAAGGACAATGCCACTGCCGCCTTTAAAAGCCAATTTCCTCCTGCAATCAACAATACCAGTCCTAAAACAATAAAAAGTATATCCTGCATCAAAAAAGTTTTCCTACAAATATAACCAAGTATCCGACTTTTTTTTCACCAACATAACTGCCTTTCCAATAAATCAAAAAATCCGACCTATCTTCCTAAAAACAACTCCGTCCGAAAGGGAATCCATTAAAAAAATGCCATTTAAAATTACCCCAATGTAATTTGAAAAGAATAAAAAGCCACAAGCCCTGGGCGGTTAGTCATATATTGTTCCAGATTAAGATTTACGGAAGCTTTATTTTAAAGGTAGATCCACACATTTCTTGGTCATCCCATAAAAACATCAAGCTTCCCATTCCACGGCTTCTCTCCGCCCAATAAAGCTGTTATCAATTTATTCCGGAGACCTTGGTTTGTGCGTAATATAAAAATAGATTTTTCAAACAATGGCATATATTATTAAATTGTATCTTTGCGCGCATGAATTTAGAGATTATAAAGGCAATTAAGGGCTTATTGGATATACCCCAGAAAATTGTAATTATACCGCACAAAAATCCGGACGGAGACGCTATTGGTTCAACTTTGGGACTTTGGCACTACCTGAAAGGCCAAGGCCAAGATGCTACCATCATTGTTCCCAATGATTTTCCCAAATTCTTAAAATGGATGCCCGGAAGCGAGCAAATAGTCAATTTTGAAAGGGATGCCTCAGCAGCTAAATCCTTGATTAACAATGCTACTGTAATATTTACTTTAGATTTCAATCACTTGGGAAGGATTGGACAACTACAGCCTTTATTGGAAGGTTCATCGGCCACATTTGTAATGATTGATCACCATCAGGAACCGGATAATTACTCCAAGATTACCTACTCTGATGTCAGCATGAGTTCTACATGTGAAATGGTTTTCAATGTAATTGAAGGACTAAACGATGTAGAAAGCATAACTCCGGACCTTGCAATTTCTTTATACACCGGTATCATGACCGATACAGGATCTTTTAAATATTCTTCCACCACCAGCCGCACACATTTGGTTGTTGCCAAATTAATAGAGAAAGGAGCCAAAAATACGGAAGCACACAACAAGGTATATGATACCAATACGCCAAGTAGATTGCATCTTTTGGGTTGTGCTCTAAAAAACATGGTCATCCTAGAGGAATTTAATACGGCTTTTATCACTTTATCACAAGACGAATTGGACACCTATGATTACAAAAAGGGGGATACCGAAGGTTTCGTGAATTACGGATTAACCCTGGAAGGGATTGTTTTTGCTGTTATCTTCATTGAAAACCGGGAGGAAGGAATTATCAAGATTTCTTTTAGATCTGAAGGTGATTTTTCGGTAAATGAATTTGCTAGGGCCAATTTTAACGGAGGCGGGCATACCAATGCCGCAGGTGGTCGAAGTGATGTTTCCATGGAAGAAACCATAAACAAATTTAAAGCCTTACTACCCCTATACAAAGCTGATTTAAACGCATGAAACACCTAATATTGCTTTTGCTTATTATCGCCTGCTCCAGCTGTAATGGACCAGAACCACGTAAGCCTGTTAAAGTTAAAACCGGAAGTATTTTACAAAAATCCGTGGAACGCAATAAGGACCTTTTGGCAAAGGAAGAAAAACAAATAATGGAAATTATTAAAAATGACTCCTTGAACACCTATTTCTCCAGCGGCATCGGTTCTTGGTATCACTATATAGAAAAGAACGACCAAACCGATTACTACCCGAAAACAGATGATCTGGTCACACTTCAATACAATGTCATGACTTTTGGCAATGACACCATATATTCCAAAGAGAGTATCGGTACCATAACCTATAAGGTAGACAAACAAGACCTTTTTCCCGGATTAAGGAATAGTATAAAACTTTTAAAAGAGAAAGAAAGTGCAACGTTTTTGTTCCCTTCCTCCCTATCCTACGGTTATCACGGGGACAATAATAAAATTGGGGTAAACGTCCCCATTAAATCCACCATTACCATTTTAAATATAGATAAACAAAAAGACAACAATTAAAATTAACTACAATGAAGAAAATTTATTTATTATTGGCAGTAGTATCCATAGCATTATCAAGCTGCAAGTCCAGTAAGCATGCGGATTTGGGAGATGGTATTTTTGCGGATATTACCACCACCGAAGGTGAAATTCTCCTTAAATTGGAGTACCAAAAGACCCCTTTGACCGTTGCCAATTTTATATCCCTAGCCGAAGGAAACAATCCTTTTGTTACCGACAGCCTAAAGGGCAAAAAATACTATGATGGCATAATCTTTCACAGAATTATTAAAGACTTTATGATTCAAGGTGGAGATCCAACTGGAACAGGTATGGGAAATCCGGGATATAAATTTAAGGATGAATTTAACGACTCCCTTACCCACAATAAGGCCGGTATCCTATCCATGGCAAATTCCGGACCTACCACCAATGGAAGTCAGTTTTTCATTACCCACAAGGAAACTCCCTTTTTAAATGGTAGACACACCGTATTTGGTGAAGTTGTCAAAGGAATGGATATTGTTGATTCCATTGCCAATGTTAAAACTGCAGAAGGTGACAGACCGGTTACCGATGTGGTTATGAACACGGTTGAAATTATCAGAAACGGCAAGGAGGCCAAAAAATTTGATGCTGTAAAAGTAATGAGTGATTACTTTGCCGAGGAAGAGGAAAGGATCAAGGCGATGGAGAAAATGAAAACCGATTTCGTTGCCCAAATTACCGCAGAGGAAAATACAGCAGTAGAACTACCATCCGGCCTTAAAGTACTTACCCTAGCAGAGGGCAGTGGAGAACAACCTAAAGTGGGACAAAAAGTTAATGTGCTATATGCCGGATATTTATCCGATGGATCACTATTTGACAGTAATTACGAAGAGATCGCCAAAAAATATGGCGTTTATCAGGAGGCCAGAAAACAAGGTCGCGGTTACGAAGCCATTCCAATGGACTACAGCCCAGAAGCCAGGATAATCCCAGGCTTTAAGGAAGGCCTTATGCAAATGAAGGTTGGAGACAAGGTGCGTTTATTTATACCGTCCCATTTAGGCTATGGTGAAGCCGGTTATGGCCCTATTCCCCCAGATGCCAAATTAATTTTTGATCTGGAAATTACTGGGATAGCCCAATAATTGTATAACAAAAAACAAAAAACCTTGTTGGCCTCTATATTGGAGATCAACAAGGTTTTTTTATTTCTTATTCAGTTAAACTGATAAAGTGCGTATCCAAAAAGTAGCAGGATAAGAAAAAAGTACTCCGCCAACCAAATTCAAATAGGAAATCTATTTCCAGTTTGTTGCTTTAAGCTTTAAGGTAGCCTTTAATATATCTTTCTGGGAAATTTGTCCGACCAACTTTCCATTTTCCACTATTGGAAAACGTCTGCGCTTTTCGTTCAAAAACTTATTGGCCGCATCAAAAATATTCATATTGCCGTCAATGGTTTCAACATTTTTTATCATGTGCCCTTCAACGTTCAAATTGGAGCTTGGCAGATTGTGGTATCTGTTTTCACTTATATGCTTAATACAATCTCCTTCGGAAATCATCCCAATCAATTCATTTTGATCATTCACTACTGGTCCACCTGAAATTTTATACTTCAATAGGGCCACGATTACTTCTTCAACAGATTGCTCAGGTCTAAAAGTAATCAGTTTTTTGGTCATATAATCACTAACCCTCAGTGGTGCTTCTTCACTGGGTTGTTGAACTCTAGGACCCTGAAAACTTTTTATTCCCATGTCAAATTAATTTTGATTCTTTTAAATATAAGAAATTTAATCATTTTAACCTAAAAAAAAATTGCTCCATTTTAAATAGATGGAGCAATTCTTTTCCAAAAGCTATATAATTGTTTTTCAGCCCTGTACATTGTAAATCCTAAACTACCTTAAGGCCATAATCTCACTATTTTTTTGGTATATCGGCAAGAATTTCCAAAATAAACTTCCAAAATTTTTGCAATGAAGATATGCTTGCACGTTCATCGGGAGAATGTGCGCCTTTTATAGTGGGTCCAAAACTTATCATATCCACATCAGGATAATTCTTTCCCAAAATGCCACATTCCAATCCTGCGTGACAGGCAACTACCCTAGGCTGTTCATTAAAAAGTTCCTTGTATTTTGCACGTAATAGTTCCAATATATCTGAATCAGGATTGGGATTCCAACCAGGGTAATCCCCACTTAAAGTTACTTCATACCCAGCCTTTTCAAAAGTGCTCTGTAATTCTTTGGCCAATTCCATTTTACCGGCCTCTACGGATGACCTTGTTAGACAGGCTATTTTTATTTGACCCTCTCCTACCTCCACTCTTGCAATATTATTGGATGTCTCCACCAGGTCCTTCATGGTTTTGCTCATGGCATAGACCCCATTAAGGGCGTTCTTAATTGCTGCCGTTAGTGCCAGTTGGTCCTTGGTCTCCATTACCATTTTTGGAGGTGGCGAAGGTTCACAAACAATCTTAAGATTAGGCTCGGTCGCTACAAATTCCTTTTTTATAGTATTGATCCAATCTTTAAACAAGGCATCCAATTCTTTGGCGTCTGATGCTTTTATTGCTACCAAAGCAGTACTTTCCCTTGGAATTGCATTTCGCAATCCTCCACCGTCAATTTTGGAAATCCTTAAACCAAGTTGCTTGTGCCCCACTATCAATAAATCATTCATGATCTTATTGGCATTACCCAGTCCTAAATGGATGTCCATTCCACTATGACCTCCGGAGAGTCCTTTCACCTCTATTTTGTAGGCAGCAAAGCCATCGCCCAAGGGAATTTCGCCATATACACCTTTCGCAGTAATATCTATACCTCCTGCACAGCCAATATCAATTTCATCGTCATCCTCTGTATCCAGATTCAACAAGATATCCCCTTTCAACATTCCCCCTTTTAGTCCCTTGGCACCGGTCATTCCGGTTTCTTCATCGATTGTAAATAGGGCTTCCAAAGGTGGATGGGGAATATCCTCGCTCTCCAACAGGGCCATAATGGTGGCAACACCCAAGCCGTTGTCTGCTCCCAAGGTGGTACCCTTTGCCCTTACCCAATCTCCATCTACATACATTTCTATACCCTGTGTACTAAAGTCGAAATCGGTATCGGCATTTTTTTGATGGACCATATCCAAATGTGCCTGCAGAATTACGCTCTTCCTATCTTCCATCCCGCCTGATGCCGGCTTTTTAATAATCACATTCCCCACAGCATCCGTGGTAGTTTCAAGACCAAGGGACTTCCCAAAGTCCATCATAAATGCTATGACCCGTTCTTCATGTTTGGATGGTCTTGGAACAGCATTTAAATCGGCAAATTTATTCCATATATTTTTAGGCTCTAAAACTCTTATCTCCTTATTCATATTTATAAATTATGAATTCAAAAATACAGATAGAAAAACAACCATGCTAGATTATTGGCTATTTTTGAACTGATGAATAATAAAATTAAAAATATTACCGCCCTTTTATTGGTTCCTCAAATAATCTTGGTAAAATGGTTAGGGCAATACCCGGAATTTATAGAAACCTATTACAGTTTAGGAATATACCCCTATATTTCCGGATTTTGGCGCATCTTAATGGGCTGGATTCCTTTTTCTGTAGGGGATATACTGTACGCGCTTCTAATTATTTTGGGAGTCCGCTATATCACAGTGAATAGAATGGCCATTAAAAATAACCTGTTGGGGTTTATACGGGATATTGCAATGGTCTTATCTGTGGCATATTTTACATTTCATCTATTATGGGGATTAAATTATTATAGACAACCCCTTTCGCAATCCTTGGAATTGGGTGAAAAACACAGCCAGGAAGACTTGGTGAATTTTGTGGACCAACTAGTGCTTAAAACCAATGAAATTCAATTCAGCATAACCGCCGACACCAGTAAATTGGTTCAAGTTCCTTATAACAAGAAGGAAATTATGGACCTTACCCTAGAGGGCTACCAATCCCTAAAAAACAAAAATCCCCTTTTTGCCTACCACCACCCAAGTTTAAAAAAATCCATTTTCAGCATCCCTTTGAGCTATATGGGTTATGGCGGCTATTTAAATCCATTTACCAATGAAGCACAAGCCAATAGTGCATTGCCCAATTTTAGATTTCCTGTTATATGTGGCCATGAAATAGGTCATCAGTTGGGGTTTTCCGCAGAAAATGAAACCAATTTTATTGGTTATTTGGCAACTGTAAGCAATGAGGATATCCATTTTAAATACTCCGCATACGCCTACGCCCTTAGCTATTGCCTTAATGACCTTGCGAATCGGGACCAAGAGGAGTTTAAACGCCAGTACGACAAACTGAATCCAGGAGTAAAGAAGAATTATAAAGAAATTGCCGAATTTTGGGAAGCACATGAAAACCCCATGGAGCCCATTTTTAAATCTATATTCAATACTTTTCTAAAGGCCAACAATCAGAAGGAAGGAATAAAAAGCTACAATGCAGTGGTAACCTTATTGGTTAATTATTATCAACAAAATCTCTTATAACAGAAAAACATTATTTGCCGATACTCATTGGTTTATTGAACAAAACACAATAAGCAACAAACTAAACCCATTAAGGAACATCAAACACTATTATTTCCGATCCTTTTAGCCCGTATTTCCAGGGATCGGCAACACCCTGTTTTTTACTCTTGTACTTTTCCTTCCACAAATATTCCGTTATTGGGCTTAGCAAAGAAACTTAACGGTTTGGCCTGCCCGCTTATCTCTATCCCTTCAAAAACTACCGGTTTACTGGGCTCCTTAATCGTGCGCCCCTCGGAACTGTGCCAAGTCAATGCTTTGGGCACCGTAAGTCCATTTACATCCGTCCAATCGTGATAACCTATCCAACTTATTTTATCGGATCGTTCACCACTTCTGTAACTCACCGTATATCCAAGCCAAGCCATTTTTAAAGTCTTGGGGTCATAGTGCAAAAAGTACTCATCCTTATAGGAGGTGCCTATTCCCGAATTGAAACTTACGGCAATTCCGGGATAACTGACACCTTCATATACCAAATCTTCCGTTTCAGCATAAACAATACCTTTATCCCCCAACACAAAAGGCATGTTGAAAAAATAAGACCTGAGGTTGTGATAAAACACTGGATCACCTTTAAACGCATTTTCTTCGTTGACCAGCCATACCTTATCACCGTCGTATCCTAGGGAATAAGCTGGTCCGTCCACCCTATCCATTCTAGTTTTAAGATCCAAAGTATGCAGCTCTTCCCCTTGCTTAAATACCAAAGTCTTCTTGTTTTTCCAGTTCACCAACCCCCCATGGGCTTCAAAAACCTTTATTAATGCTTCTGGATATCGATCCTGGTCAATCTTTGTTACTGTCTTAGGTTCGGCCAATTCCACTTCAACTTCCTTTGTTTTGTTTTCCATTTTACAAGATAGCGTACTAGCCAATAACAGTACTACAATTACATATTTCATCCTTATTATTTTAGTTGCCCCATTGGTCGCAAAACTATAATTAAGTTAACATAATATATTATTTTTGCACCAATGGGCTATATAAAAGAGATCAGCAGTATTCACAACCCCTTGGTAAGGAATACAATAGCATTAAAGGAGAAATCCCGTGAACGAAAAAAAAATGGGCTTTTTGTTATTGAAGGCATCAAGGAGCTACAGCTCGCCATTAAGGGACAGTATACCTTAAAGACCATTCTTTTCTATCCGGAGCTGGTTACCGACGATACTATTTGGGAATTAATACGGGGTATATCCCCAGTTCCCGAAGTAATTGCCATATCCAAGGATATATTTCAGAAATTGGCACATAGGGATACTACAGAGGGCATATTGGCCATAGCAGTAGCACGGGAGCATTCTCTGGAGTCTTTAAAATTTAAAAACGACAGTCCACTTATTTTGGTGGCAGAAGCCCCTGAAAAACCAGGCAACATTGGCGCTCTTCTTCGAACCGCGGATGCTGCCGGCCTGGATGCCGTAATTATTGCCAATCCCAAAGGCGACCTTTACAACCCAAATATAATCCGTTCCAGTGTAGGATGTGTGTTCACTACCAAGATAGCCTTGGGATCCACACCTGAAATTATCCAATTCTTAGTTAATCGCAATATCGCTATCAACTGTGCTGCATTAAGTGCCTCCAAGCCATATACAGAAGTGGATTTTACCAAAGGCACGGCAATTGTGGTTGGAACGGAAGCTACCGGCCTATCCGAGCAATGGCTCTACAAGTCGACCCAAAATATTATAATTCCGATGCATGGAGAAATAGACTCCATGAACGTCTCCGTATCAGCAGCAATACTTATCTTTGAGGCTAGGAGGCAAAGGGGAATTTAAAGAAAGAACCGGCGTCCACAAAACTGCAGCATAATATAATATTGAAATCCATTAGTTATTTAAATGAACAGTAACATCCTATTTTATATCATAATTGCCATTTTATTGATTCAATTTATTATTGAAGCAGTACTGGAATATTTAAATGCCAAGCGCTATACCGATGTTGTTCCCAATGAACTAAGCGACGTTTTCGATAAGGAGGAATACAGAAAATCACAAGAATATAAAAAAACCAACTATCGTTTTGGGATGGCAAGTTCTGTCTTCTCACTATGCCTTACCTTAATGTTTTTGATTTTTGGGGGATTTGAATGGATAGATACCATTGCCAGAAGTTTCAGCGATAACCCAATTTTGATTGCCCTTATTTTTTTCGGAATAATAATGATCGGCAATGATATTGTTACAACCCCCTTTTCCTATTACCACACCTTTGTAATAGAGGAAAAATTCGGCTTTAACAAGAGCACCAAAAAATTATTCTGGGCAGATAAAATTAAAGGTTGGATCATGATGATGGTAATTGGAGGTGGAATTCTGGCATTGATCATCTGGTTTTTTCAATGGGCGGGCACCAACTTTTGGGTTTATGCCTGGGTCCTTATAGCTGTTTTTTCGCTTTTCATGAACCTGTTCTACAGCAAATTGATAGTACCTCTTTTTAACAAGCAAACTCCCTTGGCAGAAGGTAGTTTAAAAAGTAAAATCGAAACTTACGCCAAAAACGTGGGATTTGAATTAAAAAATATATTTGTGATAGATGGATCAAAAAGATCTACCAAGGCCAACGCTTATTTTTCCGGATTTGGCAAAGAAAAGAGAATAACCCTTTACGATACCTTGATCAACGACCTTGAAGAAGATGAAATTGTAGCGGTGCTGGCGCATGAAGTGGGACATTACAAAAGAAAACACATCATCTTCAATTTATCAGCCTCTATTTTACTTACTGGTTTCACCCTATTTATCCTATCCATTTTTATAAATAATCCGGAGGTATCTTTGGCTATCGGTGTTTCGCAACCCAGTTTTCATGCAGCACTTATCGGTTTTGGAATACTATATAGTCCTATATCCGAAATAACCGGATTGGTCATGAACGCCATGTCCAGAAAATTCGAATATCAGGCAGATGATTTTGCAAAAGAGACTTTTGCCCCCAAACCTCTAATAACGTCCTTGAAAAAATTATCCAAGAATAGCCTAAGCAATCTAACTCCTCATCCTGCTTATGTTTTTATGCACTATTCACACCCAACCCTAATGTCCAGAATTCAGAACTTAAAGGCATAATTTTTGTTGTCTACTATTATAGTTTGTGCTATTTTTAATTTATGATGACCGAAGCTGCAATAGAGAAAGAAAACAAGGAAATAGCGAAGCAATACAAGGAATTGCTCCGCATAAGCTATCAAAGTCTTACCGATGAGGATAAGAAATTGATACGCTCTGCCTTTGATATTGCCGTAGATGCCCACAAAAACCAGAGAAGAAAATCGGGAGAAGCATACGTTTTCCACCCCATAGCCGTAGCCAAAATTGTGGCTTCAGAAATGGGTCTGGACGCAGTTTCCATTGCATCCGCACTACTCCATGATGTTGTTGAGGACACCGAATATACCCTGGCGGACATAGAACGCTTGTTTGGCGAGACCGTGGCTAGGATCGTAGACGGACTCACTAAGATTGCCCACCTGAAAAAGGATATGAACATTTCCCAACAGGCGGAGAATTTTAGAAAAATGCTCCTTACACTGAATGACGATGTACGGGTAATTATTATAAAGATAGCGGACCGATATCACAATATGCTCACCATGGATTCCATGCCAGAGCACAAACAAGTGAAGATAGCCTCGGAAACCTTGTACATATACGCACCTTTAGCGCATAGGATTGGGCTATACAATATTAAAACGGAGCTGGAAGACCTTAGCCTTAAATACACGGAACCAGATGTTTACGAGGACATCTTAGGTAAGATTGAGGAGTCCAAAGAAGAACAGCAGGCCTATATCGATGCTTTTTCCGGGGTGATCAGCGACTCATTGGATAAAGAAAACCTTAATTACTACATTAAGGGCCGAATGAAATCCATATTTTCCATTCGCCGAAAAATGAAGGTTCAA
>TARA_R110000751_G_scaffold165433_1_pt1 | contig 19553 bp, 21 predicted proteins | sample TARA_R110000751 | Tara Oceans TARA_R110000751 (sample SAMEA4398001) | marine metagenome | biome: Polar Biome; feature: [MES] marine water layer (ENVO:01000295) within the mesopelagic zone...; material: water (ENVO:00002006), including particulate matter (ENVO:01000060) such... | reverse complement strand
GCTCATCATCACCCGGCATTTCACGGAAAACATCACCCAGTACGCCGCAAAACTGCTGGTTGCCGATGGCTACGATCCGAAAGTCGCGACGCGCGCCGTGAAGGCCTTCCTCTGGAAAAGACCCGCGCTGTTTGGCAAGGGCTGGAAAGTCTGGCTCTCCTGGTTCAAACCCGGCTTCCATCCCTGGGACCATGACAATCGCGACGTCATGGCCAAATGGAAAGAAGAGTTCACCCTCGTCGCCGCGGAATAACCCCGCGCCCGCAGGGCAGGTTGGGCCTACGAGACGCCCGCCCCATGAACAGGCTCATCCTGAGCGAAGTCGAAGGATGAATGCGGCGGCGCACATCCTCACCACCCACGCCCGTGCTTCGACTTCGCTCAACATGAGCGCTCCGGAAGCGACGGTATCGAAGGCAATATTGTAGCCTGCCTCACCAATGCCCCCGACGCATCTATCTCATAGCCAAGCTGGCACCTCTCCCCCAACTCATCCCGCATCCTGCCGTCCCCATTGCGTGCGTCGGAAACTTGTCCCGCACCCTCCGTTCCCGGCGTATAATCGCGGCATCATGCTGACACGCCGCGCGCATCTCTATGCCTTCGTGCATCCGCTGTTCTGGCCCTGGTTATGGTTCCAGCTCTGGCGGCTGGAGGCGTGGCAGCGCACCTCGAAGCGCGATGTCCTGTTCAGGATCGACCGGTTCGGAAATCTTTACATAGTTGCCATCGGCGACGGCCCGCGCGACCCGCGACGCTATCATTATGACCCGCCGCCCATGCCCGCATGGGCCGCGCCCGGTCTTGCGTCCAACATGCCGGAGGACGTCGCGCAGGCGGTCCTGCCCGCAGCGCCCCCTTGACACACCCTTCATCCGGACCGCGCGCCCCTGATCGCGCCGGCGCGGCTGTACACATCCCAGGCCCGCCGCCCACGCCGAATTCAGCCCCACGCGACCGGATGGCGTTGCCATGCCGGCCGCACGTGCTGGCGGGACTGCCTAGAAGTTCACGCGATTGGACACCGCCCCGTCCACGATCAGGTTTGCGCCGGTCGTATAGGATGACAGCGGGCTCGCAAGGAACACGGCCGCGTGGGCAATTTCTTCTGGCGTCGCGCACCGGCCCATCGGGTTGCGGGCATTCGCCTGCTCGAAGAATTCCGGCATGTTGGTCTTCACCGTGTGCCAGATTCCCCCTTCGAAATAGACCATGCCCGGCGACACCGTGTTCACCCGAATTCCGGCACCGGCATGCTGGCGCGCCAGCCCCTTGGCCATATGAATCAGCGCCGCTTTGATCGGGCCATAGGATTCGCCGCGATCAGATTGCGCCGCAGAGATCGACGAAATGATCACAAACGCTGCATCACCAGAGGCTTCCGCTGCTTGCGCCAACAGGGGTTGCGCTGCCTCGAACGCATTCACGGCGCCCAGGATATCCAGCTCGAAATTCTGCTTCCACGCCGCTTCATCATTGCCTTGCGCCATCGCGCCGGCATTGGAAATCAGGATATCCAGCCCGCCCAGCGTCTTGCCGGCGTCCGCAATGAAGCTCTTCAGCGCCGCACCATCGGTGATGTCCACCGATGCGCCGGTCGCCTTCACGCCCATCGCTTCCAGGTCCTTGATGGCCTCGGCCACTTGGTCCGGATTGCGCGCGCAGACGGCAACATTCGCGCCTTCGCCCGCCAGCATGTCCGCAATGGCCCGGCCAATGCCGCGCGTGCCGCCCAGAATGATGGCATTCTTGCCCTTCAACTGCATGTCCAAAACTGTTTCCTCCGTTTGATTTTTTTGACTGTCCCGTGAACCCTAGCTCGCCCATGCCCGCGCGGCTAGGCGGTCCGGTTTGACGTCCGGTCATGCTGGCGACCCCCGGCATTTCGCCCTATGGATGGTGGCGATGGCCCAGCTACTGATCATCTATCATTCCCGTACCGGCGGCACGCGCCAGATGGCAGAGGCCGCCACAACAGCCGCGCGCGCGGAATGTGATACGGCCCTGATGCGCGCCGGGGACGCCCAGCCCGATCACCTGCTCGCCGCCGACGGCTACCTGTTCGCCGCGCCGGAAAACCTCGCCGCCCTGTCCGGCGAAATGAAGGAATTCTTCGACCGCTGCTACTATCCCGTGCTTGGCCACATCGAGGGGCGACCCTACGCCCAGATGGTCTGCGCCGGATCGGATGGCGAGAACGCAGCCCGCCAGACCGCCCGTATCGCTACAGGCTGGCGCCTGAAAGAGGTCCAATCCCCGCTGATCATCTGCACCCACGCTCAGACGCAGGAAGCCATTCTCGCCGAAAAGACAATTGCGCCGGATGACCTCGCCAAATGCGCCGATCTTGGTCAGGCCCTCGCCGCCGGTCTTGCGCTCGGCGTCTTCTGAAACACAGCAAAGAGAGACGCCGCAATGACTGCATCAACCCCCGCCTGGCTCGTCAAGGATTGCCTCGATATCGGCGTGTTCACCAACCGCCTCGATGAAATGCTGGCCTTCTGGCAACAGCAGATCGGCCTGCCCTTCGATCACATGCTGCCCCTCGGCGGCGGCCTGCGCCAGCACCGCCATGACTTTCAGGGCAGCGTGTTCAAACTGAACCATTCGCGCGATTCGCTGCCACCCCGCACCAAGGGTGGTTACCTCCGCCTGATCATCGCCCGCGAAGGCGTCACCACGCCAATCGAATTGACCGATCCGGATGGCAACCGCGTCCAGCTTGTTCCGCCCGGGCATGACGGCATCAGCCAATGGGCCATTGAAGTTGCCACCGCCAGCCGCGAGGCCTTCCTCGCCTTCTACAATGGCACCCTCGGCCTGCCTGTCGCCGATACGCACCCCTGCGCCGTATCCTGCGGGCGCAGCCGCATCCTCGGCCATGTCGATTCCGATCTCGCACAGCATTCTGGCAGCGCAGACATGCGCCGCATCGGCTACCGGTACACAACCATCCAGGTCGACAAGGTCGACCGCGTCCATGCCAGTGTGCTCAGCGCAGGCGGCACGGAAGGCCAACCGCCCGCCACGCTCGGCAAGACCGCACGGATTTCCTTCGTCCGTGACGGCGGTGGCAACTGGATGGAACTGTCACAGCGCGCCTCGATCACGGGGTCGCTCGACGCATAGGCGGTTTAGAACCCGCCTTCATAGACGATGACCTGAATGCCGTTCGGATCGGTCAGATACAGATAGGTCGCGCCCCAGGGCCGCGGCTTTGGTCCTTCGCGAACGGTGCCTGAAGGAAGCGCACCGATGAAATCATGCAGGCTGTCGACCTTGAACTGAAGGCTCAGCCCGCTGAACTCATGGATCTGGTCCGAATCGTAGATTTCAAGATAGGCCTCGCCAGCGCTATCCCGAAACGCGAGGATGACACCCTTGTCGCCGGGCTCGTCCCATTCTTCCGCCACAACCATTCCGAACACGGATTCATAAAACGCCCGCGTGTCCGCCAGGCGCGTCGTGCTGATCTTTGTCTTCAGGGAAAAATTCATCGCCGCTCTTTAGTTTGCTGCGCGCAAGGCCTAGGCCTCCCAGGTTTCGTAATTCGCGCGCATGTAGGCGACACCGTCCGTCACGATCTCGGCCAGCACGTCCATGTCCACGGCGTCCAGACGGTTGAGGTAGAGACAGCTCTTGCCAATCCGGTGCGGGCCAAGCCGGGACAGCTTATCACTCATGTCGCGATAGCCCGGCATGATATACAGCGTCATCGCCGCCTTGCGCGGGGCAAAGCCGGTCATCATGGCCTCGCCCTCTCGGCCGCTGTCATATTTGTAGTGATACCGGCCAAAGCCGATCATGGATGGCCCCCACATGCGCCCTTTCAGGCCCGTGACGCGCTCGAACCATGGCAGCAGGGTTTCGGCCTCCCGCTTGCGGCGACCGTCATCAAGTGCAGAGACGTAGGCGTGCGGCGTAACACTTGTCGGTTGTGTCTTGTTTTCCGCCGCAGCCATGAATCGCCTGTCTTGTCAGCTTTCACTTGTCTTGAAATTCTTCTCGGTCGAGGCCATTCCCAGACGCACCAGCTCTTCCAGAGAGTTCAGGTTCACATCCTTCAGCGCCTTGATGAAGATGCACGACTTGCCTTTGTCGTGCTTGCCAAGGGTTTCCAGCGGTCCGGTGAAGTCTTCGAAATCCGGCGACAGGTAAACGATGATGTGTTTCTTCGCCGGTTCGAAACCGGCGATCATGAACTCGCTGCTGCGTCCACTCTCCATTGTGTAGGCATAGCGGCCATAGCCGACCTTGTGGGTTCCCCAGATCGCGGCCGGCAGGTCCGTCACGCGGGCAAACAGCGCCAGAAGTTCTTCGGATTCCGCCTTGCGCTGCTTGTCATCCAGAGAGGAGATATAGCGTTCGACACGGGTTTTCGGGGCAGCAGAAATTGGCAAAACAACATTCATGGGTGGTGAAACGGTCCTTACAGGTGGAAGTTGGTGTCACCTTACACCCTTGGAACAAAAAGGTCCAAAGTATCCTGCACTTAGCCTATTTTTACTGCAGACCCGAGGTCCAGCAGCAGGATCAGGGCCACAGCGAGCACCAGGAAGAAGGCGGAAAGGCCAGCATTGATCCAGACCGCACGGGTCGCGTTCTTCTGCTCGATCCATTTCCGGGGCCGGATTTTACGTAGACGGAACACGATAAGCGCCGAAAACACCAGGCTCGCCACGTTCAGCGCCAACAGCAGGCTCGCTCGCAGCGCCAGGTCGAATTCTCCGCCCTCGGCGAACAGGCCAATCGCCGCGCCGGGGGGCAACAGGGCCGCCGCAACCATCACGCCGACAAGCGCTGATCCCTGTCCGCGCGTCAGCGACAGCGCCGCTGCGCCGCCGGCCGCCATGGCCAGGGCCAGTCCGTCGACCCGCACTTCGGCGCGCGACATCAATTCTTCGCTCTGAAGATTCAGCGGCAGGAAGAACGAGACCACCAGCGACGTCGCCAATGCCACGGCAATGCCGACAGCCAGTGTCATGCCGCCGCGCTTCAACAGCGCGAAGTCGCCCAGTGCCGCGCCCATCGAAAACCCCAGTATCGGGCCCAGAAGCGGCGCAATCACCATCGCGCCAATGACCGCCGCGATCCCGTCCGAATTCAGGCCAATCGTGGCAACGATGGTGGACAGAACGACCATGATCAGGAAATCACGGTCCAGCCGCGCGCCCGATTCAATATCGGAATACAATTCTTCACGCGTAGACTGCTGGGTGCGCGCTTTCTTGTCTTTCTCGGGCTCGGGAAGTTTCGGCGCCGTCGCTTCAATCGGCAACACGGCAATGCGCCAATCATTGCGCCCCTCCAGTGCCGACTGGATATTGTCCATCAGCATCTGGCCCGTGCCTTCGCGCATGAAAACAGAGATCAGGCACCGATCCTGTTGCTCCGTCTCGATGACTGCATAGTCAATCGGCTCTGCCGCCTTGATCGCACGGATCACGGTTTCGCAGGCTTCGTCCTTGGTCAGATGAATATCGAGCCGGCGCACGCTCTCAGGTGTCCCGCTTCAGGCGGGCGATCAGACTGCTCGTATCCCAGCGCGCCCCGCCCATTGCCTGAACGTCTGCGTAATACTGGTCCACCGTCGCCGTCATCGGCAAGCTTGCGCCATTCTCGCGGGCCGCCTCCAACGTGATGCGCAAATCCTTGCGCATCCAGTCGACAGCAAAGCCATGCTCGAAGTGGCCCTCCACCATCGTCTCCCAACGGTTCTCCATCTGCCAGCTCTGGGCTGCGCCGCCGCTGATCGCCTCGATCACCTTGGCGGCGTCGAGCCCGGCCTTTTCAGCAAAGTGCAATCCTTCGGCCAGGCCCTGCACGATACCCGCAATGCATATCTGGTTGACCGACTTGGCCAGCTGGCCTGCGCCGCTGTCGCCGATGAGTGTCATCTTCTTGCCGAAAGCCGCCATGACGGGTTCGGCGGCATCGAACGCCGCCGTCTCGCCACCGCACATGATCGTCAGCTTGCCATTCACCGCGCCTGCTTCGCCGCCGGATATCGGCGCGTCGATGAAATGCGCGCCCTTGGCCTTGCATCGCTGGTAAAGATCCCGCGCCAGTTCCGCCGACGCCGTCGTGTGGTCAACCACGATCATCCCTGCGCCGAGGCTCGGCTCCAGTGCGTCGAACACGACGCGCACATCCGGGTCATCGCCCAGGCACAGGAACACAAACTCCGCGCCGAAGGTCGCAGTCGCCGGGTCCTTCGCCACTTCCCCCTTGTGCGCCTTCTTCCACGCCGTGCTCTTGGCGCTGGTCCGGTTCCACACGCTGACCTGGTGTCCGGCCCGGGCCAAATGCCCCGCCATGTGAAATCCCATCACGCCAAGTCCAAGGAATGCCGTACGCGCCATCTCTGAGTCTCCAATCTATGCTAGGCGAAGTAGATCAAATTTCATCGAAATCCTACCCTTCGCTTAGACCTGACCTTCACCATGCTTTGCTATGACTGGCGCATCGGATCAGAAGGACCGGATTTCGAGCGCATGGCTACTGCCACTCACTCTCGGCGATATGCGGGCAGAATGCCCGCCGCGCCCGCCCGCAAAGCGGGCACCTGGAAGATGGCCTATGCCGACTTCCTCACCGCGCTCATGGCATTCTTTCTGTTGATGTGGATCATCAGTGGCGTCTCTCCCGAGGGCCGCGACCAGATCGCCAAACACTTCAACAGCAATGCCGCCCCCACCGCCCAATCAGCAACTGATGAAACCGACTCCGCTGCCGGACGCCTGTTTACGGCGCTCAGTCAGCAATCGGGCCTTGTTGCGGCCGGCGACAATGTCGTCTTCGCCCGTGAGGCCGATGGCATTCGAATCGACCTTGTCGATTCGGCGCGTAATCCCCTGTTTGATTCGGGCAGCGGCGCCTTTTCTGCCGAGGGGCTTGCCCTTGCTGAAACCACCGGGCGCATCCTGATGCAGTTTTCCGAACCGGTTTCCATCGAAGGCCATACCGATGCCTTCTCTGGTGTCAGTACTGCCTATTCCAATTGGGAACTCTCGTCGGACCGGGCCAACGAGGCCCGCCGCGCCCTGATTGCTGCCGGTCTGGCACCAGCCCGCATTCGGGCAGTCACGGGTCTGGCAGACACCCGGCCGCTTGATGCAGGTCAGCCGCACTTGTCAGCAAACCGCCGGGTCAGCATACTGGTTCACACTCGGGACTGATAACCTGTATAGGGGACAGTACGCGCTGATGAACCGGAGCCTTGATGATCGCTGATTTCCTGGCCCACTGGCCCATGTGGGCAAGCCTCGCGGTTGTTCTTGCTGCAATTGGTTTCTACATGTCGGATCGTTGGCCGATGGAGCTTGTCTCTGTCGGCGTGATTGCGGCTTTGCTTCTGTTGTTCACAATTCCGGGCGCCCATGGCGCCGACGGCTCGCCGATTGGCGCGGCCGAACTTCTCTCCGGTTTCGGCAATCCGGCCCTGATCACCATCATGGCACTGCTGGTCGTCGGTCAGGGTCTGTTCCAGACCGGCGCCCTTGATGGCCCGACAAAAACGCTTGTCGGGGGCTACGAAAAGCGCCCTGTCACCACGCTCGTCCTGGCTTTCCTCGCGGTCTTCGTCACCAGCGCCTTCGTCAACAATACGCCTATCGTCATCATGTTCCTGCCAGTGATGAGCGCCATCGCCAAGCGGATGAACGCGTCACAGTCCAAGCTGATGATGCCGCTCAGCTTCGCCTCCATCTTCGCCGGCATGACCACGCTGATCGGCACATCGACCAACCTGCTCGCCGCAGAAGCCTTTGAACGCATTGACGGACGCACGCTCGGCTTTTTCGATCAGACGCCCATGGGCCTGATCCTCGCCGGTGCCGGCTTCATCTATATCGCCATCTTCTCGAAATTTCTTCTGCCCAACCGCCGTGGCCTCAGCGACGAGCTGGCCCAGCCGTCCGGCAAACAGTTCGTCGCGCAGATCGAAGTCACCTTCGGCCACTTCCTGAAGGGCAAGAAACCTGTCGCGGGCATGTTCGCTGACCTGCCCGACATGACCGTCCGCATGATCCAGCGCGGCGAGCGTGCCTTCCTGCCACCCTACGAAGACATCACCCTCCAGCCCGGTGACCTTGTCATCGTCGCTGCCACACGCGCCGCCCTGCAAAACGTTCTCGCCCGCCAGCCAGACTTCCTTCAGCAGGTCTGGGAATCGGCCGGCGGTGATCTCGACGAACACAGCCGCCCCGGCGCGCTCGCGCTAACCGAAGCCGTCATTGCGCCCGGCTCGCGCATGGTCGGCCGCACGGTCGAGATGCTGGGTTTCCGCCGCCTCACCCGCGCCGTCACGCTCGGCATCCAGCGCCGCAGCCGCATGATTCGCACCAAGCTCGGCGAAATCCGGCTGGAATCCGGTGATACATTGCTGCTGTGCGGCCCGGTCGACGCCTTCGTCGATCTGCGGTCCAGCCGCGACATTATCCTGCTCGAATGGTCCCAGACCGAGATCCCGCTCACCACACGCGCCGTTGCTGCGCGCCTGATTGCCCTCGCCATGGTCATTCTGGCGGCCACCGGTCTCGTCTCGATCCTGCACGCCTCGGTTCTCGCTGCCGTTTCCATGCTGGTCGTCGGCTGCGTCAACACCCGTCAGGCCAGCCGCTCGCTCGACCTGCGAATCTTCCTCGTGATCGGCGCTGCACTCGCCATGGGCATGGCCCTCGAAAAGACGGGGGCTGCAGCCGCCATTGCACATACCGTTGTGAACTTCGCCGCTCCGTATGGCACACTGGCAGTCCTGTCGGCCCTGTTCCTCAGCGTCGCAATCCTGACCAACCTGCTGACCAATGCCGCCACCGCAATCCTGTTCTCGCCCATCGCCCTGTCTGCGGCGGCAGAGCTTGGCGTCAGTGACCCGCTGCCCTTCCTTCTGGCCGTGATTTACGGGGCAAATTGCAGCTTCGCGACCCCCTTCGCCTACCAGACCAACATGCTCGTGATGGGGCCCGGCCATTACAAATTCGGCGATTTCATGAAATTTGGCGCGCCGCTCGTTTTGGTACTTTGGTGTGTCTTTACGATCTTCGCCCCTTGGCGGTTCGATCTGTAAGTGTATCGTCGCAAATCATGAAGTTCACGGACGCCAATATTTTGCCTGCCGGGCTTGAGCGCTCGTTGCGTTTCTACGTGACGAACCCCAGCCCGTGCCCCTATCTTCCCGGTAAACGCGAGCGCAAGGCGTTCACAAACCTTGCCGTCAGCGACGCCGATTCCATCCACAACTCGCTTAGCCAGGCCGGCTTCCGCCGCAGCCAGACCATCGCCTACCGGCCCGCCTGTCCACGCTGCAATGCCTGCCGCAGTGTGCGTGTGCCAACCCGCGAATACGTCCAGTCCCGCAATGATCGCCGCGCCATCGCCCGCAATGCGTCGCTGGTGCGCACGCCGGTCCAGGCCACGGCCACCCGCGAACAGTTCCGCCTGCTTCGCGAATATGTGACGACGCGGCACGACAAGGGCGGCATGTCCGAAATGACCTATCGCGACTATGTCACGATGGTCGGCGGTAGCCCGGTCCAGAGCCTTATCTTTGAATACCGCGACGGCACTGATGACGACGCACCGCTGGTGGCCGTATCCATCACAGACGTCCTGCGCGACGGCTTTTCCATGGTCTACACCTTCTTCGACCCGGAACTGGACGCGCGCGGCCTCGGTCACTTCATGATCCTCGACCATATCCAGCACGCTCAGGACCTCGGCTTGCCGCACGTCTATCTCGGCTATTGGGTCAAAGGCAGCCCGAAGATGGATTACAAACGCCGTTACAAGCCTCTCGAAGTGCTGGACGGCGACCAGTGGCGAACGCTAAGAGACGACGAATAACCCCTGATTCATAACAGGGTGGGTCGCTGGGGAGGACCGTGTCATGATCAACCGACGCAATATGCTCGGCGCAGGCCTGCTTGGTGCAGCCGGGGCGGCTGCCGCATTCGCCAATCCGGAAGCCGCGCAAAGCCTCGCCCCGGCCAAGATCAATCGCAATCGCCGCAAGTTCAACATGGTCACCACATGGCCAAAGGGCCTGCCGGGCCTCGGGCGCGCCGCCGAACGTGTGGCAGAGCGCGTGTTCGCCCTGTCCGACGGTCTGATGGAGATCAAGGTCTTCGCCGCCGGCGAACTAGTGCCGGCGTTTGAAAGCTTCGATGCCGTCGCCAACGGTTCGGCTGATATGTATCACGGCGCCGAATATTACTGGACCGCCAAGTCGTCCGCTTTCCCCTTCTTCACTGCAGTGCCTTTCGGCATGACCGCGCAGGAGATCATGGGCTGGATCGATTTCGGCGGCGGACAGGAACTCTGGGACGAACTCTCCGGCCAGTTCGGCGTCAAAGCCATTCAGGGCGCCAATACGGGTCACCAGATGGGCGGCTGGTTCCGCAAGGAAATCAACAGCCTCGACGATCTGGTCGGCCTCAAAATGCGCATTCCGGGCCAGGGCGGTGATGTGCTGCGCGCCCTCGGCGGATCGGCCATCGCCCTGTCAGGCGGCGAAATCTATCAGGCGCTCCAGACCGGTTCCATCGACGCGACCGAATGGGTCGGCCCGTGGAACGACTATTCGCTCGGTTTCCATCGTGAGGCTCCCTATTATTATGGCCCTGGTTTCCACGAACCCGGCGCCAGCCTCGCCGTCGGCATGAACCTCAAGGTCTGGGAAGGCCTGACACCGGGCGAACGAGCGATCATCAAGGCCGCCTGCGAAGCGGTGAACCATACTTCGCTCGGCGAATTCACCTACCAGAACTCCGTCTATCTGGATTTGCTTGTGCGCGAGCACGGCACGCAGCTGCGCTCCTTCCCGCCGGAAGTGGTTGCCCGCATGGCTGAAGCCGCTGCCGATGTCCGCGCTGCCAGCGGCAAGGATGGCATCGAGAAGCGCATTTATGAGAGCTTCGAGAGAAGTCTGAAACTCATGCGCGGCTGGGCCTCCGTTTCCGACGGTGCCTATTACACTGCCCGCGAACTTGGCAAATAGGCAGGCGGGGAAATGACAGATCCCGGTGTTTTCCTGCTGATCGGTGCCTGGTTGAAGGTCATCGGCATCCTGTGCCTGCCCTTCTTCCTCGTGCCGTTGTTCGCCATTGCCGTGCCTGGTTGGCTCGACGGCTTGGCCAAGCGCATGATCGCAGGTCTGGACGCCTTGTCCGGCGCTGCCCTCAAGGCCGCCATTTTCAGCGCCTTGCTGCTTGTCGTGTCCCAGCTCGCCGTTGTCATCCTGCGCTACGCCTTCGGCCTGTCCTTCACATGGCTTAGCGAGGTCGTGATCTACGCTTTCGCCGCGATGTTCATGCTCGGCTCGGCAGCGGCGCTGCGCGATGACGCCCATGTCCGGGTCGACATCCTGCGGCCCCGCTTCGGCGAGACAGGCCGCAACTGGATCGAGCTGGCCGGAACCTACCTTTTCCTCTTCCCGATCTGCTTCCGCCTCATCACCAGCGGAGAGCAGGGCCTGACCCGCTCCTGGTCATTGCTCGAAGGTTCGCGGGAATCTGATGGCCTGCCCATTCTATTCCTGTTCAAGACGCTCGTGCCGGTCTTCGCTGTACTGCTGATGGGCGCCGGCCTGTCCGTGGCGCTCAAGGCGGCGCTCCGGCTGACAGGCGCGCTGCCGCCGGCCGCCAAACCCATCACTGGCGAAATCGGAGGCCATGATGGAGTTTGAAATCATCCTCGCCGTCGCCATGTTCGCCTGCGCGATTCTAAGCCTGCTGGCAGGGTATTCTGTTGCCCTCACCCTTGGCGGCGTGGCGCTTCTCTTCGCCCTGATCGGCATCGCCACCGGCACGTTCTCCGCGTCTTTCCTGATCGCCTTCCCCAGCCGTATTCAGGGCAGCTCGATCATGCAGAGCCAGACACTGGTCGCCGTGCCGCTGTTCGTGCTGATGGGCGTCATCCTCGAACGCTCCCGCGTCGCTGAAGACCTTCTCCATATTGCCAGCCGCCTGCTCGCTCGTGTGCGCGGCGGTCTGGGCTATGCCGTGATACTTGTCGGCGCGCTGCTTGCAGCCTCCACAGGCATTGTCGGCGCCACCGTCATCACCATGACGCTGATCGCCCTGCCCACCATGCTGCGGCAGGGCTATGACCCGAAACTTGCCACAGGCACCATCGCGGCCTCCGGCACGCTCGGCCAGATCATCCCGCCATCCATTGTCCTCATCCTGCTCGCCGATGCCGTCTCGAACGCCGCCAGCCAGGCCAGCCTGAAGATAGGCACCGGGTCCGGCGTGGTCTCGGTTGGCGACCTGTTTGCCGGGGCGCTCATTCCCGGCGTGCTGCTGGTCGTGTTCTACCTGCTCTACATCGCCGCGACGGCCTTCTTCCGGCCCGCTGCCTGCCCGCCTGTTTCTGTCTCTGAAGATACGGCTCCGCTCACCGTGAAAGAGGTTGCCTTTGGCCTCGGCGCACCGCTGCTGCTCATCATTGCCGTGCTGGGTGCCATCCTTGGCGGTGTCGCGCCGCCGACGGAAGCGGCGGCCATCGGCGCTGCAGGCGCCGTCATCCTCGCCGGCCTGCGCCTGTCGGAAGAGGCAAACAGCCGCCTGTCGCCGCTGCTCCTCGCCGGCCTCATCAGCATCGCGGCCATCCTCCTTCTGCGCAACACGATGGATCTGCGCGCCGGTGTCGAAACCATCACCGCCGGTAACACCATCGGCATCGTGCTGACAGTGCTCGCCAGCCTGGTCTTCTTTGCAGGTTTCGCTGCCAGCCTGCTCGTCCTGCGCAAGGTGCGCCAGCTGATGCCCGCGCTCACCAGCGCCACTCACATCACCAGCATGGTGTTCCTCATCCTGATCGGCGCATCCCTGTTCAGCCTCGTCTTCCGCGGATATGGCGGCGATGAAATGGTCGCGGCCATCCTGCACCAGGCCCCCGGCGGCAAATGGGGCGCGCTCGCGCTCACCATGCTGGTCATGTTCATTCTCGGCTTCTTCCTCGACTTCATCGAAATCGTCTTCGTGGTCGTGCCGCTGGTTGCCCCGCCGCTGATCATTCTCGGCTTTGATCCGGTTTGGCTCGCCATCCTCATGGCGCTGAACCTGCAGACCAGCTTCCTCACACCACCCTTCGGCTTCGCACTGTTCTACCTGCGCGGCGCAGCGCCGGACGAGATCGCCACGATGGATATCTGGCGCGGTGCCATTCCCTTTATCGGACTTCAGGTCGCGATGATCATACTCGTCGCCGCCGTCCCGGCACTCGCGACATGGCTGCCGAGCCTCGCGGCCAATTGAGCCAGGACGTCTCCCCTTTCCAGGCCATCGCCGTCAGCCGCCTCGCTCACGAACTGCAGGCTGCAGGGCGATCGGTCATCCATATGGAATTTGGCCAGCCATCGACAGGCGCACCCAAGCGGGCCGTCGAAGCAGCGCACACAATTCTCGACACAGAATCGATGGGCTATTGGGAAAGCCCGGCCCTCAAGACACGGATCTGCCAGCATTATGCCGACACGTATGGCGTGGAAGTCACCCCCCGGCGCCTGGCCATCACATGCGGCGCATCTCCGGCTCTGGTGCTCGCCTTGTCATCGGCCTTCGCGCCCGGTGACACGGTCGCGCTCGCCCGCCCCGGCTATGTTGCCTACCGCAACACGCTACGCGCCCTGAACCTTGTCCCCCTGGAGATAGAGTGCGGCGCGGAGACCCGCTTCCAGCTCAGCGCCGCCCAGATCGCCGCGCTTGATCCGGCACCGGCTGGCCTCATTATCGCCAGCCCCGCCAATCCCACCGGCACGATCCTGCCCGAAGCCGAACTCGCCGCCATTGTGGCCATCTGCGCGAAACGTGGCATCCGCATCATCTCCGACGAGATTTATCACGGCCTGTCTTACGGACCGAACACAGCCTCGATCCTCGAACACACCGCCGATGCCTTCGTCATCAATTCCTTCTCGAAATATTTCTCGATGGCGGGCTGGCGGTTGGGCTGGATCGTGTCGCCGGATGACATGGCTGCCCGCGTCGCGGCCTATATTGGCAACATGTTCCTGACCGCGCCATCCCTGTCCCAGCATGCTGGCCTCGTCGCCATGGATTGCCGCGACGAACTGGAAGGCCACGTCCTGACCTACACCCGCAATCGCGAGCTGATGCTTGCGGCCCTGCCTGCGCTCGGCCTGGAACGCATCGCCCCGCCAGACGGCGCCTTCTACATCTATGCGGATATCTCGCGCTTCACCGATGACAGCCTCGAGTTCTGCATGCAGCTGCTCAGGGATACCGGCGTCGCCACAGCGCCCGGCGTCGATTTCGACCCTGTCGATGGCCACCATTACATGCGCTTCTCGTTCGCCGTATCGACGTCCGAACTTGAAGACGCCCTTGCCCGCATCACGCCCTGGTTCAGGGCGCGCGCCTAGTCGCAATCATACGTGGCTTCGGCCCCGCCATCGGCGGTGCGCTCCAGCGTCACGAACGTACAGCCATCCGGCGCGGCGACTATCGCTGCCTGCTCCAGTGCATCATCTGTCGGCGGCCCGGCGTTGGCGACGCCAAAGCTGCCATCGGTCTTGATCGACAGTTTCAGCTTGAACCCCTGCCCGGCCATCGGCGCGGCCATGAAAGCATAGTTTTGCGTCGCAATCGTTTGTGGGACGAGACCGTCCCAACTCGAGGCACTCCAGCTCGCGCCGGAACTCACACACGCGCCCAGCAACAGCGCTGAGACCAGGATGAATGGTTTCATGATGCGTCCTCCCATGACAAGCACGAGCGACACACTACAGGAAAACAGGCGCGCCTAGAACTCCACCTTTGGCGGGGTCGATAGGGTCTCGCGACCTTCAACGCCGACATCGAAGAAGTCACGCGCCTCGAAGTTGAACATGCCGGCAATAACAGAGCCGGGGAACTGTTCGCGCGACGTGTTGTAGTCCTGAACGGCGGAGTTGTAGAAACGCCGCGCCGCAGCCAGCTTGTCTTCAATCGCCGAGAGTTCGTTCTGCAGCTGGATGAAGTTCTGGTTGGCTTTAAGGTCCGGATAGGCTTCGGCCAGCGCAAAGAGCTTGCCCAGCGCGCCGGTCAGCATGCCTTCGGCGGCTGACATTTCTGCAGGTGTCGACGCTGACTGCGCTGCACTGCGCGCCGCGATCACCTGCTGGAATGTTTCCTGCTCGTGCTTGGCATAGCCCTTCACGGTCTCGACAAGGTTCGGGATCAGGTTCTGGCGCTGTTTCAGCTGCACATCCACGTCCGCAAAGGCCTGATTGACCCGCTGACGCTTCATCACCAATCCGTTGTAGATCAGGATGACAAAGCCGACGATGGCGACGACTGCCGCCAGAACGATTAGAATGGGGCTCATGGCCGTCCCTCCACAAAAACAGATACATAAGGCCTAGCGGCCATAGTCGTTTTGCGCAAGTCGGGCCAATCCACTGGCCCTTGGCAATCAACTTTGCTTAAACTCGCCGCATGTCCGACGCTGATGCCCTCGCCCGCATGATCGACAAGGCCAACCGGGTCGTGGTCTTCACCGGAGCAGGCATCTCCACCGAAAGCGGCATACCCGATTTCCGCAGCCCCGGCGGCGTCTGGAGCAAGATGACGCCGATCTATTTCCAGGATTTTGTCGACTCCCGCGACAAGCGCCGCGAAGCATGGACGCGCGTGTTTAACCGCTCCGCCGGCTGGGTCGGCGCCAGCCCCAATGCCGGACACCTCGCGGTGGCCAAATTGGTTGCCATCGGCAAGGTGACCAGCGTCATCACGCAGAATGTCGATAACCTCCACCAGGATTCCGGCGTTCCGCCTGAACAGGTGATCGAGGTGCACGGCAACGCCACCTATGCGCGCTGCCTCACTTGCGGAAAGCGCTACGAGATCGAAAAATTGAGGCCGCGCTGGGAAGCAGACGAGGACCTCACCTGCCTCTTCTGCACCGGTCTTATCAAAACCGCGACCATCTCGTTCGGGCAAGCCATGCCGGAAGACAAGATGGCACGCGCCGCCGAAGAATCCCTGCTCTGCGACCTCTGCCTCGTGCTCGGCTCATCCCTTGTCGTCTATCCCGCAGCGGGCATCCCGCTGGAGGCCAAACGCAATGGTGCCTGCCTCGCCATCATCAACCGCGAACCCACCGAACAGGATCCGTATGCAGACATGGTCCTGCACACCGAGATCGGGCCGCTGATGAGTGATGTGCTGGAGCGGCTATCAGATTGACCAATATTTGAAAGGCTGCCCACAGGCAGCCTTTCAATCATTGCAGAAAACGTCGGTCGTTTGCCTAGTTCGCATTCCTTATTTCAACGCGCCGGGCCTTCTCGGCCTTCTCCGGCGATTTCGGCAGCTCGACGTGAATGACACCGTTCTTGAACGACGCCTTGATATCATCTTCATTTACATCGGCCGGCAATTGCAGTGTCCGTTTGAACATGCCGTAAGACCGTTCCGAATACTGCACGCCCTTTTCCTTCTTTTCCTCTTCGTGCTTGCGTTCGCCTTCGATTGTCAGGACGCCGTCAACCACGTTCACTTCGACTTCGTTCTCGCTCATGCCAGGCAGGTCAGCTTCGATCATGTAGGCCTCGTCGGTCTCAGACACTTCAATTTCGGGCATCCGAATTGTGCCATTTGCCGATCCGTTGGAGGTGCCTAAGGCTTTACCTTGCCGAACATCATGGAAAAGACGGTCGATCTCGCGATGGAGCGTTTCAAATGGGTCGTTCGCAGGCGAAAGCACAGGAAAGTTCGACCGGCCTCCAAAGGGAATCAAATCTCTGAATGTCATATCAATCTCCTTTCTCCACATGCGACGCGCAAATCCGAAACGGGAAACGGACGGTGCCGCTTGGTGAAAGTTGGGCGCGAAACGATTCAGATTTAATAAGTGAGAACCCGTATCTCACGGTAAAAGGGAGCGACTGAATCAATAATTTTGCAGGGGCGCGCTACGCTAGACCGGCTGAATCAGATCCCATTTGTTCCCGAACGGGTCCTGCATCACGACGACCTTGCCATAGGGCTCGCTGCGCGGCGCTTCGAGGAAGGTCACGCCTGCCGCCACATAGGCCGCATGGTCCCGGTCGAAATCGTCCGTCTCGAGGAACAGGAACACGCGCCCGCCCGACTGGTTGCCAATCGCGGCTCTCTGTTCGTCGGTCACCGCGCGCGCCAGTAAGAGCTCGACCCCGCCGCCTTTGGGCCGCACGCGCACCCAGCGCTTGCCACCGCCCATGTCGGTATCTTCCAGCAGGTCAAACCCGAGCTTGCCGACATAGAACGCGATGCCGGACTCATATTCCGGCACCAGCAGCGACAAGGCAGAAATGCGTTGGCCGCTTGTGGCCTCAGCCATTAAATGTGCCCGTGCGCGGGAAACCTTTTGGCACGGTCTTGCCCGCCTGTGCGCGCTTGCCGATCCATTCCTGCCATTCCGGGAAGGCGCGGTGGCGTCCACCCGCCATCACAATCAGGCCGTCTTCCTTGTCGAACGTCATCAGGTCGGCCAGCGTGTCCTTACCGCGATAGGCCTGCAGCTTGTTGCCCTTGCCGCGAGACATTTCCGGCAGCTCGTCCAGCGGGAAGATCAGCATCTTCCGGTTCGACCCAACCACGGCCAGCATGTCGCCTTCAACCGGCATGCACACGTTCAATGTGCCATCGCCGGTGTTCACGGCCTGCTTGCCGGCCTTGCGGTTGGATTCCAGTTCCTTCTCGGTGACGATAAAGCCGTAACCGACCGTGGAGGCCATGACGCGCTTGCGCTCGTCTTCCAGCTTGAACATCGCGACAATGTCGACGCTGTCTTCCAGTTCGATGGACAGGCGGATCGGTTCGCCATGTCCACGTCCGCCCGGCAACTTGTCTGCCATAAGCGTGAACGCCCGGCCATCCGATGCCATCAGGATGATCTTGTCGGTGCTCATCACTTCCTCGCTCAGGTACAGCTCGTCGCCATCCTTGAATTTGGTGGAATCGGGGTCCAGGCCGTGGCCCTTCATGCCCCTGATCCAGCCCTGCGCTGACAGGACAACCGTCAGCGGTTCCTTCGGGCGGGAGGCTTCGAGCGCGGCGGCAAGATCAACATCCGGCGCGTCTTCAAACGCGGCGCGGCGGTCGCCCAGCGCCGGGTCTTCGGTCAGCTGGTCGCGCGCGGCTTTCAACTGCTTGGATACGGTCGTCCACTGGCGGCGCGTCGACCCGATCAGCTTGACCAGTTCATCGCGCTCTTCGACCAGCTTGGTGTGCTCGCCGCGTATTTCCATTTCTTCCAGCTTGCGCAAGGCGCGCAAACGCAGGTTCAGGATAGCTTCGGCCTGAATGTCAGTGATGCCAAAGCGCGCGATCATCACCTGTTTCGGCTCATCCTCTTCACGGATGATGCGGATCACTTCGTCGATATTCAGATAGGCAATCAGGTAACCGTCGAGCAGGTGCAGGCGCTTCTCGATCTTGTCGAGACGGAACTCGGCCCGGCGCACGACCACTTCGCGGCGATGCTCCAGATAGGCCAGCAACACATCTTTCAGGCCCATCACCTGTGGCGCGCCCTTGTGCAGCACGTTCATGTTCATGCTGAAGCGCGTTTCCAGGTCGCAAGACTTGAACAGGCTTTCCATCAGCACGTCCGGCTCAACCGTCTTGGCGCGCGGCACCAGAACCAACCGCACATCTTCGGCGCTCTCATCGCGCACATCGTCCAGCAGCGGCAGCTTCTTCTGTTCCAGCAGTTCGCCCAGCTTCTCGAGCAGGCGCGATTTCTGAACCTGATAGGGAATTTCCGTGACGATGATCTGGTACGTGCCCCGGCCGGTATCCTCGACCTCCCACTTGGCCCGCATGCGGAAACCGCCCCGGCCCGTCTCATAGGCTTCGAGCATGGATTCGTGGGATTCGACGATGACGCCGCCGGTCGGGAAATCAGGCCCCTTCACGAACTGCATCAGATCCGCCGTGGTCGCCTTTGGCGTCTCGATCAGGAACCGGGCCGCATCAATCACTTCAGCCGCATTATGCGGCGGAATGCTGGTCGCCATGCCCACGGCAATACCCGTCGCGCCATTGCACAGCAGGTTCGGGAAACCGGCTGGCAGGACAACCGGCTCTTCGTCATTCTCGGCATAGTTAGCGCGGAAGTCGACCGCATTCTCGCCCAGACCGTCCAGCAGCAGTTCGGCTGCATGGGTCATCCGCGCTTCGGTATAACGATAGGCCGCCGCGCTATCACCGTCGATATTGCCAAAGTTGCCCTGGCCATCGACCAGCGGGTAGCGGACGTTGAAATCCTGCGCCAGGCGCACCAGCGTGTCATAGATCGAGCTGTCGCCGTGCGGGTGATAGTTACCCATCACGTCGCCGACGATCTTGGCGCACTTGCGGAAACCGCCTTCCGGATCCAGCTTCAGCTCCCGCATCCCGTACAGGATGCGCCGCTGAACCGGCTTCAGGCCGTCGCGCACATCAGGCAAGGCCCGTGATGTGATTGTCGAGAGCGCATAGGCGAGATAGCGCTTCGACAGCGCCTCGCTCATGGGTTCATTGATGATCCGGTCTTCGGGACCACCGTCAAGCAGGTCGGACATTCTG